>ULZI01026170.1_pt1 | contig 24049 bp, 37 predicted proteins | sample 1962991 | NCBI WGS metagenome assembly ULZI01 (sample SAMEA4835886, study PRJEB28245) | human gut metagenome | biome: gut microbiome; material: fecal sample | place: Denmark | collected 2008 | reverse complement strand
AAATTGCTGACAACTGACTGTTTGCTTCAAACCCTGTCCTAAGGATAGCTTTTTTTCGTTTATTGCTAATACTATTATCAAAAACTATTGGTAATGACGTTAAGCTAAAATAAGCTACAAGAATCATTTTGGCATCATCTATACCAAACACTAAATAAGTTCTACTCTTATCCATATTCTCAAAGAGAATTGCTTTATGCTTTAAAAAAAATTCGACATCTTCATTCAATGGACACAAAAAATCGGCAAGAATATCTCTGACAGATTCCTCGCCGAATTCATTCAACAAGTCACATAATTGTATAATCTGCAATTCCAAAATTATCACTTCCCAAAAATTTTCCGTAATGATTTCACGTCAGCATCTTTAGCTACTGGAATTTTGCTTATCGTCGTTCTTTTTTTACTATTAAGGATTGTATCAAACGACTTCGCAGACTTCTTATTGACTTTTATAGAACCATCGAAACTTTGCGTAGCTATCGAAATCCCTCCTTTACTTTATAAGGGGCCATTTCCCCTCTACATCATTATAGTATAATAATAAAATAGCAATGTCAATCATAATGTCATTTTTTTGTCAAGTATTGAAAAGAATGTAAATGAAGAAAATAACTTACAAAAAAAGCCACTCACTCCCAAAGGAATGAGTGGTTATTTCATATATTAGACTTCACGCAGCGGTCCGGCATACAACCATATTTTACGACCTCCGACATTTGCCTGCACTGAATTTGTAGGTTTATCCACCGCAAGCACCTTAAATTTCTTGTCACACTTCCAGCAATCACCTACACTGAAAACTTGTGACTTCGTTTTCTTACCAGCTTTATCACACTTGGTAAGTGGTCCTGCCTGAATGGAGTTACCACCGTTCCCGGTCATCTCCTCGCACCAGATGCTATCCATGTTATCCAATACCTGATCTACGTTATGCACTCCTGGAATGACGAAGTATTCTCCTTTATGCAAAATCTGATCAGGCTGTCCCGGTTTTGCAGGCTTGGAAGGTTTCTTATGTTCTGTAGGTTTATTGCATGGCTTCTGCTCTGTGCTGTTTGCTTTCAGCTGGAAGCCTTCTGCAATGCCGTCTACAATGCCCTGTGCGACAGAATCTTTGTTCGCCTGGTATTCAGCCATATCTGCTTTGTTGTCGATAAAGCAGGTTTCTAACAGAGCGGAGCTGATGCCTAAGCACTTGCAAGTATAGATCACCAGCCAGTTTGTTACCTTAACACCAGAACCACCGCGCTTCACAAAGTGGCTTCCCAGGTTATTCATAATGGCCTGTTCAACATCTGTATACTGCTCACTGTCCGTTACAAAGATTTCCGTTCCGTGTCCGCATCCATTGAATGCATTGAAATGTACTTCCAATACATAATCATACTTTCCAATTTTGAACGTACCATTCTGCACATCGTAAAATGCGCTGCGCTTCTGATCATATACATCCACAGTAGCGTACTTTCTCAGCTTTGGTGCAATCATGTTGACTAACTCTCGGGTAATGCTAGCCTCTTTATAGCCGCATCCGGAAGCTCCCGGATCACCTGCACCGTGTCCTGCTATAAGTAAAATTTTCATTATTCTTCATCCTCACTTTCTTTGTCTCTTAGCTGCGCTAATGCAGCTTTTAATTTTTCCGGTACTGGCAGACCTAGATTCCCTGCATTTTCTAACAAGCTGATGCCTTCGTTCGCGATGTAGAAATAACATACCAGTGTACGGAATACCCAGGCACCATTACTCATCAATCGGTCTAATGCTACCGCACCAATCAGAATAAGGATAATCAGAAACTTTTTCGATAATCCTTTCAAACCGACTTCACTAGATACAGTTTTTGTGTTCCAGGCATAAAGCACGCCTGTTATGTAGTCCATTACCATGAAGGTAATCAGTACGACAATAGCTGTGTCCCAGCCTCCGAACAGATATGTGAAGATCGTAGCTATTACAGCTACTACAGAGTTGAATACTTTGTCCATATGTTTCATTTACCTCATCTCTTTCCGGCTTTTTGCCAATATGTAGGGCGTTTAACGCACGCCCATGCGAGATATTGGATCACTTCCTTTATTTCACTGGATAAGACACTGACCCTAGATACTGTCCTGTCTTTGGACAAATCATAGCTATATTTCCACTTGTTTCCGCGTATCCATTTACAAATGCTTGCGGGTCTGTTGTATTTTCGCTCAACACGAAAAACACTTGTCCTGTAGGTGCAAAATCAGATGGTAAAGTAAATATATCTTTCCATCCTGATGCTTCTATGTTTACTTGAAAAACAATATAGACGATGCCGTTTTTCTTGCGATATCTGGAATGGTCTCCCAAGAAGATCCACCCTGTGTCATCGTAAATTGGTAATGTAATCATAAACAGCGGATGCTGTTCCTGCTGTGGTGTCAGTACACTTGACGTGCAAAATAACCATCTTTGGTATGACCAATTATCCAAAAATGTGAAGCGTCTGGATATATTGCATATCCAGCATAATCATTAAGGCTAATTATCGGGAAATACCATCTGCTCCATGAGTTGATCATAACGCCTCTTATATCTATGGGCGAATCGTTATACATCGTAACTGCACGCCCTAAATATGGAGCCAAATCTGGTATATGATCAGTGGCTGTAATGACAACTGTTGTTTTTTTGGTTATAAATTCTTTAGTAGGTATCGTTATCATAAATACGCTATTGATAGCGTGATGTATTATTTCCAACGACCGACGGCAATCCATCTCCCACCGATAGTTTCCGTGTTTCCCAAATTACTATCATCAAGCATTCGTCTCGCTACAGCTTTTATACTTTTCGGTGATTCCGAGAAAAATAATAAGTAATAGCCAGTTGCATACCAATAAACGCAACTCGATATAGAGTAATTATAATCTATAAAATGTGTTGGAAATGTTATTATTAAATCTTGTGAAGCATCCTGCGTATAATAACTACCGTACTGTATCAATGTACCGTCCGGGAATTTTACATATCCTTCGCCACTCTCTGTTACGCCTATAGGTATCGTCACCATAATACATCACTTTTCATGCTATCTAAATAGCTGACACCACCCTTCTGTGGGCGCAGGAAACTACATCCTGCACCCCCTTTCTGGATTGTAAAGAGACGGTAAAAAATCCGCCCCCCCACCCGACTATTTATAGTTATTTTATGCATGTGTTTTTCCTCCTGTTTTAGTTAAAATTCGTAGGCATAGCTGGCTTACCAGCTGCTACCCATTCTGTGTAATTTCCTTCTGTGATACTTTCTCCTGGCACATGAGAGATATAAAAACTATTTCCTGCAAGCACTTGATCCAGCGTTACATCATTACTGATCCTCACCTGCGATGCAGGCACTTCGATTGCAAGGACTTTTCCGTCTGTAGTTTTAAACTGCACTGCTACGTATGACGGATTCGCTGTTCTTGCTTTATTCATGAGCAGCTGATCTTGTGTTACACTGTCCAGTTTGATTGCCGTTGGCCCCACATCACCCTTGTCACCTTTTGGCCCGGTAGCACCTTGTGCAGCCATCTTGACCCAATATGTTGCGTTTACCGGTGTAATGCTGGAAGACGATGTATGCGACTTGATACACCCATACATCGCCCCACTGTAAGCGACGGTGTCGATCTGTGTACTATCGCACTTATACGCCTTGCTTGCTGCCCAGGCTCCCTGGTTTTTATAGGATGTACCTTGTACACCCTGTGCTCCAGTTGGTCCCTGCTCTCCTGTATTACCTGTTGCACCTTTAGGACCCTGCGCTCCAGTATCCCCTTTATCGCCTTTGTCACCTTTCGGGCCTTTGAAATTACCTACCAATACCTTTGGCATATCGTCACCTCCTAATCTGGGATAACCATGTAGATATTGTTATTCGCATCAACCTCAAAGCCAGGTGGTGCAGTCGCATCAGAATAATTGCAATAGAGATTTCCTGCTGCATCGCCTGTAAATGCGATCATGCCATTTGCCGGCGTTACGACACCATCTGCTCCCTTATCGCCTTTATCTCCCTTAGGGCCAGGGATACCTTGGATGCCCTGTGCTCCTGCCGGTCCTACACTTCCAGCGATTCCCTGTATCCCCTGTGGTCCGACTGGTCCCTGAATTCCCTGTGCGCCAGTAAATTCACCGCTCTCTAGTCTCCTTTTGATATCGTCGATTACTGCCTGCGCATCAGATATGACCTTATCAGTACGTTCTTTAAAATCATGATTGAATATCTGAGTAAACAAGGACAATGCAACGTCTTCCCAGCCTGGTTCTCTTGGGGCATTCGTAGCCTGTGGATTGAGTGACTGCGTGATATAGAATTCCACCGGTGACGTTGGGATGCGGACCATATCTTTCTCTGAACCTTTATAAGCACACATTGAGATATAAAGGTTTCCCTCTTTCTCAAAGGCGCCTCGTGGTAAGGTCAGTACACTCTTGGCCGTATCAAATTCCAGTACACCAGTCTTCACCATATCCCTATCGTGGCAGTACAGCCACAGGAAGGAATAGCCATCAAAAAAGCTGTCAGTGAATTCAACCGACAGCTGCAGGTTTTCAGCATATTGATATGCGATTTCGGTATTGTCATTTCGTAATATAGTTCCATACTGTTTTATTTTCCCGATTATGATACTCTCCATTTAATCACCTTCTACATAGCTTTTAATCTATTCTTCAACGTAGCGTAATCAGCTGGTGTTATTTTTCCATCTCCATTAAAATCATAGTGGTAGACCATATCATCATCAGCATTTATGGTGCCCATAATTATCAAACGGATAATATACAAGTCAGCCCATGTATAGATATTGGTGATTCCACTATTCTTAATTTTGACTGTACCATTATATAATCCATTGGAATCTATTTTCCAGCCTCCTATGTCCCCGTCGCTTGTCCTGATAGTCCCACCATCGAATAATGTTCCTGTTATCGTCGTGCCTGATATCGTACCAGAGAAATTTAATTTCTTTGTATTCTGATCAACATAGAGTACAAGGCTGTTATTACCATCGTATACTTTGATTCCACCATTTTTTATCGTTAGTCCCAGAATATCTATAATCACCTGCATGGTCTGCATGGAGTTACCGTTGTTTATCGCCTTTGATATAAGCGCTATGATCTGGTCTTCCTGCAATTTCAACTGAGCTTCGCCTAAACCTTTTGCAATCAGTTCAATGCTTTCTGAGTTATTCCGGATAGTCGTTTCTTTCTTATATCCATCCTGCGTAAGCTCAGTTACATTTTCCTGCATCTGGTTTATCATATCCGTTATTTTGCGCGGCTCATTAGACAATGTGATCGTGTTGTTCGACTTATCTTCATCCAGCAGATACTTACGGGTTTTTACGATACGGTGTGGTATCTCAATACCTCTTACAGGGTCAATGATACAATGCGCTGTCTCTCGAATTTTCACCTTCAAGTCTTTGTACTTATCATCTACCGCGGCAAGGTCTATCATATTGATTGTGTATGATCCAACTGGTGCTGCCAACTCCTGCAGCTTCTTCCTTCCGTCCGCCAGAAGGCTTTCCTTGTTCGTGTATCGCCCATCTATCCATGAGCTCACTATCGGCTTGCCTTTGTAGCCCTGCAGGTCGATATACGGCTTCCCGTCGTTTATATCGGAAAATGTCAAATCATCAGCACCGTAGCAGTAAAGCCTTGTGACAAGCCCTGTGCTACTTTCCTTATATGTGTGGTCCTTCATGTTTAACTCTGGAGTTACATACAATCCGGTGTCTATAGAAGCGTATGGATCTATCACAGTAACGACCTTGCTCAAACAATCAAAATCATACTGCACATCATATACCACCTTGCAGCGCATCAGTACATCGTACCCGTTGCATTTTTCCTTATCCGGTGTGCGTCTGATCGTTCTGACTTCTTCGCCAGTTACCGTCCATCCTGAAGGCTTGATATAATTCAATACATCGCCTATGGTCTTTGTCTGCAGTGCAGCGATATCTGCTGTCTTGAGATAATATGATGCCTTCCAATCATCCATATTCAATTCACAGGTGATCGTAGCCTGCGTGATCAGCTTGTTTACACCCTTGATAAGATAGAGGTTATCTTCTGTCCTAACTTCTGCCTCGGTCTTTAAGTACGTAAACAGTTCTGAATCTGGCGGAACATCAAAAGAGAGCGTTTCTTCGCCCTCTTCGTCCTTTTCTACATATGCGTTCGTGGCTACCGTGATAGGCAGCCATCCGTCTTGTGTCTTGACACTTAACATATCTCACCTCCTATAGATATACCGGGCTGTAATACATCACCACATCAGCGTTTGTGTTGCTTACCGTGATGATATGGTCGCCCGGTTCCAGACTTGGAAACTTAGTAAACATTGCATCAGAATATTTGTTTTTACCATCTTCTGTTATGAGCATACTCTCACCATCCAGGATTATCTTCTTAGCGGTATGGATATTACGTATCGTATATCCTCCTACTGTGATCTCTCCATTGTAATGGGGGGTTATCTCATAGCGGATACCGGCTTTATACGCTCCTTTAATCGTTATCATATTATCGGTACGTGTTAGATTAAAGCGCCGCTCTGAACCTTTCTTTATGACGGATAAAGGGTATGTTATCTCGTAATTACAAGCACCCAAGTGTTTTACTTCTGGTTGGCCAGATAAAATGCAATCGTATCGGTAACCATCTTCTATGTCAATCATAGAGCGTTGTCTCAATTCCTGCAAGAAACGCCCTGGGTTGTCATCGTTATCAAACACAATAACAAGATTCATTGGTTTTGGTTCGATTGATTCAGAAATCATCGTATGCCGGTAGTCTGTAGATTTTATGGTTCGTGAAAGAGAAGGAGGCATATATGTGAATGAAACAAATATACCGCCGTACATTTCCAGTCGTTTTTCATTTATCCTCATATCCTACCTCCATCCGAGCTCTTCCGAAATGTCATTCACAGTGGCGTGCGCAAACTCTTTTCCATTGATATAAAGAGGTACATTAAGCGTAACGGCACCAGCGTTCCCCTTACCATAGATTTTCTGAGCTGTATATTCCTCGTTTTCCTTTGCGGTAAGCACACGTTCGCCTTTATGCAACCGCGCATTGTATCCATCATAAGGGACATAATCAAAACCCGTCGCGTATTGTGAAACCCACTTGCCAGCTTGGTTTGTAGGTCTTTCATAAACCTTGGAATACTTCTCAACATAATTAGTTGTAACAGTAACTTCCTTATCTTCTGGATTCCACCGGTCCCAATGTCCAAACATTTTTGTCCATTTTGAGACAACTTCACCTGTTGAGATATCCACCTTATCTGCTAATTCAGAATGAGCAGACATAAGTTTATCAATACCTTCTTTTTTTGTCTTTTTAGCCGCCTCTACGGATTTTTCGTATTCTTCGTTTGCGCTCTTTATGATTTCTTCTGCTTTTTCTTTGTATTTTCCACCTTCAATAGTTTTTAATTCTTCAGCTTGTCGCACAAGTTCATCACGCTTTCTGCCAGCTGATTTTACGGATTCTTTTTCAAGTTTATTCATTTCTTTAATGGCATTACCTGCCATTTCTGCAGTGATACGAGTGCTGCTAGAATTTAATCTATTTAATATGACTTCTTGTTCAGCCTTATTACTCGACATAGCTTCTACTGCCTCAGTTTTCATCTGATCGTAGAGTTGATCAATACGTTCCTGTTGACTCTTTGTAATCTTACCACCATTATCTTTAATTTCCTTGTAAATACCTGTTATTTGATCTTTCAGGTATTTTGTTTTATCAATCCTGCCCTTGTATCCATCGTTAACTGTTTTCATAATCTCTTTTTGTTCTTCAGAAGTTATTGCAGTGGTAGAATCAAACATTTGTTGATATCTGCTGACAGTTCCTTCTTTTTGTTTTTCAATAGAAGATGTCACTTTATTTGCCATGTCATCAACTTTTCCCGATATCTTTCCGACGCTTTCATCTGTTACTTTTGTAATACCCGTATACATATCCATAGAGAATTGTTGTGCATCGTTTGAAAGTTTAAGATACGATGACAGTTGTTTTTCTGTTTCTTCACTAATTCTAACCGTATGAGCTCCTACAGCGTTTCCAGCCTTATCATAATCAATAACAGTACGGTCAGCGAATAAGTCAATACTAGGAATTACATCTTGTTGCAAATTATCGTATACTGCTTTGCCCGCTAGAGCTAAGCCGCCAATTGCCGCCACAGCCCCTGCCGCAGGCAGTACCAAACCACCAAGTGTGGATACAACACCGGTTAATGCAGTAGTGCCACCAGCAGCTGCAGTTGTCATCCCTGCAGCACCAGCTGTAACTTTCGCCAAACCGCCTGCTGCTGTAGCTCCAGCAGGTGCTAACTTTGATAGTAGCCCACCAAATTTTCCAATAAGACCGCTGCTAGATGCCAGCGAAGATCCCAACTTCCCTATGAGTGGAATGCCTTTGCCTATAAGTTTCGTTGCTCCGGATACAGCAGGTGCCAATTTCGTAAAACCTGTTACTAGAGAACCAGTGATTTTCAGTAATGGGCCAAATGCAGTAACCATAGCTCCTACCTTTACGATAAGCTCCATCGTTTCCGGTTTCATCTTTCCTATTTTCTCCGCAACCTTACCCATGAGGTCAGCAGCCTTTTCTAGCATTGGAGCTATAGCATCTCCTAGCTTCGTAAGTGAATTCTTAGCTTTGTTCAGCGAATTGCTGAATTTCGCACCGGTAGTTTCATTAACACGCTTGAATGCTTCATCTGTTGCGCCTGTAGCATCCTGCATTTTTTTTAATTTCTCAGTGAATACATCATGCTGTGCTCCGCTCAATGCCAGAGCCAAGGTTTGACCTTCAATTGAACCGATATAAGATTGTAATGGTTTGCCACTATCTTTTGCTGCCTTTGTGATGATGTCGATAGTGCCTTGCAGACCTTTTCCCTTGATCATAGCTTCGCCATTTTCGTAGCCGTATTTTTTCATGAGTTCCGCCATACTGTCTGTAGGTGCCATCAATGCCTGGAGGACACCACGCAGCTGTGTAGATACCTCTGCTGCGTTTCCAGTTACGCCGGTAGCTGTGGCCATAACGCCGAATAATTCTTCCTGGCTTACATTCAACTGCTTTGTTAAAGGCACTACTCTTCCGATTGATCCAGCCAACTCCGGGAATGTCGTCTGTCCCAATTTCGCAGTAAGGAAAGCAAGGTCAGAAACCTTCTGGTTCGCGGCTGCCGAAGTGTCGCCATATCCCTTCGTTACCGCTGATAAAAGGTTGATACTGTCAGTTACCTCTGCATTACCGGCTTTCGCTCCTTTTGATGCGATTTCCAATATCTTTGCACTGTCTGCGGTATCGCCAAACGCTGAAACGACCTGATATAAGCCATCGCTGATATTGCTTGTAGCCAATCCTGTATCATTGGATATCTTATAAACATTCTGTTTCAGCTCTTCTGTTCTTTTATTGACCTGTTCTACTGAACCATCCAATAATGTTGACACAAGCCCCATATTTTTAGATAGATCCATGCTCAACTTCCCTGCAGCAGTTCCTGCAGCAAGCAGGGGAACTGTAAGTAATTTCGTAGCCTGTCCTCCTACTTTTGACATGTTCTGTCCTACTTTGGCAGTGGATTCAAGCTTCTTTGATACATCCTTTGCCTGAGCTACTGCCTCCGCTTTGACACCTTCCATGTCTTTTTTGAAGCTAGCAATGTCAACTTTGATTTTTGTAATCAGAGGTGCCAGTTCAAGGCCTCCCATTAAGCTCATGTCGTGACACCTCCTTTGAATGCATGTACTGCTTGCAAGTCTGCTGAAGTCGTCTGCAGTCTGATTAAATCTTTCATGAATTTTCTGCCTGCTTCTGAACGCATATTGTTATACATCCACGCATCTTTTCGATAGAGCAGGAAAAGGCTATACGGCTGCTCCATGACTTCATCAAATGATAGTCTGGTATAATCACTAATAGCTTTCAACTCACCGCTCATAGTTTGATACTTGCCCTCCCACTCCTCCGTACTGAAATACTTTTGAATGATTGCATCACGTATCACAGGATCAGATGGGAGTGGGATTGCTAGTTTGGGTCGTTCAATGCTTTACGTGGAAGCAGGACACATTCTCTGTAGATTCTGGAGATTGCCCCAGCAGGAAAGTCATATACATCCTTCTCTGTGAAATGTTTGCCACCGGTGTTCTTATTCAGAAGCCACAAAACCATTTTCAGTTCGTCTTGCTGTGTCGTATCTTCGTTCGCCTCATACTCAGCAACTTTCTTCATATCACGATAGGAAAGTTCTGGAAGCTTGACTAATTCCCCTTTGATGAGGAAATCTACCGTTCTGTTGGCATATGCTGATAAATCAATTGGTTTCATTCTGTTCCTCCTTCTTCCGGTGTTACCGGTGCATCTTCCATTTCTTCTTCAAACTCACATAGCCAGTCTTTCTTTTTAGCTATTGCATTCAGCTGTGCGTCAATCGTCAATTCCTTCTGACTGAATTCCAACGAGAACCCATTTCCGCCCTGTGCAATGGCGGTAAAGCGCAATTTCTTGCCACCTTTTTTAGTGTGTACGAATCGCACCAACACTGTTTTTAAATCTTTGTTACCACCAAATACGAGCGTTCGTATCTTCTTTTCTTTATTCTCTGTAAAAACCGCTGTGGAAAGCAACGCAAGCTTAGCCAGCGACCAGCTAATGATACCGGTTTTGATTGCCATGTCTTCACCGATTACAAACCTTGCAACGATTTTTCCGAACCAGTCCTTCACATCGTATATCTCGGGTTTGTATTCCAAGGAAAACCCGCCGGAGCAATGTCCTACATTGTGCTCATCTGTTTCGACTTCTGCATGTGCTGGAATTTCTGTTCCATTAAACTCATACATATACAGCTCACCAGCCCCTAACAGAATTTCTTGTGTTTTTTCTTCCATACCTTACCTCCATAGTAAATTGAAAAGAGTGGGATATTCCCACATGTTCGTTTCTGAATTAAATAGCCATCCACCGCCAGAAACCTGCGCTCTTACAGCATAGTCTCCCATAACGATAGATGGCTGCTGTTCATCTGTGTTCAATGCTTGAATGACCTTTGCACGAATTTCCAAGCATTCTTCCATATTCTCGCTAATCACTCTTACTTCCAACTGGCACTCCTTCACTGTCCCCTCACTGTAAGGTGATATCTTGTAAGTCATAGCAGGGAAAGGACCGTGAGTAAATACCGGAGATACATCCATACCTGTGATGAGTTCCAGATACTCTCTGATTGCATATTCGATCATTACTTACCTCCCAGCGCTTTCAGAACCTTAGCCTTGTTTTCATCCCTTGCAGGTTCTAAAAAAGACCGTGGTTTCATACCATCAGTCTTATAAAACTTCTTTCCCTTTTTCCCATACACGATGACCACCTTCCCCTCAAATGTTGGATGTTTCGTCCCGGCGTATCCATCTACCGGAACATACCACGGTGTTTTTCTTCCATCTCCGTCTTTCGCATGAACACCGGTTCCTTTTTCAATATATGGTGCGTAATCCAGATTACTGTAGATACGCCCTGTGATGTCTTTCGTAGTTACTGAAACATCATGAGTTATTGAAGCTCTGAGATGTCCATAGTCCACTATATCAGCACAGTTTATTTTAGCTGCACGTTCAATAATAAGACAGCCACGCTCAACATTATGTTCCATCTCTTTCAGCATCTGCAAGGTAACGTTATCAACAGATTTGCAAAATTCTCTATTGTCATCATCCATACAGAGCTATCCTTTTCAGTATGAGCGTAGTCTGTCTTCCGGAAGTGTCAAAATCCTGTACCTCATAATGCTGCGTATCTATGTCAATCCGATATTCTTTACCATCAATGAATACCTTAGACATCGTGATACCGCTGTGTGTGCTGTCCTGATACTTGACTGTTCCCGTGTTTTTGAAACTGTTATTTTTGTAAATAGCCACCATGATACGACCAACAGATACATAGTTATCATGCTTTGCTCCAGATTGTCCTTTTTTATACTCATTGACAAGTAATTCTGCAGGAATCATATCTGTGAATATGCTCATGGTAAGTTCCTGTACTTCATCAGCTTACGCCTGATAGACTTTGGTATATTGTCCATATACGTTTCACTTGTTCCTGCTTTAGAGCTGCTAGCAATCCCTTCAGCGCCTGTGAGATTCAACCTCACAACACATAAGTCTGTGATGGGTGTAACCAAAGTTTCCGGAAGTTCTTCATCAACGTCCGAGTTAATGTAATCTCTCACATCATTCAAAGCATCATCGATGGTATCGTCCATGTAGGATGCATCAATGTGTTTACACTGTGGTTTAAGCAACAATTTTGTTTTCACCTTATCTTCAATCTCCATAACTTCCCTCCTTAAGAAGGGGAGCACTTAGGCTCCTGCTGCTGGTGTTGATTTGAATTTTGCAATTACGACTTTCGATTCATTAGTCAGTGCTACACCATAATGCTCTGTTGCAGAAGGTGTCGTCTTTGAAGCCAGTGCATCTCTTGTACTTTCTACCAACACAGAACGCTTCATATAAATAGTGATAGCTGGTGCATCATCCTCGGTTTCTGCTGTCTGCGTCTGTTTTACAATAGGATTAAAATATACACCACTTGCTAATTTGACACGGTTAGAAACAACTACTTCACATCCTGCAATCATCCCGATGGCACCGGTCATCATCAGATCCATGTTATACTTATTCTTATCCAGAAAATCCGGATCCTTACGAATCTGTGTCAGCTGTTTTGAATGGATGAACAGCACTTTCCTAGACTGTTCCTCTTCTGTGAATAGATCTGTAGCATCAACCACGCCATTGTAATTGATGATACCCGCAGAGCCATCATATACAAGCTTAGAAGTCTGTAATGCGTCGGCACAATCTGCATCGATTTTGGAAGCAATAGCCATAAGGATTTGTTTCTGTGCTTCAGCTGCTGGATTGCCGTAGCCGGACAATACAGCTTCGTCGGTGATCTCTACTGCCTTTCCGATTTTTTTGATGGTGAACTGAGTTGTGCTTGTCTGTAACTTAGCAGTTCCCATTTTTGCACCCTCGGCAATCTCTGCAGCATCACCGATATAAACATATCGAGGTACTGTGATTTTATTACCAGGTACTCCAGCCAAAGTATTGTCGATTGCTGCCAATGGTTTAAACATCAGTTTCGTAGGCAGCTTTGCGGAAATCATATCCGCCATTACCTGAGGGACAATCAAGTCCGACAGCATAGTTGTTTCATTTGCCATTATTCATTTCCTCCTGTTAATTGATCATATAATTCTTTGTTTTCAGTAAATAGTTTTGCTCTTTCGCTGTATCCCATTTTGTCAAACTGTTCTTTCGTTACTCCATCTGACCTACCATCGGGATTATTAAGTTTGTTTCCAGCTTTACCGTTACCAAACTGATCCTTGTATGTCTCTTTAAGCACCTTCACTTGCTCATCAAGTCCTGTTACAGAACCGTCATCACTCAGCTTTAACTTTGTACGATCGATCTTACCACTCAATAAATCCGGATGAATTGCATTCGCTAATGCTTTTTCGATTGCTGTGTCAAACTTCATATTAGCGATTTCAGCATCATATTCCTTCTTTGCCTTTTTATTCGCTTCCTGAGCAGCCTCCAACTGATTTTTTAGGTCTTCTACAGAACCGGCTTTTTTCAAATCCTCCAGCTGTTTGTCACGAGCTTTTACATCCTTGTCAAGCTGTTTTTTAGCTTCCGCAATAGTGTTGTATTGCTCCTTTGGAACAACGTTATCCGGTGCCTGTTTGTTGATTTCCTTGATAGCTTCTGATAGATTCAATTTTCCATCTTCTCCTGTGTGCATCTCAAGGATTTTTTTGATCCATTCCATACATTACCTCCATAGCATTTATATACCGCTCGCTTGCGGTTCGTAGGTCTGCCTATACCTGGCAGTAGGTAAAATAAAACACCGTTTTCCCGCGTCATTTCAGATGATTGCAAAAATACGGCAGTTTCCGCTGCGGCGGGTCCTTCATATAGGTCACCTCTCTTTCTGTCTTTCCACAAAAAATGCAGGTCCGCTGTATCTTCTGCGTCCTGCACTTCAATCTGTTATCATAATATTCATCCTTTATCATTTCTGTATAAACATGTTGACATCTATTCCCTATCTTTTTCCATCTCATCATACTGCTCTTGTGTGATCTTACCAGCGGCCAGTAATTTATCATACCTATCTTTCCTCATGACTTTAGCAAGCCGCAAGTCTTCATCAGTAAGTTCAACTTTTCCAATGACTTTAGGCATCAAGGGTTCGTATAGCTTCATTCTATTGTACTCATCAATATTTTTATTGCTCATTTTTTTCGACCTCCACAAGATCAATATATGTTTTTCCGTTTAACTTTTCTATGTTGGCAGATTCAAATTCCGTATCTCGCATAAACAAGATTTCATTTTCCTCAGGATTGACACTTCTTATATCTCTCCCGTTTTTTGAGTAAATCGTTATCTGTACTTCTCCATCTTCATTATATACCTCATTCATTGAAGATGAAATATATTCTTTGTATTTAACTTTGTTTCCTACCTCATGCATTTCTATAAATTTTTTTCTGTCTTCATCGTGCAGAAAGTTAAGCGACCGGTTTACTACTCCTTGTATAGCAGGTATTTTGTATAAGGCTTTATCAAGGTTATTGATCCACTTTTCATCACTCTCTGATAGATCATACCCATTTCTCAACTTATCGTTCAGCACATAAGCATCCGGGCTTACATATTTGACGATTGCAGCATTCTCAGCTTCCGTCAATTTTGGTGTTTCATCATCCAACACTGGAAGCCATGTACATCTGCATCCTGGGTGGCACGGAAGAATTGGCGCTTTGTCAATATCGTATTCTTTTTCGTGATTTGCCCCGCATATCTTACAAGTGCGTTCATCCTCGGCGGCCCACCACTGCACTTTTCTTACTCCTGCGTCTCTATAACCTTGCAAAGCGCTGCGATTCATATAATTGATCGTTTCTGTTCTTACAAGCCTGTGAGCGTCATTAAACGAGCGCTGCATCGCATTAGACAGACCAACTGCCATCTCAGTTACGGTCTTACCAGTAGAAATACCATCATTCACGATTCCGTTAAGTGCTTGTTCCAGATTGCCCATTTTCTGCCACAACGATTTGCTAAAGAAAGATCCGTGCCAAGGAGCACGAAGCATCTGTTCCATGACCTTATCGTTTGGTGTAAAATTTTTTCCTAATCCTAACGCTTCTACAATATTACCATAAACCTTTTTACCGGCTTCTTTCATTCTGCTAGATTGTGACTTTTCTATCTCAGCACCCAATTTTTCAATTCTTTTGAATATCTCTCCCTGCTGTCCCAGGAGTTTATTAAAACGATACATTTCACTTCTGGTAAGCATTCCGCTGCTTTCCGCCTTTTCTGCAAGTTCATAGAGCTCTTTTTTAATCGTTGTAGAGGTCCTATCATACATACGCAGAAGGTCGATGTTTTGCTCTTCTGCATTATTATAAGTTTTCCACGTTTCTTTTGCTATTCGACTTTCCCAGTAATTACTATTCTGATATGGCTCATCCTTTGACTTACTCTTCGCCATCATCTATACCAGGCACTTTGTCTTTGAATGGCATATTATCACGCAATGCGCCTTTTTCCTTTTCGACATCATCCACCCATGAGCATTTAGATAACCATGTATCATCAGACAATCCAAGGTTTTTAGCAATTTGGCAGTTCTGCAAGTTTTCCGTTTGATTGATTTTCATATCAGTATTGAGTGTGAATTTAATATCAGCTGGTGATTCATTCATATCCAGATACCTATTTACAAAATAAATCAATTCTTCAAAGCCAAAAGTGAATTGAGTGCTCATTGCACCCGCTTTAAGGTCAAGTGACATATACATGAATGATAAAGCTACGCCAGACGGACTATTCCCGAATTTATCAAGGTCCTTTATTACTCCTTGCCCAGCCTCAATAATATCTCTTTTAAGCTGTTCGCAGTGTTCTTTTATTGCAGTTATGTCGGTGTTTGCCGATATTGCTTCCAGCCCACTATCCTCATCATCATCTCCATCCAACTGTAAGATACGGTTTTTGATTTTTTCTCTGATTACGGATTCACTGTCGGGCTTATACCCTTTCACAACATACAACAGGTTACGCACATCCTCCACATAGTCCGCTGCCTCGCTTCTGGCCTTGTCATATCCGTCTATCAGTGATTTCACAAACTTAATATCCGGCATCTCAATGAAATTATTCTTAAATGGGATAAAAGGAACTTTTCCCCACGAACACCATTCTCCGTGATCTATAAAGTGGCTCACTGTACGATCATCAGCATCATGGTTTCCTTTGTAGTCCAGATATAATTCTTTATCCTGTTGAATATAGCATGTTACCCCTTCCGCAGTCCAGTATTCAATATGCTGCCTTATCTTTTGCATGTCATTATCCGTATACTCTTCATCATAAAAATAGATAACTGCCTCTAATTTATCATGCTCGCCATCCGTCCAAATCGGTATAATTTGCTCACATGGAGCAACTTGCAGCTTGAATTTTCCATCTGGCGCTATGTATGGGTGCAACCATCCTATTCCCTTATTAGATGCTTCATATCCCAATAAAGATAATTTATACTTGAATCGTTTTCCTAACTGCTCCTGAACTTTGCTAAGGTACGACTTATCGTCACACGATAGCGTATACTCTTTAGAAAAAAGATAAGATACTTTCTCGTCTACCATGTTCTTATACATTGCATGAGAATATTTGTTATTGGCCTGGTTGATATTTGGAATCATTTCGCCCGTTTTCTTATCAATATAGTAATTCTTCTTTTCCGTTTTGATATCATTATCAACAAGATAGTATTTTTGCCCAGCCATCATCAAACGGCGCTGCTCTCCACCTAAAAATGCTGTATACCTACGCTGTATTTGCTCTGGTATACTTTGTGATGATCTTATTGCTTCCATTCCAGCTTTAACACCTCTTTTCAATCTTTTAAATAACTTCATTGCCATTTCACCTCTTTGCGTATGATTGTATAACAGAAGTAACGCACCGCATCCATACAGTGGTCATGCTCTTTTACAGGCTTATCTTCGCCCTGTTCAGATGCTTTTCCATCCCATACATAACTTGCAAACTCCTTAATTGTATTTTTACAGCATTCCATGAATTTGATTTTTTCTATATTCAGCATGGATCCAGTAAATCGGATGCCGTTTTCAACATCATTCTTACCTTTTTTTACATAGAGTCCTCGCTTTCTCAGTTCCGCCTTAAATGATGCTGCTGAAGGGTCAAGTATAATTGCTTCAACCTCAATGTCATCAAGAAACTTCTCCAAGTCATCCGCATACTCCCCATCAGTTTTCTGCTTTTGCTCATCTCTTCCGGAGTAATAGTATTCTTTTAAACAGACCCATGTACCGTCCACACACTTTTGCCACAAAAGAAAAACGGTCGCATTTTGCGTACCGTAATCACAGCTGACATAATATTTAGGTAACATGATATCTTCGATTTTATCCAATACATGCTTGGTTTTATCAAACATATCATAAATAACACCTTCTGCTACGACCCATTTGCCGAGGATGTAGCGCTTGTAAAATACGCCTTTCCATTGGGATGCATACCTGGCTTTTATTGCCTCAGATAAGCTAAAATTATCATCCATCGTGAAATGCATATAAATCAATCTTTTCTTTTTACGCTCGTCTATCCAATTTATTTTGAACCAATGATATGGCCCAGCAGGATTGCAATTAAACCAGAACTTACTACCATCCACAGAACATCGCGCGGTAGCTTGATTTACAAAAGATTCCGGCATCAAGGCAACCTCATCGCAGAATAAACCTGCCAGCGTGATCCCCTGTATCAAATCCTGTGATCTTTCGTCCTTTCCACCAAAAATGTAGAAATAATTTTCAACGCCATTCTTCGTGATTTCCAGAAGGTTGTCTGCCCTATGGTCTTTAACTTTATACCCACGACTTCGTAGCATCAATTTTAACAATGTCAGCACATTCCTTCGAAATGACCCAATGGTCTTTCCACACATCCCGAAGTTTTGCCCTGTGAATGTTTCCGTCGCCCAGAGGACAAAAGATAACGACATGATCAAGGTTTTGCCTGAACGTATAGCTCCATCAGCAATAATTCCATCCATGTCTTTTGTTCTTGAGTCTGTCCACCATTTAAGGACCTTTAACTGTTTTATGCTGAAAGGCTTGAATTTAAATACGGCTTTATATTTCTTCATCAGACCACTCGCCTATTTCGGCACCCTTTATAGCATCAAGGAAACCATCATCCTCGATTATTTCCTCTTCTTGGTTATCTGCTTTCAGCTTTTCCGTCTGTGCTCTTAACTGCTCGAGCTGTGCTTTCTGTAAGTCCGTAGCTTCGCTATAATGCTTATCCAGCCACTTTAATGCGAACTCTTTTCTGACAAGTTTTATAGAGCAGCCGTCCTTGCCTTGTTTCACCTCTTGGATAAGTGTGCCGTCTACTTCTGAGCTGTCAAGGAAATCAACATAGTTGTATTCTAATCCTGTTTCCTCGTTTATCCGTCTGCCAAAAGAAAGAAAGTCTGTTGCATCTGAATAAGCAATATCCATCATTTTCTGGAAGAAATCCTCAGCTGTGTACATGGCCTGCTTTATCTTAGCGTCCTTGATTGCTTGGATATGCTCTTTTATCTTAGGATTACTTAGCAGTTTGCAGCCATTTACCATTGCTGTACTATAGTCACAGCTATATGCTTTTTGATATGCCTTAGTCGCATTAAACCATCTTACATAATACAAACAAAAAAGGCGCTGTTTCTCGGTCAGCTCCTCATTGTTCAGCGTCTCTATTTCTTCTGGTAATAGCTCTGTTTTAGGCGGCTTCTCTATACCATTGTTCTGTTTAGTAACGTTATCTTTCGGAATAGTAACGTTACCTTTCAATTCCTCGTCCCAGTGATCTAATGATTTCCACCTACGAATCTGTGTATCTTGCTTACCTACAGCTTTAGCAATATCCTTTAGCAGCATCTTACCTTTGCTATCAAGATACATCCGCTTAGCTTCGTCTCTGCTGGGACTTCTTTGTCTTGGCATAGATTAACCTCCTTTCGTTATAATTCCACTTCAGTTGACTTTATTTCATCGATATAGCGTGATTCAATTACATTTTTATTTGTCACGCTTTCGTATGCTGCCATTATCTTAGGCATCTGTATAGCCATCCAGTCAATCATTTCCTCATTCACAGCCCATGCCTCATGTGCAGCGCTGCTCTGATCCATGCCAGACTCAAATAAAAAGGCGTGTATCAGTTCGTGTCTTAATACATGCCTCTGCATTTCTTTTAGATTGTCTGTTTTAAATTCCGCCGGGATGTCTTCTTGTTCGCTGATGCGGATTTCTTTGGTATAGAAATCCGTTTCTCCGCCTCTGCCATCAAGGGAAGGAACATATTTGATTCTATACACTGTGCCTAACACATTTACCTTCATTTCAGATTTTCCTTTATGCAGCTGCTTATCATCTTTGCAATTTCTTTGCCAGATATGGTTAAAGGTATCTCGATGCGGCATGGCTGTGCGTATACCGGTTCTTTATCACACATGATTGATAATGCCAGCTCCAACCCGTTATACAGTCCCTGGTTATAATCGTCATAACAACCTTTTAAGCTGCAGCCCTGAACCTTACGAGCCTCCTCTAGTGATTTGATCGCTGTGCCTATATCCATATGTGTTCTGCGTTCCTTTTCCAAGAGATATTCAGTTTCTCTAAGCTTATTTGTCAATCTATATATTTCTCGCTCATTATTCCATTTCACATTTCTCAAATGCCTATTTTCTTGTCTTAAATCCATTTTTAATCCCTCCTGATACTGCATACAGCAGCAATCTCATTACGCCTGCGTGCGTTTTCTGCATCCAACGCCTTTCGCTCTGCCTTGTACCACTCACAGGCTCCGTGGCATCCTGGATGGCGTTTAGGGCAGTCTTTACATACTGTGATCATCCAAATCCTCTGGAGTAACACAGAAAACTAACAACAATATCCACCATAAAGAGTAGTTGATACACATGTATAATGCCAGTGTAATGAGGTATGCGTTGAATAACAGACAACCTATACTGATGAGTAAATCACATATATATTTGTATTTCATCCTTCCATTCCCTTCTATCTCTTACTAAAGCAGAATGAAAATCCGAATACATTTAGCTGTAACCGTGCCTCTGCGTATTTCTTACCATTCTCGGTATACTTTGTGATATAGTGATGTAGCATTTGATACGCCTTCCTTTCTGGGTAAAATAAAAGAGCATTGCAGCTCCTTACTTAATCATACGTGTTGTGAATCTACATTTAGGGCAATAATATAAATCGCCTGCAAGTGCATAATGTATAAGCTTTTTATCATTATCCCAACATTGCATGCAGCACGGTCCATCTTCTTTTTCATCATGCAGTTTTCTATAATAGCTTTCTCCTCTCAGAATTACATTTTCCTCCTCGTTCATCTTTCTTTCTAATTCTCGTATTTTATCTTTCATCTCAATATTTTCTTCCATGAGACTTACTGCCGCCATATAAGAATCAAGGACTTTTCGATACAAATCAGCATTATCTGATTGTTGAGCCACTACCACCGCATCTTTTATAGTTGTTTTAACCGTATCATACACACCCATTTTCTTTACCATCCTTTTTACATGTATTTTACTACATAAACGATGATAAATAAAGCTTGCATAATTCATTTCGTACAGCTCCTCTCTGGGTAAATTAAAAGCACGTTTTCTCCTGTATCCCTTATAACGGGCAGTTCTACGTGCTTTGTTTAACAGGCGTTCGGTTAATAGCATACATCTATGCATCCTTGGCCTCTATAGAGTTATCTGTGCCACATTGTTAAGAGGTGCGATAACTACGTTTTGATTTTAAAGCGCCTTTTTCAGACGCTTTACGCTGGTAAGTCCGCTTAGGATTCCTTACCGCTATTTCCTTTTGGTTATACCGCCAGGGCAACCAATATATCTAACAGGTTTTCTCATTAGTATGAGGTCCTTCCCTGCTTTGATATCAATCACAGCGCCTTTTTTATGTCTCCCTACATGAGTGCGCCGTCTCATCATAGTCCCACTCGTTTCCTGCGGGAGAGCCTTGTTTTTAACGGTTAACGCAGGTCATATTTAAACCGCCTATCTCGTTGTTTTTTATAATGGTGTTACCACAGACAGGAAGACTACTCACCCTAATCTACAGACGATACATGGATGGGGGGAATCGTCTGTAGATTACGGCAGGCATCTTATGATGCCGCGTAAGTAAATCCAAAGGGGAAAGTGAAGCACAAGGAAGAGGATTACGCCTCATCCCCCGTACTTCCACGCTATCATTATATCATGTCAAGCCTATCCTAAGACGGTACACTTTTACAAAATATTGCTATTTCTTGTGTATATACGGTTGATAGCTCGCTTTGTATATTTGTTCACTGTATCTATTGAGAATCCGGTTTCACGCGCCGCTTCACGTAAGTTGTCACATTGATACTTCATCACATATACCGAAATCACCTTGCATTGCGATTCGGTTAAGCAATCCATCCAATTTCTGATTTTTTCCATACGTTGATACAATGGCTCCTGTTCCATAGCAATGGCACTTTCATTCATGGCTGCTTGATGTTGGATACCATCCTTGCTACACTGCCCTTCTGGAGCTCGTACAATGCTGCCGCCAGGCGACTTATGGTATAGGAAATATTTTTTATCAAGTAATTCATACCACCTTGATTTTAAAAGGTAGTAACTCATGAGCTCTCCCTTTATGTATTTTTTCATACGCTTCTCTTTATCGAATTCAAACTCTTCCTCCTCCCATATCATTTGATTTTCCACCTGCCTGCTTCCAGATTGTCATACAGCCCTCTTACTGTGCCGTCGTACATCATTCTGCCGGTGCTAAGTTTGCGATACGCTTTAGCCTCTCTCTTGTTGTGATCAACTTTGTAATAGCCTTCAAGTCCGACAATTTCAAAATATTTGTCTTTGCCGATATCTTTAAACTTCATTCAGTCACCCCTTTCGTTCAAAACGCAGATAAGCATAAATGATAAATACAGCAGGATGCACAATGATAGATCAACCATATTTCCTTTTCAGCTCCTTTTCTGCGTTTCTCCATTTTTTTATTGCCATCCGGATAATAAACCACAACCGGCTGTTTGTATGTATACGGCCGTCTATGCTATTGTATTTTTTCATTTGTTACATCACCTTCCGCTTCTCAGCATACAAAATAATAATTCTGTAATAGATTTTTTCCGGTGTTCAGGATATGCATCTTTGATTTTATGCAATCTCCAATCGTTACTTTCACCTTTAAATTGAGTCGGATTCTCAAACTCCCTGTAGATATCTTCATTTTTTCTTCCTAACGTAGACGGTACTGGAACTAGCACTCCGATATCATGCGGTATGTCATGAATGACTTTCTTGTATAATTCCATCGGCATCACCAGATAGTTTTCTTCTCCTATGTAATTTTGCCCATGCCCACTTTTAAAGTCGCCTAAGCAGCTTTTTACCTCGTAGCAGATAAAGATGCCTTTTTCTAAGCCGCTGATACTCATTTGGTTTGGCGGAACAAATTGCATATAGTCTACTCTGCACGCATCTTTCGTGCCGTAATCAACGGTAACCTCACTGGCATAGTATTTACCGACACCGGTAAACCTTTGCTGATAAAGGATATCGCCTAACAGTATAGTAATCTCCTTGCGAGTCATCGTTTACCTCCATATGCATCCGGTAATGGCATCCATGCTATTACTTTCCATTTTTCCATGTCTATGCATTTATTATTGCAATACCATCGCTCGCCACGTCCGTATCCCGTGAATATCTTTTCTACTTTTCGCTGTCCATATGCATTTTCCAATATCGCTAACACTGCATATCCTGTAAAGATTGGTACCCTCTCTTTTACCGGTATCCATTGGTTTTCAATTAGCTCAAGCGCTCGCTCATACACTTTGCTTTTCCATGTATGATCACACTTAGAATACATTGGACACTCTTCACAGATTTCATCGTGAAAATCACTTGCGGATTTTAAACAATGTAATACTATTTCTTTGTTTATTCCATCACTCATTTTCTTGCCCTTCTTGTGACACTTCCCTGTGGTAGAAACGACTTTCTTCAAAGTCCATATAGTAACCTTCTACGCTGTTTGTTATTATATGGCTTGCATATCTAATACCTTTTACCGGTTTCCAATCTAACGGTTTAAATATGTAGATATATGACTTTGTTTTATCATCCCAAATCCACATACCTTCATGCAAATCTTCAAATTTTAGAGGCGGATTGTTTGTGCGGCTCTTATACTTTGTATACACGCCGTTTTTAAAGCATTGTTGTACTCCTATATAGCACATTTTATCTTGCTGTATGCCAATGGCACATAAATCACATACGCATCTTACTTCACTCATCACCATTACCCCATAGCTCTTTCATTTTATTAAATTTTGCAGGAACGCTTTTCATACATTCCACGAAGTCGTCAGACGGTATCTGGTCTATGCACCCCATAAGAGAAGCCTGTACAAAGAGAATTTCTTTCTCTGTCAGGAAGCATGCAGTCATTTTGGCAAATGTGAGAATAACTTCTTCAAGTGTTGTAAATGGCTCAAAAACCAACTCTTCTCCATCATCTATATGTGCTGTAATCTCAACATTACCCATCGTTGAGTTTTCCTTTAAAAATTTTACAACACTTAAGGATTCGCCGCCTTTGTATGCTAATTCTGTTAATTTATTCATATTCACACTCCTTAAAATGGTAAATCATCACTGCCGATATCCAGTGTGCTACTTGTCTCGTATGGCTCCTGATAGCCCTGATTGCTTCCCTGCTCATAGTCAGGTACATAGGCATTGCTGTTCGCATT
>ULZI01014886.1_pt1 | contig 26099 bp, 23 predicted proteins | sample 1962991 | NCBI WGS metagenome assembly ULZI01 (sample SAMEA4835886, study PRJEB28245) | human gut metagenome | biome: gut microbiome; material: fecal sample | place: Denmark | collected 2008 | reverse complement strand
CTTATTAGCCACTTCTGTTACAACTTTATTATAGCACTTCAGGCTCTTATAAACGAAGGCAAAACCAAAGAAGCTCAGGCCAAAATGGATGAAGTAAGAGCTCTTGATGAAACCTGGGAGGCGATTGCACAGGCCCAGGCGGACTTTAACGCCATGAACAGGGAGCCGCAGGCGGTGAATCCGTTTGGAAATATCACAGGAGGAATTCTGAACCTTGGAGCAGTTGACGAGCCGGAAGATATGTATGATTCCAAAGAGTACCGTACCGCGTTTATGAATTATGTGGTAAACGGCAAACCGATTCCGGAAAAATTCACAAATGCAGCAGGCCCGACAAAAACACCTGACATCGGAGCAGTGATCTCTCCGACTGTGATCAACAGAATCATTGAAAAAATCGAAGCAACAGGTATGATCCTTCCGTTGGTGACAAGAACTGCATTTGCAGCAGGCGCGGTAATTCCGACATCCTCTGTGAAGCCAGTAGCTACATGGGTAGCAGAAGGCGGCACATCTGAAAAACAGAAGAAGACCACAGGCCAGATTGACATTAAAGGCTACAAGCTGAGATGCGCAATCTCCATGACACTGGAAGCTACCGTGATGTCTCTGCAGATTTTCGAGACCGTATTTGTCAAGAATGTTTCAGAGGCAATGGTAAAAGCTATTGAAGAAGCAATCATGAATGGAGATGGATCTGGAAAACCGAAAGGCGTACTGAAAGAAACTGCTCCAGAAGGACAGAATATTGCGCTTGAAAAGGCAAAAACCATTGATTACAAAATTTTATGCGATATGGAGGCAGCGCTTCCACTTGCCTATGAAAACGGTGCGGTTTGGAACATGACTAAGAAGACATTTATGGAATGCATGGCAATGACAGATTCCAACGGTCAGCCAATCGCAAGAGTGAACTACGGTATTAACGGAAAACCGGAAAGAACCCTGCTGGGAAGAAGAGTAGTCCTGAATGACTATATGACATCCAGCAACGCAACTCTTTCCGAACCTACAGTAGTAGCATTCCTGTTCGACTGGACAGACTACATGTTCAACACCAATTACGCCATGACTGTGAAATCTTATGAAGACAATGACACGGAGGATCAGGTGGCGAAGGCTGTGATGATCTGCGATGGAAAGGTGATCGACAAGAACTCCTTTGTTACACTGACCAAAGCAAATGCCTGATGAGGTGATAGTTTATGGCATACACAGAGACAGATCTTGAGATTACAGTAGACTGGCTGAAAGACATGCTCAGGGAAAAATCCAGTGTCGCAGATACAGAGATTCGAGATCTTATTGAATCCTGTGTATTGGAGCTTAAAATTGCCGGGGTGCAGGGGAAACTTACGGATCCCCTGTACCGGCAGGCAGTAAAGCTTTATGCAAAAGCACACTTTGGATATGATTCTGACAGCGAAAAGTTTTTAAAAGCATTCCAAAATCTGAGAGATTCTATGGCTTTATCCGGAGAATATGGGGGTGTAGGAAATGGATTATGAAGGTGTATTGATCTGGGAGGAAACCGGGAAAGATGCTGACGGATTCCCACAGACCATCCAGCGTAAAGTTCCTGCATATCTAAGGGAAACTGCTGTTAAAAGAGCAGAAGCTTATGAAGCCATGCGCTCAGGCGTGAAACTCTCGGCGGTTTTTCAGGTGCGGCTGGAAGACTGGGAAGAAACCCGGCACCTCAACAATGGAAAACCTGCTTATGCGGAAAAAGCTGTGATTGATGGAGCGACATACGATATCATAAGAACGTATAAACCGGATAAGTCCATGGTGGAATTGACCTGCAGTTAGAAGGTGATGAATTGGGATTTCAGACAATGGGGTTTGACGACCTGGAAAAAGAACTGGACAAAGTAGCGGATGCGGACATGATAGCCTGCAAAGCGATTGATGCAGCTACTCCGACTTTGGAAAAAACGCTGAAAAATGAAATAAAAAGCGTGACAACGCAGGAATATTCAACCGGAGACCTGGCGAAATCCATTAAGGCAACAAAAGCAAAGGTCAACGGATATGGGTGCTTTGCGGCGGTTAAACCGACAGGAACCGACAGCAAAGGCGTGCGAAATGGAGAAAAGATGGCATATATGGAGTATGGAACCAGCAAACAGGAACCCAAACCGGTATTGAGAAAAGCAATCAGTAAATCGGAAAAAGAGTGTTTGGATCTTATGCAGAGAAAGTATGACGAGGTGACGAAGTGAATGTAAATCAGATACTTGAATCTGCATTAAATCCGATCTGTGCCAATGTATGGCCGATAACCTGCCTGGATGATAATGGTCCGGCAGAATATATCACATATAATCCGGAGTACGAAGCTCCCGGAACGTATGCAGACGATCAGGATCAGGGCTGGATCCATTATATGCAGGTTCATTTTTTTACGAAAAAAAATTATATCAAAAAGAGAAGAGAGATCCGCCAGGCGCTGCGCCAGGCGGGTTTTTTGGTAACAGAAATTGCAACAAGTTACGAAAGGAAAAGCAGATATTATCATCTGACCTTTTCGTGCTACATAGAGGAAAGTGAGGAATAACTATGGCATTTGTAGGATTAAGAAAACCTTTTATCGCACCTTTGACAGACGGAACTACATACGAAAAGCCGTTTTTCTGCGGAAAAGCAATCGGGATCACCATAACACCGTCCTATGCAGAAGGTGGATTGTACGGGGATGATGTGCAGGCAGAATATGACAAGGAGTTCCGGTATGCGGATGTAAGTTTAAATACCACAACACTTCCAAAAGAAGCCCATGAAAAAATGTTCGGCCATAAAACAGAAGATACAGACGTTGTGGTACATAATGTAGACGATGAAGCCGGATATGTAGGAATGGCGTGGATTTCTCTTGAAAAAGTGGGTGGAAAAACAAGCTATGTTGCAAACTTCCTCCCGAAAGTAAAATTTGCGGAGCCTGCCGGGGACTATGCAACAAAGGGAGAGAATATTGAGTACAAAACCCCGACGATTACCGGAAGAGCCCTGGCAAACGATGAAGGGGTATGGAAAAAAACAAAAGCCTGTACATCAGAGACAGAGGCGATCACACAGATTACGACAGTGTTTTTTAAACAGGCATCAGAGGCGTCTGCCAGGAGGAAATAAATGTTTGAAAATAAGTTAAATACCATTACATTATCCGGAAAAGAATATCCGATGAAGTGTTCTATTTTAGTCCTGGAGAAGATCCAGGACAAATACGGAACACTGGAAGAATTTGAAGAACGCTTGAGCATCTTTGAAGATAGTCCTGAAGAAGATACAGGGACAAATGAAGCAGAAGAAACCTCAGAGGAAGGTTCCGATGAAAAAACAGAAGAAAAGCTGGATATAAAAGTGAGATTTCCAAACATGACGGCCGTGTGTGACGCTCTTTATTGGTTTATCCAGGAAGGAGAAGAAATTACGGCAGAGGAAGAGGGAAGAAAACCTGTAAAATACAAGAGAGAATCTCTTGCGAGAAAAATGGATCTTTCTCTGTTTGCGGCAGCGCAGATTCTCCGGAGAGAGTTCAGCCGGAGCTTTGCGTTAAAAAACCGGGAAACCACGAAGGCGGATCCGAAAATGAAGAATCTGTAAAAATTGATTTTGCATGGATCGCTTTCGTGGGAATGCAGATCGGATACCGGGAATCGGAAATTGCACACATGTATTACGGAAAATGGTTTGAACTTTTCCGGCAGTTTAAATTTTATCATAACGTAAAAATGAAAAGAGCCACTTTTGAACAGAAAAAAGTGGAATCTCTCATGGATCTGTAGCCCTGTGATTTTATTTACAGGGCTATATCTATTATCAGGGGGAACTATATGGCGGCAAAAAAGATAGGAGCAATCATCGCCCTTGATGGCGAGAGAGAATACAAACAGGCAGTCACGAGCTGCAAAAAAACATTAAGCCAGTTAAAGGCGGAAATGGAGCTTGTAAAAGCAGAAACAGAAGGACAGGAAGACAGTCTTGACAGCCTGGGGAAAAAGCATGAAGTTTTATCTAAGATCCTGGATGCGCAAAAACAGAAGCAGCAGGAAGTTGCCAGAGGCCTTGACCATGCCAAAGAATCCTACACAGAAATGGGAGAAAAAATAGAGTCTCTTCGGGATACTTTGGAACAGGCAACAAAAAAACTGAAAGACATGGAAGAGGCAGGGAATTCTTCAGAGGAAGAACTGAAACAGCAGAAAGAGCAGGTAGAACAGCTGACAAATGCTCTGAAAAAGTCTGAAGAAAATTATGAAAAGGCCGCAAACCGTATCCAGACATGGGAAACTGATTTGATCAAGGCAAAGACAGAGACAGCAAAGGCAAGCAATGCTGTGGATGAAAACGCAAAAGCCATGAAACAGGCGGCAGACGCCACAGAAGAGTATGGACAGAGCCTGGAAGAAGTCAAAGAAGAGGCTGCAAAAGGAGCAGGCGGACTTGGAGGATTGGGAGACGTACTGGGAAAATTAAAAAATCCGATGGCTGTTACTGCGGCAGGAGCGGCGGCTTTAGGCGCAGCATTTACAAAGGCGGCAAAAGAAGGGGTACAGTTTGCTATAGATCTTCAAAGCGCTTCCGCAAAACTTCAGGGTGCGACCGGCGCATCCGTGAAGGAAATGAAGCAGTATGAAGAGGTTCTGAAAGATATTTACGCCAACAATTACGGGGATAGCCTGGAGAGTGTGGCGGAAGCCATGCAGAAGGTGAAGCAGTACACCGGGGAACTGGATTCTTCAGAACTGAAAGATATGACAGAGAATGCAATGGCTCTGGAAGATGTGTTTGACATGGACCTGTCAGAAACGATCCGTGGTGTCAATGTGTTGACGAAAAAGATGGGGTTGTCTTCCAAAGAGGCGTTTGATCTCATGGCAAAAGGCGCACAGAACGGTCTGAACAAAACAGATGAGCTGGGAGATAATATTGCGGAATACGGGCCATTGTGGCAGCAGGCGGGATTTTCTGCAGAAGAAATGTTTACGATTCTTCAGAACGGACTGGATTCCGGCGCATACAGTCTGGACAAAGTGAATGATTTTGTGAAAGAGTTTGCGATATCCTTATCAGACGGAAGAATTGAAGAAAATTTAAGTTCATTCTCTACGGAAACTCAGAACCTTTTCCAGGCTATGAAAGAGGGGAAAGCAACTTCCAAGGACGTTTTTTATTCTGTGATCGAAGATCTGAAAAGCTGCACCAATGAGCAGGAGGCGCTGACTTTGGCCAGTACGGTATGGAGTTCCCTGGGGGAAGATAACGCCATGGATGTGATACGTTCTCTTACCGAGGTAAATGACGCATACAAAAATGTCAATGGCACCATGGAATCCATCAAAGAGATCAGCTACGACAGCGTGGAAAGCAAGCTGGAATCACTGGGGAGAAAAGTGAAGACAGAAATTTTGGAGCCGATTGCAGATGATGCACTTCCTGTTATAGATAAAGCTCTGGATGGGATAGGAAAAATATTGGATGGAATCGCAGAGAAAGTAAATCCACCCAAAACAGCTCTGGAAGAATTTACAGATGAAGTTGCGGAAAATAATCAACAGGTCAGAACAGTACTTGATAACGTAGAGGAATCTATGGGAAATGCTCATGCACAGGCAGAAAAACTGGATGAATACAAAAAAACTCTTTTGGAATTGAACGGGGTAACTGAAAAGACGGAGTATCAGAAATTCCAGGTTAAAAAAATTGTAGAAGAGCTTTCGGATACAATACCGGAATTATCCGAAGCGTGGGATGAAGAGACGGGGAGCATCAATCTGTCAAATAAAGAACTTACTGCGTTGATGGAAAACCAGGAAGCCTATATTATTCAGGCAGCAGCCATAGAGGCGAAAAATCAGCTGATTAATGAAGGGTTTGAAAAAATGCTTTCTGCAGAGAAAGCGAAAAGCGCTGTTGATGAGCTGAAAAAATCTCTGGAAGAAATGGAAGAAACAGAGAACTTTGAGGCGTTAATCGGTATTAATGATGAGCTTCTTGGACAGTACACAGACTTAAAATCACAGCTGAGTGATGCCGAAGAAGAATATCAAATGGCAAAGACTGCGGTAGATGATTACAATATCAGTCTTGAGCAAGCCAAGGAAGATATTGATACTACATCTGAAAAACTCGGCGGAATGGTAGCAGCTCAGGGAGAGGCAAAAGAAAGTACAGAAGCACTTACCGAAGCTCAGGGAGCAAACGGAGAAGCCGTGTCTGGCCTTGCGGATGGAATTGAGCAGGATACGGGGCGGATTATTGAGAGCTATGTAAGTTACAAAGATACTGTACTGGAATCCATACAATCGCAAATGAATTTGTTTGAAGATTTTGGAGAAGTCCATGCATTAGAAACAAGTACGCTTCTGGAAAATATGGAATCTCAGGTAAATGGAGTGAGAGAATGGTCAAATAATCTGGAAGAATTGGCAAGAAAAGGAGTCAATGAAGGTCTTTTGCAGTATTTAGCAGAACTCGGACCAGACGGCGCTGAATACGTTGCCACATTTAATACTATGACAACAGACGAGTTGGATAGAGCTAATAAAGCTTGGAGAGACTCAATGGATCTGAAAAGCGGGGTAGATGAAGAAGTAGATTCCGCGATCCAAACTTTTGTAGAAGGCATATCCGGCGGAAAAGAGAAGATGCAAAAAGCCATGGAAGACCTTGGTATCAATACCTGGGATGGATTTAAAAACGTCATTGCAGACAAGCAAAAAGAAGCGGAAGAAAGTGGACAAGAGTTACTCGAAGCCTTTATGAAATCTGCTGAACAGACTGCAGAAACACACAGCCCGTCCAAACGTACGGAACGTCTTGGAAAATATACGGTGGAAGGTCTAAAAAATGGAATTGCACGAAATACTAAGCTTGCCACAGAGGCTGCAAAAAGCATGGCAACCAGGACCATTACATCAGTAAACAACACTTTAAAACAGGATAAATTTTACCAGTATGGACAAAGAGTGCCGCAGGGTCTTGCCCGTGGAATTTCCGCAGGAAAAATGGCGCCGATCAACCAGGCAAGGAGCATGATTGAATCTGTACGGATTGTAGCATCCAGAACTCCGTCTTTGTACAATCATGGATTAAACCTTGCTTATGGACTTGCTAATGGAATTTACGCCGGAAGCTCTTCTGTGGTCAATGCAGTATCTTCCATGTGTGCGGCTGCTGTCAATCAGGCAACAGCAGATCTTGGTATTCATTCTCCATCAAAAGTGTTTGAAGAACTTGGCGGATACACTGCAGAAGGTTTTGGGATTGGATATGAAAAAGAAATATCTAAAGTAAACGATATGATCAGAGACAGTATTTACAGTCCGGAAACGGAAAGAACAGGAATTGCTGAAGCAGGGGCAAACAGTGAGATGGCTGATATGTTCCGATCATATCTACCGTATCTGAGAATTATTGCAGAAAAAGAGTTATCTATGTATCCATCCAGAAGAGCATTTGAAAAAGATGTTACGCAAATTGTAGACAGCGGCTCCACCAAGATAAAAAGAATCAAGGAAGCGGCAAGGGGGTATTGATTTTGTACGATATTCAGATAAATGGAAAAACAGGGTCAAGTGTTGGTGTGATCGTACAAAAACGCCCGAATATACCGTCTCCGGAGAAAGTGTATGACACGATCGAAATTCCTGGAAAGGACGGCGTGCTGTACCGGGATACCGGAACGGTAAAGGATATAAAAATCGAAATCCCACTTGCTTTCCGGGAACAGAATCCTGACCTGTGGATGGAAAGGTTAAGAGCTGTTAAAACATGGCTGCTGTCCGGAGTGGACAATCAATTATCTTTTGCGGATGATAAGGATTATTTTTACCGGGTAAAAAAAGTAACTGTAGGAACTGCAGAAAGAGCGGTCAAAAAACAGGGAAAACTTACGGCAACCTTTTGGTGCGAGGGGTATATGTACCTGCAGAATGGCGCGAAAGAACAGCAGTTAAGCTCCTTACTGAATAATCCGGGCGAAAGATGTCTGCCTGTCTACAAGATTATTGGCGAGGGAATGTGTACCGTTACCATTAATGGAAAACAGATGAAGGCCAATGTTGGCCAGAATCTCACGATAGATACACAGAGGAAACTTGCTTATCGAACAGACGGTACTATGCAAAATACTGCGATACTTGGGAACTACGAAGATATGATTTTGATTCCCGGAAGAAACAGTATATCTGTAACAAGCGGGTTTACTTTGACGGCAATCCCAAACTGGAGGTGCTATTGACATGATACAGATCTACGATCCGGGAAATACGAAATTTGACTTTAATGGAGATGTGACGCTGGATCCATACAGCTGCGAATGTACCATGGTTTTAAATGATGCGTGGAGCCTGGAGCTGGAAGCGCCGATTGATGAAGATGAGAAATTTAAGCATATCGTAAAAGAGGCAGTGATATCCGCGCCAACGCCAATATCAGACAAGCAGCTTTTTCGGATATACGACACAGAAAAGACAGATGATTCCATAACAGCAATAGCCCTTCCTGTATTTTGCGATTCTAAAGACGACCACGCTTTGTTGGATGTCCGCCCTACTGGAAAAAATGGACAGCAGGCTCTTGATATTCTTTGCGCCGGCTCAAAGTATTCCGGAGAATCGGATATTACAAAAGCGGCAACTGCATACTATGTCCGTAAAAACCTGATGGAGGCGATAAATGGTGATATTGATCAGTCTTTTGTAAACCGTTGGGGCGGGGAAATCCTGTATGATAATTATAAAATTATTATAAACCAGCGTGTAGGCGGGAATTATGGAGCAAGAGCGGAGTTCGGGTACAACCTGGAAGGAATCAAAGAACACGTTGATATGAGCAGCGTTGTAACAAGGATTATCCCAGTTGCATACAACGGATATACACTTGAAGGAAAGGCTCCGTGGGTAGATAGCCCGAATATAAAAAAGTACCAGAAAATCTACACAAGAACGATAGAATTCAGCGAAGTAAAGCTGAAAGAGGATTCCACAGATGACGATGAAAATGCCTGCAACACTCTGGAAGAGCTTAGAAACAGACTGATAGAAGAATGTCAGAAACAATATGCGGCCGGAATTGATCTCCCGGAGATTACATACGAAGTAGATGTGATCTCGCTGGAGGGCACGGAAGAATACAAGGACTACAAAGACCTTGAAAAAATTGGTTTGGGTGATGATGTAAAGTGCAGTCACCATGTTCTGGACATTGAAATCACAGCAAGAGCAACAGAATTAGTTTATGACTGTATCAATAGGCGAAATAAAAAAGTCAAATTAGGAAAGTTTACCAAAACCGCATTTGACAGCCAGTTTGAAACAGAACACAGGGTAGATTCTATCACCAACCCTGACGGAACCATCATGGCAGAAAAGGTACAGGGTATCCTGAACGGAATCTACACACAGCTGAAACTGCAGTCCACTGTGGCTCAGAAAGTAAAAGGCAGGGCATTTACTGTTGAGGATCTGGATCCGGACAGCCCTCTTTATGGATGCATGACCTGGGGAACCCAGGGACTGCAGCTCGCAACCAAAAGGACAGCAGACGGTAGAGATTGGGACTGGACGACAGCAGCTACAGCACAAGGCATTGTTGCGGATGCGATTATTACAGGGCTTCTTTCGGACAAAACCGGACGAAACTACTGGAATCTGGATACCGGGGAATTTCGGTTATCTGCAGATGCGTTTAAGGTAGATGATCAAACGGTAGAGGATTATATCAATGGCAAGATTGACAATGCCACAGCCCAGATCCGGTTGTTGACCATGCAGCTCTCCAATGATATGTGTTCCGTGGCCACTGAGGCAGACGGTACAGGCGGAGATTACAGCGAGTGCTATACAGAGGTCATGCTGCTTATTGGTACCACGGATATCACCGACAGTGACAAAGTGCAGTATACAGTCAACCCGTCCGCTGGCGTAGATGGAAGCTGGGATCTGACCAGGAAACGATACACGGTAAGAGATATGTCCGAAGACAACGGATCCGTGACGATCACGGCAACCTATGCCGGTATCACGGTGTCTAAAGTGTTTTCGGTATCCAAAGCTAAAGCCGGGGAGCCAGGAACAAACGGAGACAGCGTGGAGAGTATCACGGAGTACTATGCGGTATCCTCAAGTAGCACAGTAGCGCCCAGTCAATGGTACAAAACTCCTCCACAAATGACGGAGCATAACAGATATTTGTGGAATTATGAGACATTTATCTATTCGGACGGACGTATCGAGGATACTCCAAAGCACGTGATCGGAGTTTACGGTGCAACAGGTCAGGACGGAAACGGAATCTCCAGTATCACAAACTACTATCTGGCAACATCCCAACAAAGCGGAGTGACTACATCTACCTATGGATGGACGACCACTCCACAAACCATGACAGAACAGAAAAAGTACCTGTGGAACTACGAGATCATTACCTATACAGACAAAACTGTATATACAGTAGCTCCACACATCATCGGAACTTATGGAGATAAGGGAGAGGATGGCCGTACATACATCCTGCAACCGGATACCCTGGTAATAAAACAGGGGGCCGATAATGTGTATACACCTCGTTCCGTTACGTTTTTAGCCTTTTACCGGGATGGCACGACTGCATCCCGGACTCCGTACTCTGGACGGTTTAAAGTGGAGGAATCTACAGACGGGACTTATTATTACACAAAATATACCTCTTATTACGATGAAAGCAGCCATACTCACACGCCCACATCTACTGATGTAAAAAGTATCCGGTGTACGCTTTACGCTTCGGGCGGAACAAGCACACCATTGGATATCCAGAGTGTTGCAGTGGTGCGGGATGTTGATAACCTGACACAGGAAGAGGTTTTTAATATCCTCACCGATAACGGCAGACTGCAGGGGATCTTTATGAAAGATGGGATGTTGTATCTTAATGGATCTTACATTAAGTCCGGTAAGGTTTCCGGAGAGTATGTGGATGCCAGAAACCTCACCGTAACCAACTCATCCGGGCAAAAGACCCTGGCTATTGACTCCTATGGAAATGTCTCCCTGATGGTGAGCACTTTTAGCTTATCCGGAAAGGCTGTTGCCACAGAAGACTATGTATCCAATAAAACTGCCCAGGCGCTATCTGAGGCTAAGATCTATGCAGACCAAAAAACCGGAAACCTCCTGAAGGGCGCTGATCTGTCCACAGAAAGCCTGAACCAGTACTGGAATACCTCTGGAACTATCATGCAGGGACAGTCGGATCCGGACGGCGGAACAAAGGCTGTAAGACTGTATGGTACATCTGGGGATTGTTTTATATCTGCCAGGTACAGCAATAATAACCCGGTAAAGGCAAAAGGACAGTACGAGCTCCGTGTGTGGCTAAAATCCAATACGTCACGTACGATCATGGTATCTTTAAACCGTGTCACGTATAACTGTGCATTGACCAGCACATGGAAACAATTCCGGTTTACCGCCCCGGTTACAACACCCAATACACAGGGGTACGAAAACTTTACAATCGGAGGATTTGCAAGTATCGGATCCGGAGCTTATGTTTACGCTTACAACCCAGAGGTGGTACATAGTTATTCGCCGGCGGATATCCTGGCCATGCTCACCAACAATGGAGCCATGGATGGGATCTATATGTACAACAATCAGCTGTATGTAAAAGGCAAGTACATAGATGTTGATGACCTGAAAGCACTTAATGCCACGATAGGTGGGTTTAACATAGGAAATGCATCCATTGCCAATGGATGTACAGGACTGACATCAAAAACCAAAGGTGTATATATCGGTACAAACGGATTAAGATTTTATTCCAGTGATTCCAATGGACGAGAAAGCAGCTTTACTTTTAATACGTCCAATGGTTCTTTTGCTATTGTTGGGGCCGCTATCAAGATGGGAGATTCCAGACTTTCTTATGATGATGGGGCCTTGACGGTTAAGTATGGTCTGCATGTTTATGCGACCCGCAGCGGTGATTTTGGAGATGGATCCACAGGAGAAATTATTTTTAAAGGACTTCCGGCAACCAGTGGAGGAACACATCTTGTCCGGGAAAGCGGTACTGCGATCATTGCAGCGCTGTCCTCATCATCAAAACGATACAAAGACCATATTGCCATGCTAAAAGACACGGAAGCAGAGAAATTATTGGATATCCCGGTTGTGTGGTTTAAATACAAAGAGGGATATTTAATAAAGGGAGACCGCTTTGTAGACAAGCCTCTCCCGGGATTTTACGCAGAGGATGTTTACCGGGCGTTCCCGGAGTGCGCAATGGTCAATCCGGATACCTCTGTTGAGGACTGGAATTATCGTACATTAATCCCACCAATGTTAAAGCTGATCCAGAATCTATATAAAGAAGTGAAAATCTTAAAGGAGAATAAATCATGAACGAAAGACCATTAGTACTTGTTATGGAAGATGCCAAAAATGTGCTTTTAAATACTGTAATCACAATCAAAGAACAGACCGGTCTCCCATCCTCTATTCTGGATGGGATTCTTTCCGGGATTCTGGCAGATCTGAGAAAAGATTCCTGTAGTGAGATCTCTTTAGCCGCAGCCAGAGAAAGGCAGGAACTGATGAAAAAGGAAGCAAAGAGCGAACCCAAGAAGGAGGGATGACAATGGGAAAGATAACAACAGTGGTATTTGAGCCCGGGAGCACGACTGCCAATGCCTGCAGACTTTGGCAGTACAGCTACGGCCAGACCCTCCGGATTCAGGGACTGAACCTTCCGTCCGTAGTGGAAATCCACTTTTCCTTGCAGGAGACCGGTGGAACGTCTGTAAACCGTGTCGGTGTAACAAAGGACGGTGTCACAGATGTAATTATCCCGGACAGCATGTTGGAGAATGACGGCGCCGACAGAACTTATGACATGTTTGCTTTTATCTATCTAACAGACGCCACATCCGGCCAGACGGAATACAAGATTAAGCTGCAGGTTAAATCCCGTCCGAAACCGGAAGTCCCTGGCGGTGGAGAGAATCCAAACATCTTCCACGAGGCTGTTCAGGCAGTTCAGAAGTCCGCAGACAAGGCGGCAGAATCGGAAAAACAGGCAGAGGGCTGGGCGCATGGCCGGGAAGATCTCCCGGAACGGGCACAGGACAATGCAAAGTATTATTCTGATCAGACGGCTGCGGATGCCAAAAAGACCGGGACAGACCGCAAGGAAGTGGAACGTTTGGTGGAATCAGTCTCCGGCATCGATGAGCAGGTGGTAAAAGTAGAGAACCTTACCAAACAGGCGCAGACGTCCGCTACCAATGCAGCCCTGTCGGAACAGGCAGCCAAGACCGCAGAGACCAACGCACAGAACGCTCAGGCGGGAGCGGAGACAGCAGAAGGAAATGCAGAACTGGCAGAACGTAAAGCCAAGGCATCCGAACAGGCAGTGGAGAAAGCGAAACAGCTGGTTACCCAGATGGGGCAGGAGGTGCTGGACAATAAAAACCATGTTGATCAGACCGCACAGGCATTTACCCTTACCGCCCAGCAGGCTGTTGCCGACGTAAACAATGCAGGGCAGCTGCAAACAGAGCGAGTGCAGAGTGTCGGGAATACTGCCGTAGAATCTGTTAAGACAGCGCAGGGAAAAGCTACACAAGCGGTAGAGACAGCCAAGGTCGAAGCGGTAGAAGCTGTCCAGACGGAAGGCACGACCCAGACCGGGAATGTATCCGCAGAGGGTGCAAAGCAGGTGCAGGCGGTACAGGATAAAGGTGCAGAGGTCTTACAGAGCATTCCGGATGATTTTACAGCACAGATGGAATCCAAACTGGATAAGCAACAAGGCACCGAAAACGCTGGTAAATCTCTTGTGGTCGGCATGGATGGAAATGTGGTACCGGGAGATGCACAGTGGAGTGACGATGTAAACCATATGAAACTGATTGAGTCTTATGCCATCGAAGAGGGCGGAACAACATTTGACATTCCGGTTGGGAAGCAATATAAAGATGCTCTGCTCCACATAACTCTGTCTTTAACGGCTGCTGCGGCGCTTAAAGTGTCGTTTGATGACAAAGAAGTGTTATTTGTTACATCTGGAGGATACCTCACAGGATCAAATGTATTGCAATTATTTGCTCATGACATTGGCGGATACATTGATGGAGGAATTAAAAAGATATCGTATGGGACACAAACAGGTACTCTGTATATGATTAACAGTGTGCTTACGAAAGGGATGCCGGAAATGATAAGGATTACTGTATATACTGCAAATAACACATCGATGATAAAAGCTGGAAAAGCAGAAGTGTATGCACGATAAAAAGAGAGGAGGAAGCCGTTATGAAAAAATATGTAAATGGTGAGTATGTGGAAATGACAAAAGAAGAAATTGCACATATAGAAGAACTCCTAAAAAAAGAAGCAGCAATGCCAGAGCCAACCATAGAAGAACAAATTCTTACCCTTCAAAATGCTTTGATAATATCAAAAACATCGGGGGGGGGGATAACGACTATAACAGATAGTTCAGAGAATCGGATAAAGAATTTGAAAATATTTGGAAAAAGTACACAGATGCGAACAACAGGAACGCAGTTATTTGATGCCAGAAACGTTTTAAAATCGCAAATAGAAAAAGGAATACTTACAATTAACCATGATGGTAATATTGTGTTAAACGGAAAGTTTGATGATGGTAATAAACAATTTAGCATTACACTACAGCCTGGAACATACACACTATCAGGAGATGATAATGCAATTTGGCATATTATATCATCGAACGGAGATGGTATATTCAAACAGACATTAGTGGTTGACGTCGAAACAACTTATAATTGCTATATAGATGGCAATACTTACAATAATCATATAACTATGCCCATGATTAATATAGGAGATTCTGCGAAACCTTACGAACCATATACAGGTGGTAAACCATCGCCCTCACCGAATTATCCACAGAAGATAAAAACAACGGAAATAAAAAGCATAAAAATATCTGGCGAAAACCTTTTGAATGGAGTTCGAAATACATTTGTTCCACTTTTTCTGAAAAAAGGAACAAAATTGACTTTGATAGCTGAAGAGCCTTCCCCACATGGTGTCAATATTGTTCTGAAAGATGCGGATGGAGGAAATCTATGGTTATCTCTAACTAATACGGAACTTAAAAAAAGCATGATATTATCAAAAGATATAAAAGGTTATGAAGCGAGGATCGTAAAAGGAAATTACAGCATGGTAATAGGCGATGCAGACCAATACAAACCTTATGAATTTAATGAAAAAATATTATCACATCCTATCATATTGGCCGGGATACCAGTAAAAAATAGTGGAAACTATACAGATAGCACAGGACAACAATGGGTTTGTGATGAAATTGATTTAGAACACGGTGAGAGAATTAATAGAATCAAAAAAGAATCTTTAGTCGGTAAACAATGGATTAAGGCTTCGGACAACAGATTTTATACAAAACTAAATGACGCATCTAAAAATACAGGACATTGTTTGGTTATGTGTAATTATTACAAAGGTTCACCGGATGGACAAGCTGTAAGCAACGATAATACGATTAGCTTGTATAAAGACAGCTCTAATATGTACCCATCGGAAAATTGGCTGTATGTTAGAGATAACGCAATTAATACAGTAGACGAAATGCAACAAAAAATGAATGAGCTAAATGTAGAAGTTATGTATATTACTGCAGAGCCAACAAAAGAGAAACTTACACAGAATGAAATCGATGCTTTTAAATTACTCTACACTTACTACCCAACAACAGTTATCACAGCAGATGGAGGAGAAGTAGCCCCAGATATCAAAGTGGCTTATATAGCTGACACAAAGAACTATATAGACCAGAAGTTTGAAACAATAGAAAAAATTATCATAACCACACAGAAAGCATTGCTATAAGAAAGGATGATACCATATGTACGAAATCGTTAAAAATGTCATTATGTCGGGAAGTTTCAAGCTGGACGATATGACAAAGAAAATCAATACCCTTTGGATACAAAATGACCTGACCGAAGAGCAGAAAAATGAACTGGTTGTCCTGATGCGAGAGCACATTAAGCCAGAAAGCGAGATGCCAGAATCGTTAGAGATGTGCCGGGCGTTAAATGAAGAAGTGGAAACCCTGAAAAAAAGAGTGACTAAACTTGAAAACGGCGGAGTTGCACCAGAACCGCCAGCCGGAGTTGTTGTCGAACCATGGGAGCCATGGGACGGAATCTCAGATCGGTACAAGTACGGAGCAGTGGTCACAATCGACCAGAAATATTATATCTCTACATACCAGGGACAGAATACATGGATGCCGGGAAGTATGGGAACAGAAGGACTCTGGAAAGAAATCTCCAAAGAAGATGCAGAGGCTGTTGTTTCCGGCATCAAGACGCCAGACCAGGTTATCAATGGACAGTAAAAAAGGAGGAACATAATATGGCAATCAGAGACAGACCGTAGAGGGTCTTTTTTTAATGCGAAAAAATAATAAGTAGGGAGACATAGTATGGACACACCTATAAGTAGAGCGGAGCACGAGGAGTTCCGCAGGCGGATGGAAGACGAACACAAACGGATGAACCACAGGTTGGGTGACCTGGAAGAGACCGTCCGCCAGATTGGAGAGCTTACCGCCAGCGTACAGAGCCTTGCCCAGTCTGTGGAGCAGATGGCACAGAGCCAGTCCAGACAGGAGGGACGTCTGGAAGAATTGGAGAGCAGGGACGGAGATACATGGCGCAAAGTAAAGTGGTACTTATTAACATTAGCAATCGGGGCTGTATTTGGTCTTGTGGTTGCTCAGATTGGATTGTAGGAGGTAATTTTATGTTTAAAAATTGTGTATTCAGACCAAGCGTGGACACTGTAGAGTGGCTTAAGAAAGCCGGTATCCGTGCAGTAAAAACCATGGCACAGACCGCCGTAGCCGTAATCGGCACAGGGGCAGTCATTAGTGCTGTGGATTGGCAGATGGTAGCATCCTCTGCTGTTGTGGCAGGGATTGTAAGCATTCTGACCAGTGTGGCAGGTATTCCGGAGGTAGAGGGCGAGTGATCGTCCTCTTTTTCTATTGGAGGAAAATCTTATGATTGAAAAGAACATTGAGGTATTAAGAAAAATTCTGTATGCAGTAGAAACCGGCGGACAGGTATACGGAAAGCAGAGATACGATGCTTTTATCGGTGCCGGAGCCAACACGCCAAACGAAAAGGCAATTACCATCGGAGCAGGACAGTGGTACGCAGGAGAAGCAAAACGGCTCCTGCAGGAGATTCAGAGAGCAGATCCAGTTCAGTTCAAGCACCTTGATACACAGGATATAGAGGGAGATCTACTGCATAAAAACTGGTCCAGGTATGCAATTTCTCCAACCTCTGCCAAAGCAAAGTGCATTATCAAGATCATCTCTTCACCTGTTGGGATTAAGTCTCAGGACAAACTTATGGATACCCAGATTACGGAGTACGCGGAGGGCATTGCCGAAACCTACGGGGATATGCCGGACACAGCCATAATGGAGTGTATTAATATTATCCACCAGGGTGGAGCGGCGGCACTGAAGAGGATTCTGGGTAAAACCAAAAAGCCATATACGTCCGAACGTATTTACGCTGCTCTTTGCACGGACCCGGCAGACAAGAGTAATAACAATCAGGTAGGGGACTATACCACCCGCCAGAAAAAGGTAATTGAGATGATCCGGACTTACGCAGTAGAGGAGGGAACAGGTATGACAGCAGAAGAAGCGATTAACGCAGTGATCGGAATTGCGGAAGAAGAGATCGGATATCTGGAAAAGAAATCCAACAGACAGCTGGACAGTAAAACAGCCAACGCAGGCAGCGGAAATTATACAAAGTATTGGAGGGATATCGCTCCGTCTTATCAGGCACAGCCATGGTGCGCAGGATTTGTGTCCTGGTGCTTTTACAAAGCCTTTGGCCTGGCAGCAGCCAAAAAAATTTTAAAGCACTGGCCTTATGTATACTGCCCGGATTTGGGAAATAAGTTTACCAGGTATGCAAACCCAAAAAAGGGAGACATCGTTATTTTTTACCGCAACGGTACATTCGCACATACCGGAATTGTCACAAAGGTATCAGGAGATCGCTTCTGGACCATTGAGGGAAACACCAGCGGAGCATCCGGAATTGTTGCCAATGGCGGAGGCGTGTGCGAAAAAGCTTATTATAACAGTCAGCTTCCGGGAACAAAGTTCTGCCGCCCGGACTACAGCATTGTAACCAATATCACCCCGGATAACGGATCCGGAGATCATACTACAGGAGGTCGTTATATGTTTGAGCCAAAAACAGTAACAAAGGGAGACAACGGATTATCTGTATTACTGCTTCAGGAGATCCTGATTGCAAGGGGATTTAAAGGTAAGGATGGCAAGCCTCTTACCCTGGACAGAACTGCAGGAACCAATACGATTCACGCCCTGAAAAAGTATCAGAAGAGCCGCAAGGGCGTCCTGGAAGCAGATGGTATCTGTGGAGATAAGACCTGGAGAGATCTGATCGCACTGTAATATTTGATAAATTAATTAAATAAACTTTTTGTCCAACATCAAGCCCTGGGATATCCCGGGGCTTTTTTTTTATTGCAAAAAACGCCAAAAATGGCGCAAAAACTATTGACAATACGCCAGTATTGGCGTATAATAACATCATAAGATAAAGAACGGAGGAAAACAAAATGAAAAAATACAATTTATCCAAAATCATGAAAAGAGCATGGGAACTGGTAAAAAAGGCGGGCATGACAATTTCCTCCGGACTTAAAAAAGCGTGGAAGGAAGCAAAGAACATGGGAAAGAAAATCAAAATGTGTGTTGTAAGAAGAGAGCTCTTTACTGTTGATACTGCAACAGGCGTTATTTCCGGTAAAACCTATAACGCTAAAGAGTGGATTAAAAGAAATTTTGAAGCAAAATGGAACAAAGAAGAAAAATGCTGGATGGCAGATCCTGAACTGATCCAGAAAGAACTTGAAAATGAAAGATATTACAGCCTTTACATTGTAGAAGAAGAGGAAAATACAGAAGCGGTTGATACAGATGAAATCGTTAGCAAAAAGCTTGTAAACAGAAATGATGGATTTTATTCTGAAAATACTCACAGATCCGGAAAGATCACATACACATTTGTAGGATAATAATACATAGCTGACCTAACGGCATGACGGGGAGAAAGAGGTAAAAATATGGCAGAATTAAAAGAATTAAGAAAGTTTATGGGAATCACTCAGAAAGATCTGGCGGAAAAAGCAGGGATAAATATCCGACACCTTCAGAAGATTGAGAGTGGAGAGGTAAAAGTTGAAAATATTACAGCAAAATCATTGTCTGGAATTGAAAAAGCTTTGGGACTTACGATGAACGATATGAAGGAAATGGATCTCGGAATATTTACTGAAGAAGCCCGGAAATCTGTTAAGTCTGGAGAAATGGATTTAATGGATCTGATCAACATGAACAAGTTGGAAGATGCCAGAAGATTAAGTAAGATCGGGGCGTTTAGAGGGACATTTAACAAATGCTATGAGCGGATCCCGGAAGGATTATTTGAAAAGCTTTCTGCGCAGCAATTAGCTGATCTGATAGATGCCTTTTATGATGCGTACAGCGACGGCAAGAATGCAAAAGAGAGGGAATAACCCTCTCTTTTGGCGGTTGTCTTAGATGGTTAGCTAAAACGTTATAATTTCAACCCGCGTCTGCCGGAATTGCTGGCAGAACCAAGCTATGGAGCATCCACCATGCTTGACATTTAAAAGCTCTCGCTTTTAGCTAAGATGTTATAATTTCAATCCGTGTCCACCGGGATTGCGGGTGGAACCGAGATACAGAGCATCCACTGTACTCGACAAGATTACTATATGGCCATATTACATAAATGTCAAGCCGATTGTAAAAAAAATACGTTGTACTAATTGTATATAACCTACTGGGGCATTGGATACAAAGGCAGCGCGGTTGCTTATGGAAAAACTGTGCGAGATCAATCACGGTCGCGGACGCACAATTTTGATGGTAACGCACGACCCGAACGCTGCAAGTTTTTGTTCCAGAATCCTATTCATACAGGACGGTGTGATTTTCCATGAGCTGCGCCGGAAAATTCCGACTGAAACACGGGAGGAATTTTATGCGCGTATCTTACAGGTAATGGCACAGATGGGAGGAGGGAGTGCAAATGTTCTTTAACCTTGCGTGGCGAAACTCCAAACGAAACCGTAGTGAGAACCTGATTTATTTTCTTACTATGGTTACAGCTATAGCCACATTTTATATCGTCCTCTCCCTTGGAAGCCAGGACGTGATGCGCTTCTTGGAGGAAATCGAAAGTGACGCTGTTAATCGACTTCTGACAATGCTAATGCCGACGGTTTATCTTTTTTCGCTGCTGTTTGTATTTTTCCTTGTCATTTTTGCGAACAAATATCAGCTTGAATGTAGGAGCCGGGAATTAGGGCTTTACCTGATGTTTGGAATGACAAAGCGACACTTGTTTATTCAAATCATGGCAGAGGGGCTAATCACATCACTGCTGGCTCTTTTGGGCGGACTGATCTGCGGCGGCTTTTTATCAGAGGTAATCAGCCTTGCTACGGCACGGCTTGTAGGTCGCGGCATAATTGCACATCAGTCAAGTTTTTCTGTGAGCGCTGTTCTCTTGACAACGCTTGGATTTCTAATGATTCAAGTTGTCGCGTTGTTCATCCTTTGTGGAAAACTATTCAACAAAGAAATCCACCAACTCCTTTATGGAGAAATGGCGAAGAAACAGCAAGTTGGAAAAATGAGTGGGAACTTATTTTCCCTCATTCTCGGAGCGGTAGTTTTGACGCTTGCATATTGGGTAATCCTAAAGTATTTCATGGTTGCTGGCGGTATGATGATAATTGTTGCCGTGATATTAGGTATTGTGGGAACAATGCTTTTTATCCGTGGGCTTGCAGGCTTGCTGAGCGCAGCGGCGGCTTCTGTGAAACGCAACACAACACACGGTCTATATATTTTCACTCTGCGGCAGTTACACGAAAATATAGTCCACAAGTATATTTCAATCGGTGTTGCATCTATTTTGATTATGCTCACTATCATGCTCATTGCGGACGGATCAACCCGCATTATGTCGTATGGGAACCAAATGACGCGGGGATCTTCTGTTTACGATTTTACCGTCACGGGCAATGAAGCGACTGTTGAAAAATACCTTTCGGGTAAGCAAATGCAGCCCTATGTGGCTGATTTGAGCCGCATGGAAACAGGAACAATGAAACGCCCAGCTTCCGTGAAAGCGAACTCTTTTATAGATTGGTCCGGGCTGCGTGAACAGGTTGTTTTGAATCTGCCGCCAGAAGTAGAGGATCCCGTCACACAAGGAGCTACAAGCTATGAGTTCAGTCCCAATCAACCAGCCGCGCTTAACCTTTTAGGGTGTATTGATACTACGGGAGCTTCGCCATTTTTAATTCCCGTATCTTCATATAACGAATTGCTGGAAGCAGCTGGAGAAAAAACTATCGTTCTTGGAATCGACGAAGCTGTATTCTATCTTAACCCGGATTTTCAGGGGAGTACAAAAGAAGAAACCACCACCATGTTGAACCAGATTGCGGAGGACGCACGGGCTAATGGTAAAGTCTTGATTTCTATTGACGGACTGCCAATTACGCTTATCCCGTTTGTGCCGATGAAAGGCTTGACTGCGGATGAAAACGTAAAAATCATAACCGCATTGATTGTTTCCGATGAAGTATATTCTGAATATGTAAATCCAGGCACCGTTACCGTTTATCACAATTTCTGTATTCCGAGCGAAACTGTGGAAGCTGATGGCCTGATGGTGTCGATTATGGAAGCCCGTGACCTGTTAAAGCCCTCTGGCCTGTACTGCGAAAGCTATTTGGACAATTTCGGACGGCAACTATTTTATGTCATTTCCGGCAGCTACACGACCTTATACATGGGTTTTATGCTTCTAATTATCGCTTGCGCCCTACTTGCCCTGCAATTCCTAACCCAAATGCGAGAAACAAAGGCAAGGTATGCGACACTTTCTATTCTGGGCGCACGACGCGAACAAATGAAGCGTTCCATAAACCAACAGGTGCTATGGTATTTTCTGCTCCCGCTGTTTCCTGCGTGTATCAGCGGTACAGTCGGAATTTGCGCAATGCAGCATTACCTATACTCTAATATGGCAAAACTGCAACAGTCTTATCCTATGCTGCTCGTTATGGCGCTTGTCGTTGTTTGTATGCTTGCATTGTACGGTGTGGCTATTGCGCGGACAGCAAACCGTGAAATCAGCAAATTAAATTGGAAGCCAAATGCTTAATGGGCTTATTCGGGAAGGAGGTGTTCATATTGGCGCAAATTATTGTGGTTGAAGATGATGTATATATGCGGGAAGAATTGATTGATGTGTTGGAAAAAGCGGGATATGACGCTGTTCCTTTGCTTGACTTTGAAAATGCCGTATCACAGATAATGTCTCTTTCCCCGGACTTGATTTTGCTCGACATCAATCTTCCTTTTCACTCCGGCTTTGAAATCTGCAAAGAGGTAAAGGCCAAACAGCTTGGGACTGTGCTGATATTAACTGCAAGAGATAAATTACAGGACGAGCTTCACGCTTTGGGATTAGGGGCGGACGATTACCTAACAAAGCCATGCAACACGGAACGGCTTCTTGCCCGCATTAAAAACCTCTTGCGCCGCAAAGAAGAACAGATGCAGCAGGGATTGCTTAACGGGGGCGGCTTCCTGCTTGATCCAAACACTTTTACGCTCTATGCAGGAAAGAAATCTTATGTTCTTCCGCAGAATGAGGGGAAAATACTTCTCACCCTTTTGAAAAGCAGCCCGAACCTTGTATCAAAGAGCGACCTGTTTCATGTGCTTTGGGGAACAGCGGAGTTTATAGACGAAAATGCGCTGCAAGTCAATTTTACACGACTGCGGAAAACGCTGCGTGAAGTTGGACTTGATGATCGCATTGAAACGGTGCGCGGGCAAGGCTACCGTTTGAAAGAGCAGGTGGAAGTATGAAGAAATTTAATACTCTCTTGACCTATGTATCGTCCAATCGTATTTGGTTGATTACTCTTGGCTGCTTGGATTTGTTCTTTGCGTTTCTGGCATGGGTGGCTTATCCGGGGGATTTTTTGAGCCTTGTGGGGCTAATGATATTTGTATCACTTGCCGCGTTTGTCATCCCCTTTGTCATCTCAATTCATAAACGCAGTAAAATTGATGCCGCTTTTCGGCGCTTTCTGTTAGAGCCGGACGACACAAACGAATACCTGTTGTGTGAAAGTGCCCCCGCGTCAATGCGCCCATATATCCATGAATTAGCCCATCATCTGAGAATGCAAGAGGGGTATGTGAACGAACAGCAGTTAAAGGTTGCCAACTACGAAAGTTATATTGAAAATTGGGTGCATGAAATCAAGAAACCTCTGTCCCTTATGACGCTTCTTTTAGATAATCGAAAGGTTGAGATGTCACCGTTGGTGCATACTCGTATGCTATATGTACGCGACCATGTGCGGCAGAACGTAGAACAGATTTTGTACTTTTCACGTCTTGGGGCGGCTCACAAAGATTGCTATTTTGAACCAATTCTGATCTTAGAGACTTGTCGGGAAGCGGTTGAGGACAATTTATCCTTGCTTGAAGAAGCCCAATTTTCTGTCACATATTCCGGGAACGACTGTAACGTAATTTCTAACAAAAAAGGCTTTATGTTCATTTTGGGACAGATTATTAGCAACAGTGTAAAGTATGCTGTGAAGGACACCGCCCCCACTATTCAATTTTCAGTAACGGATAATCCAGAAAGCGGGCAGATTACTCTATCCGTCAGCGATAACGGAACAGGTATACCCGCGTCTGATCTGCCGTTTGTTTTTGATAAGGGCTTCACTGGGGACGCAGGAAGCTTTTTAAGCCGCTCCACAGGTATGGGATTATATTTAGTGCAGAAAATGGCAAAAGATTTAGCGATAGATTTACAAATCACATCACAGTTGTCATGCGGAACAACCATTATTCTGATGTTCCCCAAGGTGCAATATCCAGTCAGGAGGTTTGATGATGCAACAGCAGATTCGTACGCAAACACCAAAGAAAAATAAGCCTGCGGCTTCTCTGATTATAAGTTGGCTGATTATCTTGGGCGTATATTTACTTTTGCGCCTTGTCTTTGTTATCTTCGGATTTCATTTGGCACCAGTTGTTTTAGGTGGATGTTTAGCTGTTCTACCTTACATTGCGGGAGCGTTTTATCTTTTTAAGACACCAGCGGCACATCGGGTGGGAGGTTGTGTGTTAGGAATTTTACTGCCGTCCATTGTAGAAAAACTCGTTCTTTATTTTTTGGGTGCGTCCCTTTACGGAATACCTCTGGCAGATGTCAGCGGAGTAATGAGCAGAATTGCAGCGAATGAGCCGTTCACACACATTTTTTCTAATCCGGCAGCACGCTATATTCTTAATCTATCATTTTTTGGATGGCAGTACATTGTCGGCAGTATTGTCGTATGTGCAATTCTGATTTTAGGCATGATGGGTATTCAAAAAAGAAAATCATGTTCTCGAACGTAAGGAAAACTGAGGGGATTTGTAAATGAGCAGAAAAATAGTGATGACACTCGTGTGCATCCTTGTATTGGGTCTATCTGGGTGTGGAGATACACTCACTCTTAATCAATACAATACGAGTGAAATTTGGTATATAGCATATACAGACATTGATACAGTTTGTGAGAGCAATGAATTAACCGCAGATGGCTCCAGCATTTTACATTCTGAGGAAGATTATCTTCTGCTTTCATATGTAGTTGACAGCAATATTGAAATTACAAAAGAGCTAAAGGATGGGGGGTGGGACCATTTGATCCTGACAAACCCTCAATGGATAGATCGCTTTGGTGATCCCAGCAAGTTAAAACCTGTGGAATATGGCAGTTTGGCAAATAGCATGCAGGAATTTTTAGATGTTCAAATGCCTATATTGACTGCTGATGGAAATGTATTGCCTGATGGAGTGGGACTATATCAATATGATGGAGAGACATTATTGGCATTTCCGGTGCATGTGGCGTTGGGCGCAGCAGAGCCGATAGAAGCAAAAAATCCATTGATTATCCTTGTGGATAAACCGGCACAAAGTCTTAAAGCGAGTAGCTGTATGTTGCCGCTGACTTCAAGCGGAAATGTCCTGTTTGCAGAAGGAGAGAAACTTCAAGAGTCATTTGACGAGAGCAAACTAATTGACTATGGATCGATTGAAGAGTTTCAGATGAATCATTAAAGTGAATCTGAAATGTGGAAAACAGTAGCTTAGTATAACAGAAATAGCTGCCGCACGACGGCAAAAGAAAAAAAGCCGTCGTACAGCAGCTAGAATCCGTGCTTATACTTCAAAAGAAACTCGGTATGGTGCGTTCCGTGGATGTTGCCCGGTACATGGAAGTTTCAAAACCCAGCGTATGTTACGCAGTAGGAACTTTACGAGAGGACGGTTTTTTGACAACAGACGAAAACCATTATATACACCTGACCGACCTTGGCCGGGATGTGGCCGAAAAAATTTACGAACGCCATTGCTTTTTTACTTATCAACTTATAGCCGTTGGAGTTAATCCACAAACTGCAGAAGTGGATGCTTGTCGCATGGAACATGCAGTCAGTGATGAAAGTTTTCAAAAACTGAAAGAGCATGCGATGAGAGGGATTGCTGCACAAAAAATTGACAATACATTTGATAATTTTCCTGTGAAGAAATAGAAAATGTTGCTTTGCTAAAATAGATTAAATATGAAAGACACAAAATACAAGATATTAGCATATTTTGACAATCAATCATATCGAAAACTATTCAATGAGGTAAACTCAGATTATGCAGAAAATCTACAAATTTTACTGCATAATTTGAGTTTATTTTCTTATGATGTGCTTATAATAGGAGTGATCCTTTATAAAGAGAACATAAGTAATATTATATCTGCTATTAGAAAAATAACGCAGATACCAATTATTATTTTGACGGATGCTTCCTCTTTATTGTGTATGTCATGGAAAAAAGAATTAATATA
>ULZI01027639.1_pt1 | contig 27202 bp, 10 predicted proteins | sample 1962991 | NCBI WGS metagenome assembly ULZI01 (sample SAMEA4835886, study PRJEB28245) | human gut metagenome | biome: gut microbiome; material: fecal sample | place: Denmark | collected 2008 | reverse complement strand
TATGGGATACTTTCAGGGCCGCCCATCCACTTTATACTTTGATACACACGCACCGCATTCCCGATTTTGTTAAGAGCATGATGAGGCAATACGATTATTATGGCTATTTGCCTGTATGGCAATTATGGGGACAGGATAATTATTGTATGATTGGCAACCACTCCATTCCTGTCATTGTGGATGCTGTTCTGAAGGGTGTTGCCGGGGTGGATGAAGAGAAAGCCTATGAAGCGGTTTTTAATAGTTCTATCGTGTCTCATCCGAATTCTCCTTTTGAAGTATGGGAGAAATATGGATATATGCCGGAGAATATTCAGACACAATCTGTTTCTATTACTTTGGAGCAGGCTTTTGATGATTGGTGTGTCGCACAGTTGGCTAAGCGATTGGGAAAAGAAAAGGATTATAATCATTTTATGAAACGATCTGCTTTCTATCGGAATTTGTTCAATTCTAAAACCGGGTTCTTCCAGCCTAAGAATGATAAGGGTGAGTGGATTGAGCCATTTGACCCTTATAAGTATGGGGCGAATGGAGGTTATCCTTTTACTGAAGGGAATGCTTGGCAATACTTTTGGTATGTACCCCAGAATATCCCCGATTTGATTTCACTGACAGGGGGGAACAAAGCCTTTGTCGCAAAGTTGGATACATTCTTTACGGTTAGCTACCAAAGTGGTGCATTGAATGACAATGCTTCCGGTTTTGTAGGACAGTATGCGCATGGTAATGAACCGAGTCATCATGTGGCTTATCTGTATGCTTGTGCGGGGGAACCTTGGAAAACACAGAAATACGTGGCGTATATTATGAATGAACTGTATAACGATTCTTCTTCAGGTTATGCCGGAAATGATGATTGTGGAGAGATGTCTGCTTGGTATGTGTTTGGAGCACTTGGCTTTTATCCGGTAAATCCGGTAAGTGGGGAGTACGTTATTGGTACTCCTATGTTGGAAGAAGCTGTCATTCAGTTACCCGGTAGAAAGACTTTTACGGTAAAAGCTCCGCGTAAGGAGGGCAATGAGGTTTATATCTGTTCCATGAAACTGAATGGTGAAAAATATACGAAGAATTATATTACTCATCAGGATATCATGAAGGGCGGAATATTGGAGTTTGTTATGACTGCCTCACCGGGAAAATGATAACAAATGGTGAAGTGTTGGAATTTGTGCCGGGAAAGATTTCTAAATGTTGAATAACTCCCTTTTATAGGTTACGATTGAAGCAAAAGAGTCTAAAAATGGCGAGTTTTTCTCTACCTAATGGGAGAGGTATATCTACTTTTGTTTCAGAAGAAACTATTAATCATGAAAAATATGAAACATTTTAAGACTTATTTAGCAGCAATGGCTTTGGCCCTTTCCGGATGCCAGAGTGCAACTGATTCCTGTGAAACTACAGAATTGTGGTATGCCCAACCGGCAAAAGTTTGGATGGAATCTTTACCTATCGGTAATGGGCGTTTGGGAGCTATGACTTATGGTGGAATAGAGGAAGAGAAACTGGCATTGAATGAATCGACAATGTGGTCCGGCCAGTACAATGAGAACCAGAACAAACCTTTCGGACGGGAGAAAATGAACCAGCTCAGAAAGTTGTTTTTTGAGGGAAAACTATCGGAAGGAAACCGTATAGCCGGAGATAATCTTCATGGCAACCAGACTTCTTTCGGAACTCATCTTCCCATTGGAGATTTGAAGATGCAATTCATTTACCCCGAAGGTAAAGTGACCGACTACCGCCGTTCGTTAAGCTTGGATGAGGCTGTCAGCAGCGTTTCTTTCAACTCCGGTGGTGTGAACTATAAACGTGAGTATTTTGCTACAAACCCGGATAATGTTCTCGTACTCCGCTTGACCGCTGATAAGCAAAAGTCCATTACTATGAACATGGGATTGGATTTGATGCGTCAAGCTGATCTTTCTGTAGAAAATAACCAATTGGTGTTTACCGGAAAAGTAGATTTTCCTTTGCATGGTCCGGGCGGAGTCTGTTTTGAAGGAAGAATAGCCGTTTTGGCCGATAACGGAGAGGTAAAGATGGAACAGTCTGGGGTAAGTATCAAAGAAGCTGATGCCGTGACTTTGATTGTCGATGTGCGTACGGATTATAAAAGTCCTGATTACAAGACTCTTTGTGCTGACGGTGTGGAGAAGGCTGCAGCTAAATCTTATGATGAATTGAAGCAGGCGCATATAAAGGATTATAATACGTTGTACAATCGTGTTTCTATCCATTTCGGGCAAGACGCTAACCGGGCGATGCCTACGGATGTCCGTTGGAAACAAGTGAAGGAAGGCAAGACCGATACCGGACTGGATGCCTTGTTCTTCCAGTATGGTCGTTACCTTACCATTGCCAGTTCGCGCGAGAACTCTCCCCTGCCCATAGCTTTGCAAGGTTTCTTTAATGATAACAAGGCTTGTAATATGGGGTGGACGAATGATTATCATTTGGATATCAATACTGAACAGAATTATTGGGCAGCCAATGTCGGTAATCTTGCCGAATGTAATGCCCCCCTCTTTACCTATATAAAGGATTTAGCTCATCACGGTGCGAAGACTGCTGAAGTGGTTTACGGATGTAAAGGCTGGACTGCCCATACCACCGCTAATGTTTGGGGATATACTCCCGCATCCAGCACGATTATTTGGGGACTGTTTCCTATGGCAGGCTCATGGATTGCTTCTCATCTTTGGACACAATACGAATTTACACAAGATAAGCAATACCTGGCCGAAACTGCCTATCCGCTTTTGAAAGGTAATGCACAGTTCATTTTGGATTTCTTGGCAAAAGACCCGAAGAGTGGTTATCTGATGACAGGGCCGAGCATCTCACCCGAAAACTGGTTCCGTACAGCAGGTGGTGAAGAAATGGTTGCTTCCATGATGCCTGCCTGTGACCGTGAGCTGGCCTACGAGATCTTGTCGAATTGTGTCCGGGCTTCAGAAATATTAGATACAGACCGTGAGTTTGCCGATAGCCTGCGTACCGCTATCGCCCAGCTTCCTCCTATCCAGTTACGTGCCAATGGTGCTATCCGTGAGTGGTTTGAAGATTTTGAAGAAGCGCATCCCAATCATCGTCATACTTCCCATCTGCTAGCTTTGTATCCTTTTTCCCAGATCACTTTGGAGAAGACTCCCGAATTGGCGGAAGCTGCCCGTAAGACTATCGAGAATCGTTTGTCTGCCGAAAACTGGGAAGATACAGAATGGAGCCGTGCCAATATGATTTGTATGTATGCTCGGTTGAAAGATGCGCAGGAAGCATATAAGAGTGTCCAATTGTTACAGGGCAAGCTTTCACGTGAAAATTTAATGACTGTATCTCCTGGTGGCATTGCTGGTGCGGAAGGTGATATTTATTCGTTTGATGGGAATCCCGCCGGTACAGCTGGTATGGCAGAAATGCTCATACAGAATCATGAGGGTTATGTAGAATTCTTACCCTGTTTGCCTGTTGAATGGAAAGATGGTAGTTTTAAAGGTCTGTGTTTAAAGGGAGGAGCTGAAGCAACTGCTGAATGGACGAATGCTGTCATCAATAAAGCTTCTTTAAAAGCTACTGCTGATCAGGTTTTAAAAGTGAAAATTCCTCAAGGGAAAAAATATAGAGTGCTTTTAAATGGTAAGGAGGCAATTGCAAATCCTGATGCAAAGGGTTTAATAACGGTGGATATGAAACGTGGAGATTTGCTGGAGTTATTGTAAAAAAACAGGCTGCTTTGCATAGCTTGATTGAGGATTACATCTTAGTATATTGAGGTGTAGTCCTCGTTTTATGATAAGACAACCTGCAAAGTGATGAAATAGTAATATTGTCCATGTTCTCAGTAATTTTTTCTATTCTTTAAGTCCTTGAATCCTTGTTACTTTGCATTATAAAACTAACTAATATATGATATTCATGAAAACACAATCTAATTTTTATCTATTTCTTATCGCTTTGATTTCTGCTATGGGAGGTTTCCTGTTTGGATATGACTGGGTGGTAATCGGAGGAGCAAAACCTTTTTATGAACAATACTTTGGTATAGCAAATGATCCTGTCATGCAGGGGTGGGCAATGAGCAGTGCTTTGATTGGCTGTTTGTTTGGGGCACTAAGTGCCGGTAAGCTGAGTGACCGTTTGGGACGTAAGCCGATTTTGATTTTGGCAGCAGGACTGTTTATCTGTACGGCTGTCGGTACAGGGGCTGTTCATTCTTTTACTTTCTTTAATGTATTTCGTTTGGTAGGGGGCTTTGCTATAGGGATTGCTTCTAGTTTGTCACCTATGTATATAGCAGAAATTGCTCCGGCGCATCTGCGTGGACGGTTTGTGTCCATCAATCAGTTGACGGTAGTATTAGGTATCTTGACTTCTCAGATTGTAAATTGGCAAATAGCTGAGCCTGTGGCATTAGGAGCTACTCATGAAATGATCCGTGAATCATGGAACGGACAGATGGGATGGCGCTGGATGTTTTGGGCAATGACTGTCCCGGCCGCCTTGTTCTTTGTTTTTAGTTTTATATTACCGGAAAGTCCTCGTTGGTTAGCCTCTTCGGGAAAACGGGAGGCGGCACTCAAGGTTTTTACCCGTATGGGAGGAAAGGAATATGCTGTTACCGAGTTGGCTGCTATAGAAGCTGTTTCAGCCTGCCAGACGCAAGAAGGAGGCTACCGTCAATTATTAAATCCTGCTATGTATAAAGTGTTGACTATAGGTGTTGTTATGGCTATTTTGCAGCAATGGTGTGGCATTAATGTTATTTTTAACTATGCACAGGAAATATTTATGGCAGCAGGTTATGGCGTGTCTGATGTTTTGATGAATATTGTGGTGACCGGTATTACGAATGTCATATTTACTATTCTAGCTATGTTTGTGGTAGACCGCTGGGGACGTAAGGCATTGACATTGATCGGATCATTTGGCTTGGCAGTAATTTATACCTTTATGGGAGCCGCTTATTATTTTCATATCACAGGAGTTGTTCTATTGATTATTGTCGTGATGGCCATTGCTTGTTATGCCATGACTTTGGCTACAGTGATGTGGGTCATTATCTCAGAGATTTTCCCGAATCGTATTCGTGGAGTTGCTATGTCTGTTTGCACTTTCGCTTTGTGGGCGGCTTGTTTTATACTTACCTATACTTTCCCAATGCTGAATAGTGGTTTGGGAGCTGCCGGAACATTCTGGTTGTATGGATTGATTTGCCTGGCTGGAGGAATATTTGTTGTGTTCCGTTTGCCGGAAACCAAAGGGAAGAGCTTGGAAGAAATTGAAAAAGAATTAGTGAAATAACAATATTTATTATGGAGAAAATAACTCAATATTTAATTCAAAGTACCGTTCATGGCAGTGAGGTGCGTGCATGGGAGGAAGATATCATGCTTCCTACTTATGAGATAGGAAAGGAAGAGAAGAATCCTATTTTTCTTGAAAAAAGGGTTTATCAGGGAAGTTGCGGATCAGTCTATCCTTATCCGGTGGTAGAGAAGATTTCAGATAAAAAAGTAGACAAGAGGTATCATGCATTATTTATCGAGAATGAATACATCAAGGTGATGATACTTCCCGAGCTGGGTGGTCGTATACACATGGCTTATGATAAGGTGAAAAGACGTCATTTTGTTTATTACAATCAAGTAGTGAAACCGGCATTGGTGGGATTGACAGGACCTTGGATTTCTGGAGGCATCGAATTTAACTGGCCTCAGCATCACCGTCCTTCTACTTTTTTGCCTACTGATTTTTTGATAGAGGAAAATGCGGATGGCAGTAAGACAGTATGGTGCAATGAAGTGGAGAGAATGTTCCGCACCAAAGGTATGCAGGGATTTACGCTTTATCCGGGCAAAGCTTATATAGAAATAAAAGTGAAGATTTATAATCGTACGTCTTTCCCTCAGACTTTTTTGTGGTGGGCCAATCCTGCAGTAGTAGTCAATGACCATTATCATTCGGTATTTCCACCTGATGTGAATGCGGTGTTCGATCATGGCAAGCGCGATGTTTCTTCTTTTCCTATTGCTACAGGAGTTTATTATAAACAGGATTATTCTGCTGGGGTGGATATCTCTAAATATAAAAATATTCCGGTTCCTACATCATATATGGCTATCAAGTCTAAATATGATTTTGTAGGTGGTTATGAAGAAGATGCCCATGGCGGTCTGCTGCATGTGGCCGATCATCATGTTTCTCCGGGAAAGAAACAATGGACATGGGGGAATGGTGATTTCGGTAAGGCGTGGGATCGCAATCTGACCGATGAGGATGGACCTTACATTGAGCTGATGACCGGTATGTATACGGATAACCAACCGGACTTTACTTGGTTACAGCCCTATGAGGAAAAATCATGGGTACAGTATTTTATGCCTTATAGTGAAGTGGGTTATGTAAAGAATGCAACTAAAGATGCTTTGCTGAATTTGGAAATAAAGGAAGGTAAAGCCCGTTTGGTGCTTTATACTACGGGAGTGAATAGTGGAGTACGTATTATAGTAAAAGCTATTAAAGGCACTGTTTTATTGGATAAGACTACACAAATTTCGCCATCAGAACCGTTTATTACGACTTTTGCGGCAGAAGGACTAAAAGAAGAGGAGGTATGTGTAGAGGTTCGTGATAAGGAAGGACAAATTTTGCTTTCTTATCAAGCGGATAAGCCGGAAATCAAGCCGGTTCCTGATCCTGCTAAAGCTGCTAAAGATCCTCAAGATATTGCTTCTGTCGAACAACTGTTTTTGACCGGACTACATTTGGAACAATATCGCCATGCTACTTATAATCCGATGGATTATTATATGGAAGCATTAAGACGTGAACCGGGAGATGTACGTTGTAACAATGCGGTAGGGTTATTGTTGATGCGTAAAGGACAATTTGCAATGGCGGAGAGCTATTTCCGGAAAGCGGTGGAAACCTTGACTGAACGTAATCCGAATCCTTATGACGGTGAACCTTATTATAATTGGGGTTGGAGTTGTATGATGCAACAGAAATGGGATGAGGCTTATGATGCTTTCTTTAAGTCGGCATGGAATGCTGCTTGGCAGGATGCGGCTTATTATGCACTAGCACAACTTGACACTCGTAAAGGAAAGTATGAAAGTGCTTTGGACAAGATAGACCGTTCATTGATTCGTAATTGGCATAATCACAAAGCGCGTCAGTTGAAAATTTCCATTCTACGCAAATTGGGTCGTAAAGAGGAAGCTTTGGCGCTCGTAGCCGAATCATTGCAGATAGATCGTTTTAATATGGGATGCCGTTTTGAACATTATTTGTTGACCCGGGATGTGGAAGTGTTGGAGGAAATGAAAAAGTTGATGCGTGGCTGGGCTCACGGATATATAGAATATGCATTGGATTTTGCTGCTGCCGGACTGTACGAGGAAGCTCTTTCTTTGTTGGAATGCTACGTAACCGGAGTTACAGAAGTATATCCTGTCGTTTATTATACAATGGGGTATTTCCATACCTGTAAGGGAGATGAGAGTAAAGCATTGGAATATTATCAGCGAGCAGAAAAGGAAAATCATTCATATTGTTTCCCGAATCGTATAGAAGAAGTATTGATTCTTCAAGATGCCGTACGTTTGAATATTCATGGAGCAAAAGCGGCATATAGTTTAGGAAACTTTTGGTATGCTAACCGTCAGTATGATAATGCTATTGCTTGTTGGGAACATTCGGCTGCTATAGAGCCAACATTCCCTACCGTATGGCGTAATTTATCTTTAGCTTATTATAATAAGCGTAATGATAAACAAAGGGCTTTGGAAACTCTGGAAAAAGCTTATGCATTGGATGAGCACGATTCTCGTATATTAATGGAGTTGGACCAACTTTATAAACGTTTAGGCCGACCTCATACAGAACGTTTGGCTTTTTTGGAAGCACATCTGTCTGAAGTGGAACAGCGTGATGATCTGTCCATTGAGCGTATCACTTTGTATAATCAACTAGGGCGCTATACTGAAGCAAAAGAATTGATTGCCGCACGTAATTTCCATCCGTGGGAAGGAGGAGAAGGAAAAATCACCGGACAATATGTATTGTGCCGTATAGAATTAGCAAAGATTGCTTTAAGTGAAAAACGTTATGCCGATGCTTTAGTCCTTTTGGATGAAACGAATGTTTATCCATTTAATTTGGGTGAGGGAAAATTGGCAAATGCTGAAGAGAATGATATCTGGTATTATAAAGGTGAGGCGCTTCGTGGATTGGGAAATGAGCAACAAGCTATAGATTGCTTCACCAAAGCAACCATTGGCTCGTCAGAACCACAACAGGCTTTCTTTTACAATGACCAACAGCCCGACAAGATTTTCTATCAAGGTTTGGCATGGCGTGCATTGGGCAGGGAAGACAAGGCGTGCGGTTGCTTTAACAAATTGATAAAGCATGGTGAAAAGCATTTATTTGACCACTGCCGGATTGATTATTTTGCTGTTTCTCTGCCTGATTTGGCTATTTGGGAAGATGACTTGGATAAACGTAACCGCATTCATTGCAATTATGTGATGGGACTGGGTTGTTTAGGATTGCGTGAAATGGGAAAAGCCATTGATTTTTTGGATAAGGTGCGAGAATTGGATATTAATCATCAAGGTGGACAAATCCATCGTAACTTGTGTGCCGTATGAAAAAAAAGAATATTTTCCTTTTGTTGGTAACATGGTGTCTGTGCGTTTTTGCACAGGCACAAACACCGTCAGCTTATGAATTATCATCCCCAAACGGGCAATTGGCACTTACTATAGAGAATGGAAGGGTATTACAATATTCTTTAAGTTTGGAAGGTAAGCCTGTCATTCATCCCTCTGCTATTTGTATGACGATGGAAAATGGAAATATATGGGGAAAGAATGGTGAAGTGGTAGGAACTTCTACAAGGAGTACTTCCGAGAAGGTTTATCCGGTAGCTGGTAACTATCGTGAATTAACAGACCATTATAATGAACTTTCTTTGAAATTCAAGGATGGTTATTCAGTTATATTCCGGATGTATAATGAAGGAATGGCATATCGTTTTTGTGGAAATCTTCCGGAGCAGGATTCTTTGATTGTAGCTGATGAAGAAGCTTCTTTTAATCTGGGCGATGATCCGGCAGTTATTTTACCCGAAACAACTAATTTTACAGCTTGGGAGTTGAGCAATGTGCTTTACGAGGGCATTTCTAAAATAGAAGAACATAAATATGGTATTACACCAACTTTATTTACAAACAAGATGCAGAATGTGCGTGTTGTGGTGGCTGAATCAGATTTGAATAACTATCCGGGTATGTATCTTCGTAAGGAAGATGGCAAGATGAAAGGTTATTGGGCGGCCTATCCTAAAAAAATAGAGATGGGCAGTTGGGGAAATTTTATTACGGTAGTTAAAGAGAGGGAGAATTATTTAGCACGTACTGCTGGTAATCATGCTTTCCCTTGGCGTATAGCTATTGTAGCCAAGGATGATAAGGAACTACTGACTAATGAAATGATTTACTTACTGGCCAAGCCCCAACAAATAAAGGATACGGATTGGATTCGTCCTGGTAAAGCAACTTGGGAATGGTGGCATTGTGCTATTTTGGAAAAAGCTCCTTTCCCTTCCGGTCATCAAAACCTTTCGACGCAGATGTACAAGTATTATATTGATTTCGCTTCCGAAAACAAGATACCTTATCTGCTGGTCGATGCCGGTTGGAGCAATGTTTTTAATCATGCTGATTTGAATAAGAATATTGATATAAAAGAGGTGATACGCTATGGAAAAGAAAAAAAAGTAGGTGTATGGCTTTGGACTGTTGCTGCTACTTTATTCCAACATCCGCATTGTTATTTGGATTCTATCAGCAAATGGGGTGCTGTTGGGGTAAAAATAGATTTTTTTGATCGTGATGATGCCCAAATAATCCCTCAATATGAAAATCTGGCAAAGGCTTGTGCTGAGCGGCATCTTATGGTGGATTTTCATGGATGCAGCAAGCCTACCGGACTTCATCGGGCATATCCTAATATCCTTTCTTATGAAGCCATGCGATGTGCGGAATGTTTTAAGTGGGATACCACTTCTAATCCGGATTATCAGCTTCAATGTATCTTTGCCCGTATGCTGGGAGGTGGAATTGATTATACTCCGGGTTCGATGCGTAACAGCACATTGGAGAAATTTAAGCCGATCGATCCGGGGTTGCCTAGTTCATTGGGGACTCGTTCACATGAATTGGCCTTGTTTGTTGTACTTTCCGCACCATTTGCCAGTTTATGTGATTCTCCGGATGAGTATCGTAAGTATCCTGATATTTTAAAGTATTTAGCGGAAGTACCGACTTCATGGGATCAGACGATTCCCTTAGCTGCCCGTGTGGGCGAATATGCCGTGTTGGCCAAGCAGAAAGGAAATACTTGGTATATAGGCGGATTGAATGCTTGGGGAGAGAGAACAATTCAGGTGGATTGCTCTTTCCTGCCTCAGGATAAGAAATATACCATTGAAATTTTTCAGGATAAAAAAAGAAGTAACAAGAATGCTAATTTATACGAACATAAAATAATGGATATAGATAATAAGAATATTATTGAAATGTTTATGGCTTCTGGTGGGGGATTTGTAATAGTCATTCGTGAAAAGAAATAGAGGGGCAACCCTCTATTTCTTTTATATTGGCATTATTTATCCTTTTTTTCTTTTATCTTTGACTCAAATTTTGAACAAGCTATGAAAAAGACTTTGCTCATTTTATGTTGTTTGTATGTTGTATTTACATTACAGGCAGTTGATAGGGGATTGTCCAATTTTTATTTTTCTCATATAACGGGTGAGAATGGACTATCACAAAGTAATGTGAAGGCTATCATTCAGGATAGTTACGGGTTTATGTGGTTTGGTACAAAAAATGGTTTGAACCGTTTTGATGGAACTTCTATTGTACAGATGAACTGTGATGACTATGTAGCCGGTACGGGAAACCATAATATTTCTGCTTTGTTTGAAGATAAGGAACGTCAGTTATGGGTAGGAACGGATAGAGGAGTCTATCGTTATAATCCTGCCTTGGATATATTCACGGCAATGAATATGGAAACAGAAGAAGGGGTGAATATGAATAATTGGGTATCTAATATTGTGGCGGATTCTATTGGGAATATTTGGATTGTAATTCCTGATCAGGGAGTTTTTCGCTATAAGGATGAGAAGCTTTATTTTTATGAAGTAACCAACAAAGAGCATTTTAAAACAGAAGCTCCGGATTGTATTTTGGTACGCCCTGATGGTGATGTTTGGGTTGGTACATGGGGAGTCGGACTTTTTCGATATGATAGAAATACGGATAAATTTGAACAATATTGTGTTGATAAAACCGGGCGTTCGTTAAAGGGAAAGAATATTAATTTTATTTGTAATTATGGTGATTGGATTGCAATGGCTATTCATGAAGGGGAACTAATGAAATATAATCCCGGTACGAATCAGCTGGTAAAAATAGATATACCGGAGGCTAACCATACATTTGTACGTAATGTAGCCTGTTTTGACAATGAACTATGGGTGGGAACTCACGAAGGTTTGTTTGTTGTAAATGAGAGGAAGAATAAAATAGTTCATTTGAAGCAAGATCTGATGCGTCCGTTCAGTTTGTCAGATAAGATTATTTATACTATTTACCGAGATCGGGAAGGGGGAATTTGGCTGGGAACCATGTTTGGCGGGGTGGATTATCTGCCTCATCATGATTTATTGTTTGATAAATATGTACCTGGGAGTGATGGGAACTCATTAACAACGAAACGGGTAAGAGAGATAGCTTCTGATAATAAGGGTAACATATGGATTGGCACTGAAGATGATGGGGTGAACATATTAAATATTGCTTCCGGAAAGGTAAGGCGGTTGAGATTGAACGATTATGATAAAGGGAACTATATGGTTACTTTGGGAATGTTTGTCAAAGGAAGCCAATTGTTCTGTGGCTTGTTTAAGCAAGGATTGGATGTGATTCAATTACCCGAGAATAAAGTTTGTCATTATACTCCTGAGGAGTTAAATATAGGAGAAGGAAGTGTTTATACTTTTTTTATAGATAATGAAGGATATAAGTGGATTGGTACAGGCTGGGGACTTTATAAAGCTGCTCCTACAAGTTTTCATTTTGACAAAGTGGAAGAAGTGGGATTTGATTGGATTTTTGATGTATTTCAAGATAAAGATGGAATGATGTGGTTCGCCTCCATGGGAAGTGGGTTATGGAAGTATGATCCCCATAAGAATCTTTTTAAAAAGTATACTCATGAGGAAGGTAAGGAAAATACATTGAGCTCTAATTCTGTGAGTTCTGTCATGCAGGATTGTAAAGGCCGTATTTGGATTTCTACGGATCGTGGTGGTATTTGTTGTTATAATTCTCAAACGGATGATTTTACTACTTTTTCTATCAAAGACGGTTTACCAGATAATGTGGCTTATAAGATCTTGGAAGATGAACAATCAAATTTATGGTTTGGAACAAATCGTGGACTGGTTAGATTTAATCCGGAATCAAAAGATATACGGGTGTATACCACTAAAGATGGTCTATTAGGGAATCAGTTTAATTATAAGTCAGCTTTGAAGGGTGAGGACGGTAAGTTTTATTTTGGTGGTATAGACGGATTGATTGCATTTGATCCTAACTCTTCAGAGAAAATAAATTTCTTACCACCTGTTTATATTTCAAAGTTCAGCATTTATAATCAGGAAATAACAGTTCACACTCCTAATTCTCCTTTGAAAAAGTGTATAGAACATACAGATGAAATTATATTACCTTATGATCAGGCAAATATTAGTTTCGATGTTGCTTTATTAAGTTATTCTACTACGGAGTCCAATCAGTATTATTATAAATTAGTTCCGTTGGACAAAGACTGGATACGGGCAGCGAGTAATCAGAATATTTCTTACGCTAAACTGCCTCCGGGAGATTATATCTTGCAAGTGCGGGCTACCAATAGTGCCAAAGAAGGCCCTTATGCTACCCGGTCTTTATCCATTGTTATTCTGCCTCCTTGGTGGCAGTCCGTCTGGGCTTATTTTCTGTATATTATATGGGGAATCTGTGTCGTACTTTGCTGGTTCTTTTGGTATAGAAGACGCAAAGAGAAACAGATGGAAGAAAAGCAGAAGTTATTTGAAATTGAGAAGGAGAAAGAACTCTATGAATCAAAAGTCAGTTTCTTTACTGAAATAGCTCATGAGGTGCGCACGCCCTTGACATTGATAAATGGTCCGTTGGAAGCAATTGAGGAAATGGATATCAAGGATCAGAAATTGAATAAGAATTTGAAAGTAATCGGGCAGAATACCAAGAGATTATTAGATTTGACTGGACAGTTGCTTGATTTTCAGAAAATAGGGGCGAGCAAATTTGAACTGAAATTTGAAACGGTTGATGTAACGGCATTGCTGAATGAAACGATTGCTCGTTTTGAGCCTACTATTCTGCAAAAGCAGAAAGAGTTATTGCAGCATATCCCCCAAGAAAGAATTATGGCTGCCATAGATAAGGAGGCTATCACAAAAGTATTGAGTAATTTGTTGAATAATGCTTTGAAATATGCCCGTCATACCATTACGATAGATTTATTCCAAGATGAAGCTGATTTTACAGTTCGTATTGTCAGTGACGGAGAAAAGATACCTGAAGCGTCCAGCCAACAGATTTTTGAACCCTTTTATCAGATGGAGAAGAAGGATACAGTTCGGATGGGAGTAGGCATAGGATTACCTTTAGCTCGTTCGCTAGCCACTTTACATAAAGGCAGGCTTTATTTGGATATAGAACAACCGGAGAATACATTTGTTTTGATCATTCCTTTGAATAAAGAGGAAGTAAGGCAGCAAATAGAGAAGGTAGTGGAGCAAAATATAGAAGTATTGGATGAGGAAACATCAACAGAAACAGACCAAATGAAAGGTTATACTTTATTGTTAGTAGAGGACAATGAAAGTATGAGATCTTTTATCTTTGAACGATTGGAAGTTTTGTTTACGGTGGAAACTGCTGTGAATGGACAGGAAGCGTTGGATGTTTTACGTAGTAATCACATAGATTTGGTAATCAGTGATATCATGATGCCGGTGATGAATGGCTATGAATTATGTAAGGAAATAAAGGGGGATATTGATTTGTGTCATATTCCGGTTATTTTCCTTACCGCCAAGAACGATTTGGAGAGTAAAATTAACGGATTGAAGATAGGAGCGGAAGCTTATGTGGAGAAACCTTTTTCTTTCAATTATTTGAAGAGTCAGATTTTGTCTTTACTCAGCAATCGTAGAAAAGAACGTGAGGCATTCTCTAAACGTCCTTTTTTTCCTGTGCATAATATGCAGATGAACAAGGCGGATGAAGAATTTATGAATAAAGTAATTAATGTAATTCAAGAGAATATTTCAGATGAAAATTTCAATGTGGAACGTATGGCTGATATCTTATGTATGAGCCGTTCCAGCTTATTGAGGAAAATAAAGATTCTGTTTAATCTTTCACCCATAGATTTCATTCGGTTGATCCGTTTGAAAAAAGCGGCCGAATTGATTCAGGAAGGTAAATACCGTATTGGGGATATCTGTTATATGGTAGGAATAAACTCTTCATCTTATTTCAGTAAATTATTCCTGAAACAATTCGGAATGACTCCGAAAGAGTTTGAGAAACAGTATCAAACATCCAAGGAAAAAGCTAAAATAGATTTGACGGAGAATCTCTGATTGAAAGAAATGCAGCAAAAAATGACACATTTGCGGATTCTTCGGACGCAGATGAGTCATTGCTGCAAAAATCCTATTTATTGCTGCGTTTGTATATTAACAGGTTGTCAAGATATGCCTACTTTTGACCATGCTTGAAAGGAAAAGAATTCCGAACAGTAAAGCAAACCTTAAGTAGATTTATCTCTTTGACAAACTAATAATATTATGAAGAATAATTGGTTAACTTTAAAATCATTGTTTCTCTGTGTTTCTGCATTGAGTGTTTCCGGTCTTATTTTGTCCGGGTGTACTGAAAATGCAAATCTAAATGTCGGTGAATGGTCTTTGGAGTACGATGCTCACGCTAATGGTATTGATATCAGCAAAGGCTCTAAGCTTATTTATGATAATGTATATGCAGCTTATAAATTGGCCGACAGTGTTGTTTCGACTCGTGATTATGCAAAGCATCATGTTTCTACAAGAAAAATCAATGATCATTTTGGAGAAGGGTATCATTATGAGGTGACTTATACTGGGAATAATTTGCCTGTACTGGTTCAATCTTTTTATGTATATCCGACAAAGGATTATGTGTTGACAGATTTTACTTTGGAAAGTACGTCTGAAATGGCTTCGAATTATATGGCGCCGGTCAATGTGGACCGAATGTCTGAAGTCCTGAACCAGGGTGAAAATAATCGTGCGCTTTTCATTCCTTTCGATAATGACTGTTGGATCAGATACCAATCTCATCCGCTCACATTTACAGAATTGACTAGTTATGAAGTTACTGCCATATTTAATAATGATGATCGTGAAGCTATGGTGATAGGTTCTGTGGAACACGATTCTTGGAAAACAGGTATAACAATAGGTAAAGGTAATATATATAATGTAGGTTCATTGGTATGTTATGGGGGTGTTGCTGATAAGACAACGCGTGATTCGAAACCTCACGGTGCATTGAAAGGTACGACAATCAAGTCGCCTAAGATTTTAGTAGGATTTTTTGAAGACTGGCGTGAAGGCATGGAAGAATACGCTCAGGCTAATGCTGTGATTGCTCCGCCCAAAGCTTGGGATAAAGCTGTTCCTTTTGGCTGGAACAGCTGGGGAGCGTTGCAATTTAATCTGACCTATCCGAAAGCATTGGAAGTTTCTGATTTTTATAAAGAGAATTTGCAGTCCCATCATTTTGTGAATTCGGATAATCTGGTTTATACAGGTTTGGATTCTGGTTGGAATAGTTTTTCAGAAGAGGAGTTGAAAGCTTTTGTGGATAGATGTAAGGCAAACGGTCAGATAGCCGGCGTTTATTGGACTCCGTTTACTGATTGGGCTAAAAATCCTGAACGTGAAATAAAAGAAATTCCGGGGTATAAATATAAAGATGTGTATCTCTATGCAAATGGAAAACCGCAGGAATTAGACGGAGCGTATGCTGTTGATCCTACCCATCCAGCTATTGAAGCTATGATGAAGCGTACATCGGAACTCTTTCATCGGGCAGGTTTTGAATATGTGAAAATGGATTTTATGACACATGGGGCGATGGAGGCTGACAAATGGTATAATCCGGAAATACAAACAGGTATTCAGGGATATAACTATGGAATGCAATTGCTTGACAAATATTTTGGCGATATGTATATCAATCTTTCTATTTCTCCTGTTTTTCCTGCTCATTATGCTCAGTCTAGAAGAATTGCTTGTGATGCGTGGAATAAGATGAAGGATACTGAATATACCTTGAATGCACTTTCATACGGTTGGTGGCAGGATAAGGTTTATCAGTTTAATGATCCTGACCATATTGTATTGCGTGATGCTACAGATGGTGAGAACAGAGCGCGTGTTACTTCGGGGGTCATTACAGGAATTTTCATTGCTGGAGATGATTTCAGCAAAGGCGGTTCTAAAGAAGTGAAGGAGAAGGCGATGAAATATCTGACTAATGCTGAGATCAATGCTATAGCCAATGGGGAATCTTTCCATCCTGTAGATGGGAATGGTGAAAAGTCAGAAAATCAGTTTGTACGCATGGATAAGGATGGTAAGGCTTATTATGCTGTGTTCAACTATATGGATCAAGAGTTGCAGATGACTACAGCTTTAGAGCGTCTGGGGTTGGATTCGTCAAAGGAATATAGGCTGAAAGAATTATGGAGTGGCATTGAAAGTACTGCTAAAACCAATCTGGAAGTAACGGTTCCTGCATGTGATGTTGTAATTTTCAAAGTGGAAGAATAAACCAATATAAACTTTAAATCGTACTTAAATTTACAAATTATGAAAAGAATTAGGCTTATTAATTTAATCCTTATCATGTTTTGTTGCTGCAATATGCTAGCACAGAACATAACGGTTACAGGACAGGTGGTGGATGTTACATCCGAACCTATCATTGGTGCAAGTGTAGTGGTAAAAGGTACAGCCAATGGGACTATTACCAATTTTGATGGTAAATTTACATTATCAGTTCAGAAAGGGGAAACATTGCATATTTCTTATATAGGATATGTTGCACAAGATGTTAAAATAATGGGTAACCAACCAGTCAAAGTTGTGATGTCGGAGGATACTGAAACATTAGATGAAGTGGTTGTTGTAGGCACTGCGATGAAGAAGAGTGATTTGACGGGAGCTGTTGCCAGTGTTAGTTCTAAAGTATTGGAAGAAAAACCAGTAACAAATGTAAATCAAGCTCTTCAAGGTCGTGTCGCAGGTGTGTTCATTTCTCAACCTACGCGTCCTACGGATGATGCATCTATTAAAATTCGTGGTATTAATACAATTAATGGATCTACAGACCCTATTTATGTCGTAGATGGTATGGTTATGGATAATTCATTCTCTGGATTTAATGCAGTCAATTTGAATGATGTGGCTTCTATTGAGGTCTTGAAAGATGCATCAGCTACAGCTCTGTATGGTTCACGTGGTTCCAACGGTGTTGTTGTTATTACAACTAAGAAGGGTAAAAAAGGCGAAGGTAAAGTTTCTTATGATGGCTGGATTGGCTTTCAGACCTATGCTAATACTCCAAAAACTATGAATACTCGTCAATTATTTGAACTTAGAAAGGAGGCCTATACGAATGGTTATATGCAAACAAATCCTGATGGAGATGTCAATGCTTATATCAATGATGTGATAATGGGATCGAATACTGTTTTTGCTGATTATGAATTCGATGCCTACAACAATAATAAAAATTATGATTGGCTGGATGCTGTGAGCCGTACTGGAGTACAACACAATCATGTAGTAAGTCTTTCGAATGGCAATGATAAAGGTTCTTATTATATTAGTTTTGGTTATACAGACAATAAAGGTGTAATTGAGAAGTCTGAACAAGAAAAATACACAGGACGTATTAATGCGGATCAACAGATTAAATCCTGGCTGAAAGTAGGTACTAATACAACTTTTACACGTACCGAGAACACGTTGGTTGATGATGGAGTAATGAATCGTGCACGTTGTGCTAATCCGATGTTGGAAATTTCTGATGAGATTGAAACTTTAAATTGGCAAGGTATTTTTGACCAAAATAATTTTAATCCATTACGTTCTTTGAAAGTCGATAATGATTTGGTGTATAATCGCTTGTTGAGCTCTAATTATATTAATATCAATCCTATTGAAGGATTAAACTTGCGTTCTACTTTCTCTATTGATTATGCTCAAAAGCAGCAAAATAAATATACCCCGAATGATATTTATGAGTCGGAACGTTATGGAACACAAGGTGAAGCCAAAGATGATAGAGATACACGTACTGTATGGCAATGGGATAATTCATTGTCTTATGAAGCCTCTTTCGGTAAACATAAGTTGAATGCGATGGTTGGTACCAGTGCTACACGGACTATGTATAATTATATTAATGCTACGGCAACAGGGTTTGGCACTAATTTATTTGGATATCATAGTTTGGGATCTGGTTATAAAAAAGATCAGCGCGGCTTAAGTACAGCTTGGTCCGAGCAAACATTATTATCTTATATCGCTCGTGTTAACTATAACTATGCGGGTAAATATTTATTGACGGCGACAGCGCGTTACGACGGTTCTTCTAAATTTGCTAAAGGAAATCAGTGGGGTATTTTTCCGTCTGTGTCTGCAGCTTGGAATATTACAGAAGAAAAGTTCATGAAAAATCAGACGATTTTTGATCAGTTAAAGTTACGTGCTTGTTTTGGTATCGTTGGTAATCAGAATATTGATGATTTTGCCTATTTATCTTTATATAATGTCAGCTATACGGGTACTTCCGATACAGGTTATACGAATTCTTTTGTTTCCAATGGGCGACGTGGTACTCCAGATATTAGTTGGGAGAAACAAAAACAATGGAATTTAGGAGTAGATATGGCTTTCTTACAGAATAGAGTGCGTTTGTCTGTTGATGCTTTCTTGATAAAAAATAAGGATTTGTTAATGAGCCATTCGTTGCCTACGACTACTGGTTTCAGCAGTACTATTGAAAATATAGGTGCGATTGAAAACAAAGGTTTGGAATTTGCTTTGAATGCCAATTTGGTAAGAGCTAAAGATTTTGAATGGAATTTTGCAGCTACATTGTCTATGGATAAAAATAAGGTAACTCAATTATATGGTGATAATGATGTTGTATATAATGTAGATAGTGATCGTAATATTCAAAAAGAAGGTAATTTATTCCTTGGTGAGTCTCGTAACACAATTTATATTTGGAAAACAGGTGGAATCGCCCAAGAAATTGATATGGATCGTTTGAATAAAATAAATTGGAATGGATATAATGTGAATCCTGGTGATTTGTATCCGTTGGATTATGATAATAATGGACAGATAGATCAAAATGACCGTGTTGTAATTGGTTCCACTGATCCTAAGTTTTATGGCGGTTTTTCTACAGATTTTTCTTGGAAGGGATTGTCTTTAAATGCAGTATTCAGTTATTCTTATGGGGCTAAAAAATTGAGTCCTTGGTATGAAACTTTGATTGGAAGTACTGGATCTGGAGTCGCATCAACGGATTTGTTGGATCGTTGGACTCCTGAAAATACAGATGCTGAATTTCCACGTGTGTTGGCTGGCTTTGATTATAATCATTATGGTGCAAGTTCTATGGATTTTAGTGTACAGAAAGCTTCTTTCTTGCGTTTGTCTGCTCTGACATTGGCCTATACTTTCCCAACTAAAGTGATAAATGCTCTGAAACTGACTAACCTGCGTGTTTATGCCACTGGTTCTAATCTTTTTTGCTTAACTAATTATAATGGTTATGATCCGGAAACTGGTGATTGGTATCCTCCTACACGTATGTATACTTTTGGTCTTAATTTGACTTTTTAATGGAAGGATAGAATAAATAGTCTAACTTTAAAAGAAAACACAACAATGAAAAAGATATATAGATATAGTGCGATATATGCTTTGGCTTTGACCTTTGCACTGAAAACCTCCTCTTGCTCGGATTTTTTGCAGGTAGAACCTACGGGATCTTTGACTGAAGAACAAGTATTTGAAAAAATAGATAATGTAGAACCTTTAGTTCTTGGATTGTATAAGAGTTATAGGGGCTGTAAAGAAGGACGTAATGGATTGATGCCTTATTTGGGGACAGATGAAACACAGCAGGGTAATTATCAATTGATTTCTTCAGGCGATCAAGCCGGTATGGATAAATATAATGGACAGTTGAATCCTACATCTACTCAGGTTAGTTCTATTTGGAACAACCGTTGGCCGGCTGTCGTTTCAGCTGCTAAAGCTATATATGCATTGGGTATGACCACTGAAGAACCGGAACGTGCTAAACAGTTGATGGGAGAGGCATGCTTTATTCGTGGTTTATTAATGTTTGAATTAAGTATGTATTGGGGTGAAATCCCTGTGATAGATATGAACCGTACTGATGAATTGGGCTTGGGACGTCAACCTTTAAAGACTGTATGGGAATATATTATTAATGATTTTATTACTGCTACCAATAATTTGCCTGAGTCTTATAATAGTGAACCGCAGCGTGCTACTGTTGGGGCTGCATGGGCCATGTTAGGAAAGGCTTATATGGCAGCTCCGGAAGAGACAGGATTACGGGATTTTGCCAAGGCTGATGAATGTTTTAAGACTATTATTAATATGGGGCGATATGAATTGCTGAATAATTATGCTGACTTGTATCGTTATGATAATCCTAATACAAAAGAGTCATTGTTTGAGTTGCAATTTAATAATGTATATCCTGATTGTAATTATTGGGAGTTTGATTGTGGTTCTCGTGCATGTGACTCTTGGTTTGGTCAGGGATGCTCTTTCTCTGGTTACGACTTTCTAGTTCCGACTCCTTTTGCTTATAAGACGGTAGAAGAAGGTGGCATTTGGGAAGATGGAGATTTGCGTAAAGAAGAAGCATTGCGTTATGATTTTACGTATTATACTAATAAATATTCAGAAGATGGAACATTCGAATATGTAACTCCTGATTTGTCAAAGACTCAATGGACGGGAACTACAGATGAATTGGAACCGCATATAAAGAAATATGAAGACTATCGTACAGATATTCTTTCAGGGCTTGGCATTAATAACATGTGGAATTCTGGTAAGAACTTTTCAATGATTCGTTATGCTGATATATTATTATTGCATGCTGAATGTCTGAATGAATTAGGACAGACTTCGGAAGCAGTACAGATCGTGAATAATCAAATTCGTACTCGTGCATGGGGAGGAAACTTGCCAGAAGATAAGAAATGGAATTCGGGAATGAGCAAAGATGAATTCCGTGATAAAGTAATGGATGAACGTTTGCGTGAACTTTGTTTCGAAGGTTGGAGACGTATTGATTTGCTTCGTACTAATAAATTTGTAGAATTGATAAAAGAACGTAACCGTTGGGCAAAAGAATCAGGAACAATTCAAGATTTCCATAAGCGCTATCCTATTCCTGATACTGAAATTAAAACAAATGATGCATTCGGCCCTGAAGATCAGAATCCGGGATATAGCAAATAAATTGTTTCTATCCATATAAATTAGAAGCATCAGGAGGAAACATCTGCTTCCTACCTGATGCTTTTTCTTTTTCTGAAATTTGGAATAATATGAAAATAATACATAAAATAGAAACTTATACCTCTGACGGAAAACCTGTATTACGATTTACCGTAATGAACTCCTCGGGAGCTTATATGGAATTCACTAATTGGGGGGCACGTTGGATTACAGCTTCAGTACCCGATGTTCAGGGAGCATTAGCCAATATTTTGATCGGTTATGATACCTTGTCCGATTATTTGAAAGATTCTTATTATATGGGAGCAACTGTTGGCAGATTTGCCAATCGTATTGCTGATGCTTCTTTTACAATAGATAGGAAAACCTTCCATTTGGAAGTTAATGATGGGAATAATACCAATCATGGAGGTTTTTCCGGCTTTCATAACAAGGTGTGGCAATGGGAAGAATTACCGGATGGCATCCGTTTTAGTCTGTATTCGCCAGACGGAGAAGGAGGTTTCCCGGGAAATATCCATGTGATAACAGACTATCGTTTCAATGAGGACAATGAACTTTCTGTACGGCATTATGCGGAAACAGACTGTGCTACTTACATCAATATGACTAATCACGCATATTTCAATTTGCGCGGAAATGGAAAAAAGATAACAGAGCATCGGTTGCATATTTCGTCTGACCGGATATTGGATACTACCTCGGCGTTCATTCCTACGGGAAGAAAGATGAAGGTGAAAAATACTCCGTTTGACTTTACTTCCCTAAAACCGGTAGGTGCAGACTTATATGCTGATCATGAGCAATTACTTTGGAATAAAGGATATAATCATTGCTATATATTGAAAGATAAAATGTCTGAGGAGATGTTAGAGGCTGCTTCTTTATATGAACCTGTTACAGGAAGAAAAATGACAGTGATGACTGATTTGCCTGCTGTTCTTTTGTATACAGCGGGATATTATGACCGACCGGATACAGCCATCTGTTTGGAAACACAATTTTATCCGGATACTCCTTCTCATTCGGATTTTCCTTCTTGCCTGGTGTTACCGGAGAAAGCTTATGAGCATTGCACCTTGTTTAGTTTTCAGGTGCAAAAAGAGAAATAGATGATTGATAAATATGAAAAGACTATAATATGAAAAACGTAAAAAAAACATGGGTTGTATTAGCCCTACTGGGATGTATGCAAGTACTGCATGCTCAAACTGTGTATTTACATAGCGATAACCCACAAATGAAATGGAAGTTAAAGCCTCAGGCTGAAGTCGGAACGGATGTGAAGTCACTTTGTGGAAACGGATACAATGTTTCTGCTTGGGTAGATGCTGTTGTGCCTGGAACAGCTTTTAATTCGTATGTAATAGCAGGGCTGGAGAAAGATCCTAACTTTGGTGACAATATTCATCAGGTAAATCGCGACAAATACGACTGTAGCTTTTGGTATCGTACTACATTCCGTGTTCCTGCTGATTTTACAAAAGAATTGATATGGTTGAATTTTAATGGGGTAAACCGTCGTGCGGAAGTCTATCTGAATGGAACATTATTAGGTAAACTGGATGGGTTTATGCATCGTGGACATTTTAATGTTACTTCAATAGTAAATCGTGATAAAGAAAATGTATTGGCTGTACTTGTTCATATGCCTGATACTCCATTGGCTAATCAGGGCAGTCCAACCTATTTGTCTAGTGGCGGATGGGATTGGATGCCTTATGTGCCGGGGTTGAATAGTGGTATAACCGATAAGGTATTTCTTACTAATACGGGAACAGCTACTTTAATTGATCCTTGGATACGTACTAATTTACCTACCCGTGCCAGAGCGGATTTGAGTGTGGCGCTTGATGTCAAGAATAATTCGGTAGAAAAGACGAAGGTATTGGTGCGCGGAACAATTACCCCAGGAAACATTGTTTTTCAAAAAGAATTAGACGTGAATGCCCATACTACTGAACAGGTGAAGTTTGACAAACGCTATTTTCCACAACTGTGTATAGACCAGCCGCGTCTGTGGTGGCCAAATGGGTATGGAGAACCCAATCTTTATCATTGTAAGTTTGAGGTGATGGTGGATGGAAGAGTTTCGGAAACGAAAGATGTTTCTTTTGGTATAAAGAAATATTCTTATGATAAAGAGGGCAATACATTCCATATTTATATTAATGATATTCCGGTATTTGTTAAGGGAGCGAATTGGGGGATGTCTGAATATATGCTTCGTTGCCGTGGCGAGGAATATGATACCAAAGTCCGCCTGCATAAGGAAATGAATTTTAATATGATACGTAATTGGCTCGGCTCTGTTACAGATGATGAATTCTACGAGGCATGTGACAAATATGGCATTATGGTATGGGATGATTTTTGGATAAACTCTAATCCGAATTTGCCTTATGACCTCAATGTGTTCAATAATAATATGATGGAGAAAATAAAACGTGTGCGTAATCACCCTAGTATAGCCGTGTGGTGTGGCGATAATGAATCTAATCCTCAGCCTCCTTTAGAAGGATGGATGGCGGAAAATATTAGGACCTTTGATGGAGGTGATCGTTATTTTCAAGCAAACTCCCATGCTCAGGGCTTGACCGGTAGTGGTCCGTGGGGAGCATTTGAGCCTCGCTTTTATTTTACTAAATATCCTGATGGCTTGGAAGGAGATCCGGCGCGTGGCTGGGGATTTCGTACAGAAATTGGCACAGCTGTAGTTCCTACCTTTGAAAGCTTCAAGAAATTTATGCCCAAGGAGAACTGGTGGCCTCGTGATGAAATGTGGAACAAGCACTATTTTGGCCAAAATGCTTTTAATGCAGCTCCCGATCGTTATGATGCTTCTATAACCAAAGGTTTTGGCAAGCCCGAAGGGATTGAAGATTATTGCCGTAAGGCTCAGCTTGTCAATATTGAATCTAATAAGGCTATGTATGAGGGTTGGCTGGATCGTATGTGGGAGGATGCATCAGGTATCATGACTTGGATGGGACAGTCGGCATATCCGTCTATGGTTTGGCAAACTTATGACTATTATTATGATTTGACAGGAGCCTTTTGGGGAGCAAAATCAGCCTGTGAACCGGTGCATATTCTTTGGAATCCTGTGACGGACGGTGTGAAGATTGCTAATACCACAGCATGTGATATGGAAGGTTTGACTGCTGAAGTAAAAGTTTACAATCTGGATGGAAAGTCTGTGGAGGCTTATACAAAATCAGCTATTGTGAACTCTCCTAGCAATTCTACTGTGCAATGTTTTACGATAGATTTCAATAAAGAGCGTAAAAATCTGTCATTAAATAAACCGACCTTTGCTTCAAGTACCACTTATGGACAGCCTTCAGATGCTACGGATGGGAAAAAAGATACCCGTTGGGCAGCGGCAAAAGCGGAAAATGAATGGCTTTATGTGGATCTGGGCAGTGTGCAACCCGTAGGTGGGGTTCGCTTGAATTGGGAGGCATCTTTTGGTAAAGGATATAAGATTCAAGTGTCAGATGACGCCGAGACTTGGAAAGAAGTATATAAAACTGATGAAGGACGTGGAGGAATAGATGAAATTACTTTCCCCGAAGTTGATGCCCGTTATGTACGTATGTTTGGGACGGAACTAGGTTGGTGGTTTGGTTATTCATTATGGAGTTTTGATGTATTGGGTGGAACACAGCCTAGTGAGGGTTTGAGCGATGTACATTTTATCCGCCTGACGTTGAAAGATAAATCAGGAAAGGTTGTTTCTGAAAACAATTATTGGCGTGGCAACGACCGTTTGGGCTTTACGGCTTTGAATACTTTGCCGGCAGCCGAATTGAAAGTTTCTTCTAAATTGTTGCGTAAAAATGGTCAGGCAGAGATTCGGGCAGCTATAGCTCACCTAAAGTCTGCAAAAGGTGTGGCGTTTGCAGTATATGTTCAGGCTGTTCGGACCTCGGATGGAGAGCGTATTCTTCCTGCTATTATGAATGACAATTATTTCACATTGATGCCGGGTGAAACCAAAGATATATGTATTACTTTTGATGAGGCTTTATTGCAAGGTGGTTCCTATAAATTGTTGGTAACACCTTATAATAATAAATAAGATGCGAGTTGGTGGAGCTTGGAGAATTTGAAATTCAGATTGGTGTAGCTTCCGATGATGTATGATTAAAGAAGAATATAATAGTGGAACAAATGAATTTGGTAAATATGGGAAATAAAATATTGTTTTTATGTGTTTCTCTCTTGGCGTATGTAAATTCTTACGCCAAGGTGGTCTTACCCGCTTACTTTACGGACAATATGGTTCTTCAGCAAAATACGGAGGTTACTTTTCATGGTAAAGCGGTATTGGGTAAAATCTTAAAAGTAACTACAGGCTGGAATAATGAAGTGTATGTGACTCAGGTGAATAAGGACGGTTATTGGAGTTTGTCTGTGCCTACTCCTGCTGCAGGAGGGCCTTATACGTTGACATTTACGGATGGTAAGAAATTGCAATTAAAAAATGTAATGGTGGGAGAGGTATGGTTTTGTTCTGGTCAGTCTAATATGGAGATGCCTGTTGCGGGTTGGGGGAAAGTCATGAATTATGAGCAGGAGATAACGGAGGCGAATTATCCTTCTATCCGTTTGTTTCAAGTGAAGAAGAATACTTCAGTAATTCCGTTGAGTGATATGGAGTCTACTATGGGAGGTTGGCAGGAATGTTCTTCCGCCACAATTCCTGAATTCTCTTCACTCGCTTATTTTTATGCCCGTTCATTATGGAAAGAATTAAATGTCCCTGTGGGTGTGATTGACTGTACGTGGGGAGGAACGCCTGCTGAAGCGTGGATCAGCTATGAAACATTGAAACAGGTGCTGGGCTTTCGTGAAGAGTTGGCTAAGATGGAACAATTGGACTTTGACCCTATTCGTATGGAAAAGGCCTATAATCAAGAGCGCTCTGAGTGGCAATCTCTTTTTTCTAAGGAAGATAAGGGAATGGAGGAAGATAAGCCTTGCTGGATTGCACCGGACTTGTCAGAAGGACAATGGTGGGATATGTGCCTTCCTGATTACTGGGAAAAGAATGGATTGAAAAATTTTGATGGAGTAGTATGGTTCCGTCGTAGTTTTGAAATTCCAGCAGAATGGATTGGTAAACCGTTAAAACTAAATTTAGGAATGATTGATGATGAAGATATCACTTATTTTAATGGGGTGGAGATTGCCCGAGGGGCAGGCTATATGACACCGCGTACTTATACCATTCCTGCAAAACTAGTGAAGGCTGGTAAGGCGGTTCTTACTGTTCGTGTTTCTGATTTTGGTGGAGAAGGCGGTATTCATGGCAAGGCGGAGGAACTTTATGTAGAAGCTGATGGAAAGCGGATCAGTTTGGCTGGAGACTGGAAATATCGTATCGGACTTTCTTTAACAGGATTTCCACCTGCACCGGTTTCTCCTGTTCAAAGCTCCAGTTAT
>ULZI01012676.1_pt1 | contig 28184 bp, 38 predicted proteins | sample 1962991 | NCBI WGS metagenome assembly ULZI01 (sample SAMEA4835886, study PRJEB28245) | human gut metagenome | biome: gut microbiome; material: fecal sample | place: Denmark | collected 2008 | reverse complement strand
TTCAAAATAGAACCCCCTGAATTTATTCATGGGGAGTAGTCAGCAGCTTCCCATGCCATATCCCATCCGTCGACAACGCAATGGCAAGCCCCAAGGTCCTGCATGGAAGGATGCGAATATCTGCAGCAGTTTATTTTATCTGTTAATTTCTTGTTCAATTCTTTCTCCTATTCGTTTGATTTTTCTAAGTGTTTCAAGTTACTCTCTGTTTCAATTATAATTTCTGCTTTCAAAGAAGCTGATTCCTCTATTTTTCGAGTGTAGTATATAATCCCGCCATCCTTTCCATTAAATTCATAAATGCACTCCTCTGCCATGATTGAGGAATCACAAATTTCCTTTGCAGCAAGAGGAATCATAAAATTTCTCCCTTTGTATTTAAACCAAAGAACAGCAGCAGTTTCAGTCCAAAGCTCACACCATACTTGAGGATTCGGGTTTTCTTTTAGCATTCTTATAAAATATAAACCTGTAAATTTACCACATACCTCCGTATCGCAATGCACAAATTTGGTTTCATTTTCCTCATCAGATGAGAGGTGTATCTGGAAAAGTTCATACTTTTTCTTCCGCTCTTTATACTCCTGAACATCTTCAAACGCCCATTTACAGTGAAAAAACATAAGTCCTCCGCCAGTAACCATTACCATAATAAATGCACCTACATCAAAAGAACTGTGTTTTGCAATCCCTATACATATAATTGCAAACATAGCTAATGCAACAATACTATTGCTAATGGCAGAAATTTTAGACATTTTTTTCAATACTTGGTACTCTTTATTCTTCTTCTGAATATACTCTTCTTCTGTTGGTAAATTTCGTACCCTTACTTTTGTGAATTCCATAGTGTTCCTCCTTATAATTGACTTTATAAAAATCATAGCACATACTTCAGTCCAAATTATTTTTAGGCAAGGAATTCTTCATTTGCCAGGTGCAACAAAAAACAGCCATGCACATGACTGTTTTCACATTTTTCTATATTCTCAAAAAAACACCTTATCTACCTCAGAAAACACTTTTCCGAGATTTCCCTGGATGAAAATATCTTCTTTCCCAAGCGGTATCCCAACTGGTTCTAGGTTAATGACTGCTAGGCAATCACCATTGAACAACCGAATATAAGAGCTGGCTGGATACACCTGCAGGGAAGTGCCTCCTACTATGAGCATATCCGCATCATGAATCGCATGAATTGCTTCTCTTTCATGCTGTACCCTTTCTCCATATAACACTACATCCGGCCGGACCATGCCTCCGCAGCTTGGGCACCTTGGAATAGCATCTCCCGATTCGAAAATATAGCTACCATCATATCCAGCATGACACTTGGTACAATAACACCTTTGCGTTGTCCCATGGATTTCAAGTACTTTCTTACTGCCGGCTTTTTGATGCAAACCATCAATGTTTTGTGTGACAATTGCAGACAACTTACCGCATTCTTCCAGCTTGGCAAGTACCTGATGTGTGATATTCGGCTGGATATTCTTGCTATCCATTTTCTGTCTGTAAAAGGAAAAGAACACCTTGGGGTTATGGTACAGACACTCATGGCTAAGAAGGTATTCCGTACTATATTCTTCAAATTGGATATCCTTCTGGTTATACAACCCATCCTTGCTTCGGAAATCTGGGATTCCACTTTCTGTTGATGCACCTGCACCACCGAAAAATACAATATTCTTTGAGTTTTTAGTTGCTTCTATAAGTATATCAATATTTTCATTCAAAATTCCATCCCCTTTCTTATAAAATTTTCGAAAGAAGATGAAAGATAAGACTGATTATCATTAGGATGCCTGATGCCATAAAATATCGATTGACCTTATCCCAGGTAAGCTTCCTAGCTTTTTCTTCCTTTACATATTCCCTTCTTCTTCTTTTTTCTTCTCGTTTTAACAATTTATTTGTTTTCCGGTCCAATTCTACAACAAGCGTTTTTCTGGAAATGGCTCCTGTTTTCTCTCCATAACCGGTAACGGTACCTTCAAATTCTTCCACTTTAATTTTCTCAATATCGGAATCACTGATTGCTTCTTTAACGGAATTTCGATGATAATATCCTGGCAGTAGATCACCAACATAAGCGCCATTACAAAATGCCTGATATTTATCTTCGTTTTTTTTGATATGTATTTTTTTTGATAACGGTAAAGCTAAGTCTTTATCCCAATTCACGATTGTTGCTACCATAACCGATATCTCCTTCTTATTTTTGTTACTAATATTATACAATACTTTGTACTTTTAGAAATATTTAGGCATAAATTTTTTGCAAAAAAAACATTATTCTTAAACGACCAGATCTAGAAAAAAGGTATTTAGTTTTTCCCAGGACACGTCTACTTTCTCTGCTCTTCCAGCTTCCATGCGAATTTCCTCTAAGCTTTTTTCAAAATATTCATTTAATACAGAAATTTTCCAAGCTTCTCCCATTTCTGAAACTCTTTGTTTCATCTCCAGTAACCTCTCTACTTCTGGAACCAGACTTTTTTCTAGCTCTGCCTCCATTAATTCTGTAAACAATACCGGTGGTGGACACTTCTGACTCATAACCCACCTCGCAGCTAACAATGGACGCAAAACATAAAAATACTTTTTAAGCTGTACTACTTCTCCTTTTAAGTAATTTCGATAATTCGATTCTGCCATATGCAAGTAATGGTAAAGACTCTTTTTGATTGAGAAATAATCTGGCAGTATTTTTTTGAATTTTTCAAACTCTGGACTATTCCGATATACAATTGGTGACATACACCATTCGAAAATGGTTGGATTTGAGCTATGAAGTAGAGATAATGCTTTTTTTATATCCCATCCATTAATATCCAATGTATCATCCAGTTGCCACTCAATCACATCTCGTACCGGATCCAGGCGTAAATAATCAGATTTTTTTCGTACGTATAAAAACCGCACATCATAATCACTGTCTGGAGAAGCAAACCCCCATGCCCTACTGCCAGACTCTACAGCCATAAGAATCCTTACATTTTCTTTCTGCTCAATTTCAATTAACTTTTCTTGAATAATTTCAGTCATCATAATATACTTCCTTTTATTCACTCTGCTTCCATGATGTATACATTTCAAATAGATATAATTGGTTGGTTTCTTTCATCTTATCATAATACTTCTCTTTTACCCCCCCTTCATAAAATCATCAATCGCATCTTGATGATTTTTCAAAAACCAATCAATATGATCTTTTATATATTTTTCTCTGATTTCAGCATCATTCAAATCGTTTGGTACCCTTTTGATTCTTTCGTCAATACTGTCAAATCCCAGAAATTCTTCTTCCAGCCGTTCCTTTGACATTTGAATATATTCTGGATTTATGTCAATACCAATACCGTTTCTACTAATATTCTGACACACACGTAACAATGTACCGCTACCAAGAAAAGGATCCAGCACCACATCTCCCTCATCGGATGACGCTAATATCATTCTTTCATATAATCCTTCTTAAACGCTTCTCACACCTGCCAAAAGCCAATTTTCTTTCCGCTCAAATCTTGATGTGTTCTCATATTCCTTCATCCTTTGGGTCAACATGATTATATTCTAGGCTTCCTACTAAGCCATAATTTTTGCATAACAAGAGCCACAGCATCAAACACAGCCCATGCTATTAAGAATACAACCGCTTCCTTCACAGTAAGCATGAAAAAGGCTGAAAAACATATAGCACTTATTACAGTTAGTGGTATTCCTACAACAGCAGCTATAAGCAGATATCCATAGTAAACAATAACCAAGAATCGGTTATACATTTTCCAATCCTCTACAAACCGTTCGATTAGTAACTTATTGTCTTCCATACAAATTTATCCTTATAATTCATCCATTAGAAGCTCCCAACTGCTCCCATTAACTTTTTTGACAATCCTATTTATGAGTTTATCCTTTTCATAGACTTGGTACTCTCTTACATATGTTGTTACACACAAATCAGTCAATCGGTAATACTCCTTTATGATAACTTCTACACTGTCTGGAATATCTTCGCATAGTAATATTATACCACCACTTGAATCCGGAAAGAAAACTCCATTATTGTTAATGCTAATACTGCTATTATCCTGTTTCTTATAAAATGCGTTCTGCAAGAGAATCCCGTTCAAATATAATAGTTCATCACTGGATATACGCCTACTGCCAATTATAAAGCCTATCCATTGTGCAAATGAAATCCCCAATGCAACAAGGAAAAAACTAATACAGAAAAACAAAATTTTTAAAATCCAAAAATCATTTACAGATGGGAAGATAAATCTATAAAGTAAATACACCAATACAATGCCCACTACAACTCCTAGTAAGAGAGCAAGCATCATCGTCCACACATTTTTTTTGAAGCATTTTGTAGCCTTTTTCACCAATTCTTGATATATTTTTTCATCACTAACATTTTTTAAATCATCTTGAATTTTTTTCTGTTCCGTTCCAACCCAAAACATACTTTCCTCCTATGTCTAACTTTCTTTGAAACTGTACCAACGTAATTTCCTGTATGTTACTATAACATCTTCTAACGGACTATTCATTTCATTTCCACATTTTTCGCAGCAATAAGAATCAGGAAGGCTGTTGATGGTTTCGAACGATGGTCCTACAAGTTGTTTACAATGCGGGCAGTAAAATCGCAGTTCCTGACGCAAAACATCTTTCTTTGACAGGTCTTCTAATAACGCTATTGTCGTATTCATATCTATTCCAAATAGGCGGCTAACCATCTTCGGATATATAATATCATCACAAACATATAATTTTCCATCTTCTTCTAAATTCTCATATCTGGCAAGTTTTTCTACAATTGCAGTTGCCTCGAATTTTCCTCTACACCACTTTCCAGAAAGTTTCTCTTCTGATACCCCTTCTGTGCCATGTGGGTGTGCTTCTCGTGTTGTTAATCTTCTCATGATATCTCCTTAATTCGCCTTAAAGTTGTACACTGGCTTCCACACATCCAGAATTTCTACAGTATCCTGAATATTTTCCATAATTTCCTGTATAGGCTTATACGCTTGCGGTGCTTCATCTAAAGTGGCTTGGCAGACACTGGTAGTATAGACATCTTCCATAGAACTTTTAAATTCTTCCATGGAAATCTGTTCCTTGGCCTGTCCCCTTGACATAATCCGGCCGGCCCCATGTGGTGCTGAATAATTCCAGTCCTCATTTCCTTTGCCTTTGCAGAAAAGAACACCATCACGCATATTGAGTGGAATAACCAGTATTTCTTCTTTTTGAGCAGAGACTGAACCTTTTCTAAGAATCCGATGCTCCACATCTACATAATTGTGAATGGTTTCATAGTTTTCTTCCATTTGCCATCCCATTTCACGAAAAATCATTTTGCATATCAGAATACGATTTGTAGATGCCATTTCCTGCACAATTGCAATGTCATGCAGATAATCTTTCATATGCTGGCCAAACAGATAAGCAAGATCTTTTGGAATTTTCATTCCCAGCACTTCCTGTTCCATATCTTTTTTCAGATTTTTAAGTGCATGCTCAATCTCATTATGGCGGTTTTCCGTCTTTAATTTTTTAATAACTTCTTCAGACCGTGCCTGATAGCTGCCAATATATGCTTTCTTGCAATCTTCGTAAGCAAGCTCCTGGTAATACCTTGCCACTTCCAACCCTAAATGCCTGGAACCGGTATGGATAATCAGCCAGTAATTTCCATTCGTATCCCTGTCCAGCTCTAGGAAATGATTCCCACCGCCTAACGTACCAATGGAACGTTTCGCTTTTTCAATATCTACAGGTGCTTTGATATGATCCAAAAAATGGCAATATACGTCGTTGACCACTGGTTCTTCGTGAATTGTCATACCAGATGGTATTCTTTTTCTAATCACCTGGTCCAATTTTTCAAAATCCACTTCTTTAGCATCAATTCTTGCTACCTGCATACCGCACCCAATGTCAACGCCTACCAGGTTTGGAACAATTTTATCCTCAATGGTCATAGTTGTCCCAATCGTACAGCCAGCTCCTGCATGGCAATCCGGCATGATACGGATTTTGGATTTTTCCATGGACTGTTGGTTACAAAGATTGATAATCTGAGAAATGGTCTCAGTATCAATATTATCTGTAAACACTTTTGCAGTATTGTATTTTCCTTTTATCTCCAACATACACAACCTCCTATAATGTAACATACAACGTTTTCTACTTTTTTTTCTTGACCTGCCCTTGCTCTCTTAATTCAGAACTATCGACTCTCTTTCCAAAGTATGCAGTACTCTGAAGATCTGTAAATTTATGAATTGAAAATAAATCCATAAATTCTTCTTCCGTTACCGTGAATGGCTCCAAATGTGTCATTCCACGAAACTCAGGCGGTAGAGATGACTCCAATTCCATGTTTGGCTCTCCTAATACAGCCAGCTCGAAACCAACTATTTCGAAAGAAATTCCTTTTATGTTCTTCCCTTTGGCAGTTGGCATAAAAGTGAATGTCTTATTTCTAGAGTCAAATTCCGGAACAAAGTATTCAAACAAATAAGCACCTTGATATTGTTGTTCAGGATAATACTCATTTTCTTTATATTTTGCTTCGGTACATTCAAATATAGGAGAAAATAACACGTTGATATTTGCTCCAAGAACCACCTTCCCCTTATACCGAAATAATTCTGCAAAATTCCAGTAGTAATCATATCCAAGTCTATATTTCATAAAAATCTCCTTTCACGAGAACGCTTACAAGGAGGCACGTATATTCAATATACGTGAGGAATTGTGCGAAGCTTTACCCTAAAAACACAAGTCCTTCGTTTTGTTTTTTTATCTTGCAGTCTGTTGATGTAAATTCTCGTGTCTGTTGTCCAACTGCACGATAATATTTCCCTTTACAATGTTGACCGCTTAAAACATAACGCTCCCCTCGATAATAAAGCACAGCTCCGGGCATAACACGTCCTGGTGTGTTGTAATACCGTGTACTTTTCTTAACCTTCAGACGAGAACGCATGCGTTCCGCCTCTTTGATACCGTATTTCTCAATAACCTTTTGAAACCAAGTTTCTAACGATTCGCCTTTCTGTTCGAACCGGCTTTTACGATTTTTCGCTACAACTTTTCCATCCAGATAATAGGTTCTCTCCCGCATATTGTTGATATTGGCTCGGTTCTGCCTCCGGAACTGTTTTACCTGATATACTTTATCAAACGTAGGTACAGTATTCGGTACGATACCAGTGGACTGTAACGCAATACAATAAGCATCTACTTCATGAAGCTGATTGTCTTTCGTTTTTTCAAAACCAAATGAACTACGCATGATGGATGTTTCCAGTCCTGTACAGTAATGGACGTACTCTTTCCCGAACTCAACCTCCAGTCGTTGGCAGATAAACGGGATCGCCTGATTGATGGCACTTAAAGCAGTGTATTGTTTCATGAGTCCATCTTTCTTACTTTGCAGCCTTTTGGATGTTTTTTCATCCGTATGTACTGCAACATGACACTCCTTACACAAGCCTGCAAGATTTTTTAATGTATTACTGCCACCTTTCGATTGCGGAATGATGTGGTGGTACTGGTTGATTGGTTTTCCGCATAAGAGACATTTCCCATGCTGCATATCGGCTACCGCTGCATTGACATTATCGAAACCTTTTAAAGGACCGTTATGAAAATCTATTCCTGTAATGGATGGATCTTCTAATAACATAAATGCGAATCGGTTGACCTCGATTGCTACATCCGTAATTGGCAAGTAGTTCTGTATTTTATGAATTAGGTTGATATGTGTCCGTATAAGATGTTCCACCGTTGGTGTTACCCAGCCTTTTGAACGTCTGCGGTTACAAAATCTTGCTTCTGTGTTCCGAATATAATTGCAGGTAATATACTTTTCATCTCCATAAGTTGGAAGTTTTCGCATAAGCAAACCTGCTTTTAGCATCGTATGAAATCTCTTCGCCAGCCGTTGCCTTGCCTTTCGTTCTCCATTGCGTGAAGCTCTTCTATACGCCTTACGGTCGGACATGAGTTTTTTTATCTCTTTATTACGTGTCTCCACGACTGCAGAAAACAATAATTTTCCATTCAGATCGACTACTGCAGCACCGATATTGGTACGTCCTGGATCCTCACTCATGACAACCGACTGTAAGACTGGTTCATTTTCATAAAGTAACTGTATGGTAAACGGGACATGTTCGGCGATGCGTGCTTTGCCTGTATTTAATAATTTTTGTACATGTCTCCTGCGTTTTGTTGGCATCTGTGGTTTCCCATCTATGCCTAACACATAAATATACTCCGGCATATCAGATGCCTCCTTTCTTTAGGGTGCTATACAGTATAGTAGATACAAACGGTGCATCTACATCGGTGATAAGCCTGTGTATAGCGGTTAATACGGTTTTCTTAGACTTGGTAGCCACTCTGCAGGGTTTGAGACTAGAAGCATCCCAAAGTGCCATTCATATAGTATGAAACGTAACTATCGTGTCTCTGCTCAACCACCCGATAATTTTAGGGCATTTGCATGCTCGGTAATTCAATTACCGAGTAGTTGACTATCCTGCTGCAAACCAGTAAGACTGTTCAGCATTCCTGTTTCTTTCTCTGTAAGATCCCTAATTTTTCCTTCCTCAATGGAATCCGTCAAATATTATTTACATCAATAATGAAATCTCTTTTTGCAGTGCCCATATCGAAATTAAAAATACCTTTTCCTAACTGATCTCCTACGTTCATTTGCCATACTGTCAATTTACCAGTTTCTAATAATCGTGGATTTATAGTTTGCTGAAGTTGCTCGTAATCTTTGAATACTCCAACAAAATCATCCCAGGGAGAACATTCTATCCGATGTGTAACTACCAAAAACTCATATTCTTTTCTGCCTTTTCTTAGTAGCATTGTCGTCGTCCCTTTCCGTAAATGTCATTTTTTCCTACTAATTCCAAGTCATTTCGTAACCTAGAATCAAATGTCAGTTTCGTTTATTATTGCTTCCTGTTTAACTTCATCTAAAACGATTGCACCTCTTTTATGCAATGCTCGCAATGTATTCACTAAGCAGTACCACATAGGGCAATCAAAATTTATACCATGTTCCATTTTGCACCCTTCCCAACTCCAGAAGCCTCCATCATAGCGAATCAGTTTCCGATGTTTTATCATAATTCGCAAAGTTTCTTCCATCTTAGGAGTCAAATCTAATCTAACTATCAGTTTAATCTATCCAATCCTCTACCTTTTTACAGTCCTTTTTTAGTCCACTGCCCCAGCACTCTTTACAATCTCCATTCCATTTTGTGCAATTTCCCTCAAATCCAAACTCAGGCGTACACATCCAATAGCACTAGCTTTTCTATAAATTTCTTTTTTCTTCCTCGTTATCAAATGCTATTTTCATATTCTTCCTTCACTAAATTTCAGTTTAGCTCGCAAAATCTTCTTTGATTTTCGGCTGTATATATCTCTCAAACAAATCGACTATTCTTTCAACCTTCATCTTATTCCTCCACTAATGCTTAATATCCTGTTCTTTCTCTTTCACTTTGAGTTCATGATACATCGAATTCAAATTACATTTTGAACATTTTTCGCATGGCTCATCACTATCTGCTGACTTTTGATATCCATCACATTTCCCATCATATTGTCTCGGTTTCTCTAGCCCAGATTTAACACATTGTGTTATAAGCGAGCAGTGCTCTAATGTTCTTTTGCCATTCCAATTTACTTTTGCCATATTCACCACCTTGCCTAACATGTTTAATATTCCGTCACAAATGCTCCTAAACCACCCTCACCAAAGTCCACAACCAAAATATTTTGCACGATTTCTTTATTTTGAGCAATCCATTTTTCCCTGTATTTCTCGAATTTTTTTGATGTTTTCCATCCTAATTTTGAACACTCACCCATGATAACAAAGGTATATTCTCCGTTGATGATACTTGTCAGGATAGGGCTTATCATCTGTGTGTTGACCTCGTACTCATTAGAAGATAATTCTTCCTGTACGACTTCTTTGAAATATTCAACTGCATTCTTTCGTACGTTATTTATTCTTTCCCAATTATAGTCATGCACAATAGTCAACCTGTTTCTTATTGTTCCCATCTATTTCTTCTCTTTCTGCTGCATCCTCAAATCATATACAAACTGACAAAGCTCTTCCGCAATTTCGTCCGCATGATCGTCCTTTTCCAGGTGTCTAACATATTGTTTTCCACAAATGACACAGGTTAATTTCCGAATGGTTTCCCAAACCTGCCAGGAAATAATACTACTGTCGAACGCATCTGCCATTATTGAATTAGTACCACATCCTTGGACATCACGAAACCATTTGTTTCTTGGTTCTTTTAATACAATCTGTGTATCTTCCCTGGTTAAGCAGCCTTTATATTTCTTCTCTATTCTTGCTTCTAATTCATCTAAAATTTCTACTTTTTCCTGTTCTGTCATAATAACTCCTTTTTAAGAAACGCATCTTCTAACACTTCAGCTACATCCTCTAACAATTTAATGATATCTACTTCCATCTTCTTTCCCCTTTTCTTTTTTCTTATATTCTATCAGATACCATTTCCTTACTGTTTTTTGTGCAAGAAAAATCAATGATATTCTCGAAGTGCTAACCCTTCCAGTAAAAGTAGCGTTTGTTTGTATTGAATCCGATATTTTTCCAAGTCTGTTTTTGACATATACTTATGTCCGAAAAGCTTTTTCATTCCTTTCCAAACATCCCATGGAACACGGTAGAAATCAGTACCACCCATACATACCATCACATAGCAGCGGGCATTCATCTTCTGATACCGTTCAAAAATTTCTGTCTGTGCATCCGTAACGGCAGTCTGCTGGATTCTATCACAATCCGTATATTTTGCTTCGAAAATAATGCATTCTCCTCCAAGCAGCACACCTTTATAATCTGGCTGGGCCTTTTTCGTGTAGACAGCCAAAAAGGTGTTTTCTCCGCAATTTTTCAGCACACGCATGGGTTCCGGGGTCTTTTCAATGGATGCATACCCCTTCTCGTAGTAATATTCTAAGGCCTGAGAAATCAAATCTTCAAAATACTGGCCATTCGCTCGATTTTGGCTATTTTGTAAAGAAAAATCTGTCATATTATCACCTCACTTGGAATATGGGAGATTTTCCCGTAATATGAAAATTCATGCACAAAATAGAAACGAAATCTGGTATGATATATACTGAAAGAAAAAAGGAGCGAACAACATGGCAAAACAGATAGATGGACAACTTTCTTTTGATTTTATGGAAACTTTCAATACAAAGGAAATTTCTATGGATGATTATATGAATAAACCAGAAAATGCAGATATCATAAAGAAAAAAACTGAAAAGAAAAAGCAAAACTTAAAAATGAAAAATACAAATGATAAATCTACTGCAAAGGCTTCACCTATAAAAGAAACCGAGAATTCAAAAGGCAATACCATTGGAGAACAGAATGCATTGTCATCTACAAAAGAAATACATTCTGATAAAGTGGATTTGAAAAACTATCAGAAGGCAGCAGATTATGTCAAGGAACATCGTGGAATCACAATTGGCACAATCATGCGGTTGTACCGGCTTTCTGCAGTTAATGCCAGTGAGATTTTTCGAAAATTAATTGAAAATAAGGTAGTTGATGAATCGGGAAGATTTTACAAAGAAAAAAAGGAGTTGTAAGCTGCAACTCCCTTTATAGCCTGAATTCTGCCATGTCATTCAACCGTAATAGCACTGGTGATTTTCCATAGGCAGAACCAATGTCAATATTAATCCATGTTTCTGTCCAAATGATTTTATCTTCATAACATCTTCCGTAATATAAAGTAGGTGTATGACCCAAAACAGTGAGAAAATTTTTGCTATAGACATCAGAAAGTTTTGGACGACCCCAAATCAATTCCTCTATACTATAGTCCTCTATACTTTTCGTATCAGAGTAATTATTTAAGCCAGCATGCACGAGCACAAATTTCTTTTTCCCAATTTCTACACTTTCGTACAATGGGCAATCCTGAATATACTCTAAAATATCTTGTTGTTCATCACGACTTAATTTTTTCATCGCAGACAACGTTACATTCCCGCCATTTGCCATATACTGGTAAAATGTTTCCAATTTTTTAGTTGTTAGCTTATCCTCAAACCCTTCTTCAATCTCATCAAACAAAAAAGAACAGCTAAGAAGCATAGCCTCATGATTACCTAGCAATAACTCGACATTTGTTTGATAGAGAAGCCATTGTAATGTCTTTACTCCACCATCTCCATTGCGATCAATGACATCACCAAGAATATAAAGAAAATCATTTTCTGAAAATCCTGCCTTGTTTAAAAGCGAAAGAAATTGTTCATGCGGAAATCCATGAAGATCAGAAATAACATATATCATTTTTACCTCTTTTTATACTGTGTTATTTTTCCTGGCAGAATTGCATTCACAATAAATGTATCCGAATGCTCTCTGACATACTTAGCCAATTGTTTGGCTATCGTATTCTTCTCTGAACGGGATAAAGAACTCCACATCTCAGGGAACAACTCTGATACAATAAAACATTTTTCTGGTTTCATAGCCTGTAGTTTTCGATGCAGTTCTTTTATAATGTCCTGGGGGAAATTTTCTACTGTCCCTCCTACTTTTTCTAATACTATGTATTTACAAAATGCAGAAACAGTCATTCCTGCTGTTTGTGCACATCTAGAAATCTGCTCGAACTCATCATTTGAATAGTTAGAATAAATTCGCTTCATTTGTTTACCTCTACTTTCTTGTTACTATACCATTTGAGATGGTTGCAGAACGACCAGAAATTCCTCCTAGAGAACCTAATATTTGATAACGATTGTAACCAAGTTTTAATGCTTGTGTGCAGTAATCTTTTATGCACATACAATTTCCTGGGATTGGAAGAATTTGATTAACAATGAAATTAGACATATTTTCATACCTCCCTTTATTTTTCTACAAAGTTGGCATAGCACCTATGCCCATATATGTATATTAAATCATATTTTACTACTTGTCAATAAAAAAGAGCCGATTTCACGACTCTTTTCTGTCCCTGGCAGCAGACCGGAACATCATAAACAACATTTCCGTCAGTGATTTCTCTCGGTCCTTCCGTTTCGCTTTTTTAACTGATTTCAGATCATACCAAACTTTCCCATGATGTAAACGGTCCGGCACATACACGCCGACTCCATAGGGGATCTCTGCTTTTACCTGCACATAGATTTCTTCCGGCATTACATAATAGTTATAGTCCCCAAGGAAATTATGACCGTTTTTCGAATGGAAGTCTTCTACCGATGATTTCACTTCAAAACAGAAAAAATCTCCTTTTTCAATTCCTGATACGGTATTATTAAGCGGTTTAAATTGCATGTAATCCACCCGGACCGCATGGCTGGTTGCATAATCAAAAGTCACTTCCCTTGCCATATACACCCTTGGGTCATTATATGGATTGATATGTTTCTCTAATGAAAGTGACAATGTTTTTGTGATTTCTTTTCTCTCTGTCATGTATTCCTCCAAAAAAATCATAACCAGTTACGAATCTTTGTTCGATTTCTCACAAAGTTTCTATTTTTCTTGTTGCAAAGCTCCAACGTTTACGCAAAATTTCATCAGCAATGTCTACCATTGTATCGAAGCATTCATACTGCAGAAGCCGGTAGTAACAAAGCGGATATAATTTTTCATCAATACCACTTGCAGCTTTTCTCATGTACAACAGGAAATATTCCCTTTCCTTTTCTGGAAGGCTATCCATGTCATAAACCTCATAATTTTTTAAGTATTCACAGACAAACATACCTATTACTGTATTTTTTCGATAAATACGGTACGGGTCCCCCCAATACCCTCTTGCCTTTTCATCTTCATTTTTCATTGCATCTATTTTTTTACTGTAAGCAGCAAGAATTTCTTCTACCGTCACATTCTGTTTTTCCAACCACTGGTCAACCTCCTGCTTAATGCACTCCAGCTTTTTCTTGTCCAGTGATGCACGTTCCAGAATTGCTGTTTCTTCTGTATCATTGTTAAACCTTGCATTTTCATACTCAGTCCTGTATCCGTATAGCGGATGGTTCTCCCCGGTACTATTTACCCAACGCACGTAGTGATGATCCCCAAAAGCATAGATATTTGTTGTGCTATAAGATCCATGCAGGTCCGGTTTATTACTCTGATATTCTTTATCAAAAAGATGTGCCATCTCAAAGTAAATTCCAGCCTCCAGATATTTTGCAAATCTTTTTGCCTGATAATCTGTCAGCTTATGCACTTTCTTAACAATTTTCCAGTGTGACAAGAGAATCTGCCATTCCGAAAACTCTTTTAGCCGCACATACTGTTCAATCAGCTCCGCTTCTTGCTGCTCCCGTTCCCGGATATATTCTAATGCTTTTTTGAAATATGGAATCAGGTAGGCATAATCCAAAGACGTTTCGTTCCCATACCGGTTTCGTTTGCGTCCAAAATCACCAATTTTCTTCGTCATAATGTAATATTCCAACCATAAGGAATTCATAAAGGTGAGATTCAAAAATTCGTGTTTCTTAATTAGAAGATTAGAACGTGCCCCACATTCTGAGTATTCTTTTTCCGCAGACACAAAAGTGTTTCCATGCTCATCAATCATGTTAATCGTGTTTAATCCGGAACCTACAGAACAGTCATGAGTACGGTTCACTTGTGCGTCTTCCAGCCCTCTTTCTGGTCCGTTTTTGTAGGAATCAAAAACTTCGGAAACTGTAGTAATCAGCAAAATTGTATCTTTTTCCCGGTCATACTCATGTAAATTTTTCACTAAGGTTGCAAAATCGCCATACCGGTTATCTTCCAGCCAGGCATCCGCATAATTGTAAATGATGTATTTGCTAGGCTTCAGCAAATCTTCGCCATCTGGTATATTTAACAGATGCTTATTATCCAGAAGCCCCCGCAATACATTTAAAGCAAACATCCGGCTGACACGTTCTTTTATAGGTGTGGATTCTGCTTTATTTCCATCTGCAATTTCCTTTTTCCCTGCACGTAACATTACATTTTCTTCAAAGGTCAGTTCCCTGTCTTCTTCCCACTTTTCTTCCAGCCATCCAAGATACAGATTCTCCCCATTTCTTACTGCAAAACCAATCTTTTTTCCGTGCAGCATATCATAGGAATCCATACAGCCTATTTCACTGTTATAGAATGTTCTCTCAGCGTGTCTGGATACCCGAAAGAAGGTAATGCATTTCTCCTGTGGGCAAAATGCATTGAATACATCATCGTTGTATTTGATTGCTTCCTCCAGGAGCTTATAGTTTTCCAAATGAAACCCATAAATGCTCATCATTCTGGCAAGGTCTTCGTCCAAATAGAGAATTTTCTGGTTCAAGATAACTGGTTCCTCTAAAGGTGCCGGCCTACCCTCCCGTATTCCAATTAATTCTACGGTCTCTCCCAGATAGCATCGAATGGAATAAATTTCGGTCTGGAGCATATAGATTTGTGCTTCCATCTTTTGTTTTTGCTGACGGAACAGTTCCATTTTCCGCTCCAGTTCCTGCATCATAATTTCCTTCTTCTGATTCATCTGTTCCATTAATGCATTGATTTGATCCTGCATGTCCTTCAATTCTCCGGTCTTTGCTTCCTTGATATCCCGTTCTTCTTGTTTTAATTGAACAATAGAATCCGATACAGCATTATAATCGTGTTGTATGTCTGAAAGTGATGTATCACTTAGTTCAGCCGGTAGCATGGATACACTATCTGTAATTCCGGCGTTTAATGCAGACATTGTAATAGTAGAATAGTCTTTTTCTTCTTTATAGTCCAAATATTCTTCTGTAATGAGAAATTCGACTGTCCCATAGTGTAACACTGCATATCCATCTTTCTGCACCAGCACTTCCCAGTAAAACTGGTTCTGTACAATGTATTGGTTGATATAGGTGATTTTTTCTACTGTTTTTTCGCTAACTGCATAACCTTTTCCAGGCCAATAGGAAAACAGTACATCATGTGCTTTATCCAGCCTTTTGACTTCTTCTATATTCCACATACCATGAAAGACGTCGTGGAAGGATTTGCAAAATTCTTCTGTATTTTCTTTGATATGATTCAAATAAACTTCTAAATTATTAATCCTTGCTTTTAACATGATCTGTCCCTCCCTACGTCACATTAAGCAACATTTCTGTTATTTTCTGTATATTCAATACATAGTAAAGGATATTAGGCTCCGCTCCCCATTCTGGATTCCCTGTCTTTACCTGTAAAGTACAAAGAACCTTGATATAAGGAGCATTTGCCCCATATCCATTCCGAAGAATGATTTCTTGTGTATCCTTTCCGGTCGGTATCCCATCCTTAAACTCAAAAACTTTCGTAGACCTGGTGGTCCAGTAAGGTTTTATTTCACGGTATTCCTCCGTTTTTTCTCCAAGCAAAATCATATCAAACCATTTTTTCTTGATTGGCAGTGTCAGCATTTTTCCTTCTCCTTTTAATTTTGGTATTGTTTCTTGAAATACTCATCTTTCATTCTGGTAAATGTTATTTCGCTTTCCCGTAGGCGTTTGGAAAGAAGGTTTGCAAAAGATTCCATATCTTTTCGCCGTTCTTTCAGAAATTGAATGACATTCCCTTCCTCCAAAGAATAATACACCATGATATTTTGATCATACACAAATTGCGTATCCAATGGTGCCCCGCTTGTACCAAAGATTTTGGTATAATGTCCATCTTTTACCAAAAGAAAGTTTTCCGTTTCGATGGTTCCATCTGGAAACGTCTGCTTTATTGGTTCCTCAGACAACCTATATACAAAAGGCTGTTCGACATCTATTTGCACAAAAGCTGCATATAACTTTCTCATATCATACCTCCTATCCGATTGTTCACCCATACCTGGCTTCTGCATACATCCAGGTATCTCCATCCTTACAGCGATACATCCGTTTCACTTCTGGCATATAACCTTCTATTTTTTCTATCTTGCAATTTGTATTTCGCCCAATATCTTCCTGAAAGCTTTTTCTAGCTTTTTTGCTGTCTTTTACAATATGATGGAAGGAAGTAAAATTTTTGATATACAAATTACCATTTTCCATCACGCCAAGGAACGCTGTCATTTTATGATCACCTTCCAATTTTCTTGTATATTGATAGGCTTCTATGTAGGTAAACGAAATCTGCTCTGGCGAAATCACATCTTTTCCAATCAACCACTCCCCTGCAGCTTCTTTTGCTTCTTCCTGTGTACGGTAAAAATCCGTGCTATCGTTTGTCACGACATTGTAACAACCATTTTCTTGTTGCAGGCGGTATCCCCTGGTTTTCCCTTCATGACACAACCAATTTTCTCCTGTGATTGTATATGGCACAACTTCCCCTTTTAACTGCTGGAACAGAACATCTCCCTTGTAGTACAAGATTTCCGGCTCATTATTTAACACATCGAAAAATGTCAGCTGGTCTTTATTTTTTTTTCTTCTCATAAAAAATTCCTCCTGCTTCTTGATATATTTATCATAACAGAAGGGATTCTTTCTTTGATTTTTGAGCAAGAAACTATTTTTTCAAACATCCATTCATACTAAGGAATGTCCGCATCGCTACTAAAGTTGCTTCTGCTTCGAAATTTTCTTTTTCATCCGCTTTGAGGTTTTCTTCTACTTGTTTTATAATCTCTAAAGCTTCGCTCCTATTTGTTGTATTTAATTCTGATATATCAGCTATCTCCATAAGGCTTGGCTTCACGATATTTTGCCATTGTGAGTTACTGATACCCGTCAGCTGCATGCCCTGTGCTAGTTTCTCATCCACCTGCTGGATATGCTCGAGGATGTCTGGATTTGGGCAAGGTATCACGGTTTTCTTTTCTTTTTGTGGCTGTTCAGCCGCCATATTTGGTATGTGCAAAAAGTAAATTCCGTTCCCATGTCGGTTGTTCACTTCTGAAACTTTAAAATCGCTATTCTTTTTGTACAATTGTAAGATTTCCTAAAAATCTTTGTTAAAAGCAACATCCCATATTGATTTTGTATTCTGCAAAAACAAACAGATTTGGGCAGATGAACCCAACGTTATGATACTTCCATTTCTATCTATATATTGCGTATTTTCTGATTTTAAGAAATGGAACATTTCATAGGAACACAACTGCACAAACTTATTTCCTTCTACTGGTCTAATTCCTGTAGGGAAATCGAGATAAAGTTCACAGTTAGCTTCTACGAAGCAAATATGTTTCATAAGATAATTGATAGCCGTTTGGCATTCTTCATCTTTTGTTTGTACTTTATATACTTTTGAAGATCCGTGATCTGCATCGTCAATAACAAAAAACTTCGGCTGTATCAAAATCTTTTGCTTCGTCTTGACCTGAATCTTACCGAACCAGATTTCCATCAGTACTTGTACTGCACGTCCATGCATCCAGAAAAACCATACCAGGAACGCAACTACACTAATTCCAAGAAACATTAATACGGCGGTAAATACACCTGTCAGTAGTGATACTGCCATTATTATTAAAAAATTTGCAACTATAACACCACCAAATTCTTCTAGAAAATCGTTCATTATAAACACCTCTTATTTCTTTGGATTATTTGCAGAACCAATCCGTAATCACGCTTAGGAAGCGGTCAACGGAATTTAGCATTGTAACAATCATATTTGCCATCTTACTTTCTCCCTTCGTTTCTTTTATCGTAGCAAAATATATGACTTTTTTGATTTTTGCACATGGAAAATATCCGTACAAAACCTGTCATTGACTTTTCTGGTTTTTCTGCTTATGATTGAGAAAAAAGAACCTTACAGAGAGGAATTTCAGTGATGAAATTATATATTCGCAGCCTTTACTCCTTTGTAGACCAGGTATCCAAAAATATTCTTCAGAAAACAATCTTCCAGTTAGTGGAAGAGTATGACCAGCTAGAATTCTGGTTTGTTGCCTGCCGTACTGACTTTGATGCCATTGCTATCCAGATTATCATGGACTTGAGAAAACAGCATCCAAACAAACAAATTGATATTGTTGCCGTAACGGATCCGCTTCGGTACAGCTATACAAACGTTGAGGAGTTTCCAGAGGAAGACTACCGATTCCCCTTCCACTCCATTACAAAATTGCAAGCTGCACCACTTATCCAAGGAAAATGCGAACAGTACCAAGACCGGTATCTTGCTCATTTTAACAAAATTGAAAAATGGATCATTGATCAGTGTGATATCATCCTTGCGTTCTATTACGAAGATATTCCCTCCCCTTTAACCTTCGAGATACGGCGGCTTAAAAAGAAAAAAATGGTTATCCCTATTTTTAACCCAGATGTTGCACAAGCACTTCTACGACAAATGGAGCAGCTGGATGAACGTCCAAGAAGTATTTTATTTGGACTAAAAGAAGGGCGTACTTACACCTCCATTGCAAACGAACTGAACGTTTCCGTATCACGTGTCCGACAGCAGGCTTATACCTCTATCTGAAGTATTTTTAAAAAAGTTGGGAAACATTATATTTATAATGGAACATCCTTGAATGACTTGTGAGAAAGCCATCCAGGGATGTTCCTTATTCTTCTGTTTTCTTCTGGAAGATTTTTTCCATTTCTTGGTCTGCCTTTCGTGCAGATACACAGGCACCATACAAAAACAAAATCAACAGCAAAAGAATTACCAAACGAATGATGAGACACATATGCATTCCTCCTATGTACGTGCGTTTACTTTTTCAGTGTGGAAATGTGAATATAACAAATCACCATACAGCTTTTTATATACATCCCTTTCTGTCTGTGTCCGGATGTAAGATTCCCTGTCCAGAACAGTTAGCACTTTTTGCTCCCTGTCTTCTATATACACTGTCATCATGTCCGAAATCATGTGTATAAGATTTTCCGGAAGGATTCCAAGGCTTATGAGCATGGCCTGGTTCACCTGCTGCATCTCTTCGGATGTAATTGTGTTCACATAATTACCAAGACGCTGCTTGTCCACGCTGACAATCTCTTCGCACAGTGCGATAGATGGCTTTCTTGCACTCAGAATCGGGACATGAGTAGGCATATCTGCTTTGCATTGTGTAGTAAGGTAAACAACTTCCACAACATTAGAATAATAATTCCCGGTGTTATTGCTAACAATAATTGCCGGCCTTCCGGACTTCTGTTCACTGCCTACGGTAAAGCCTGCTTTTTGTACGTAATAAATTTGGCCTTTTAATATTTTTCTTGTCTGACGCATGATAAAATCCTTTCTTTTTTCTTTCAATATGGGAGATTTTCAGGAATACCACAAAAAAAAGAGGAAGTCCCTCTTCTTTTTGTAATGTCCTTCACACTCATCATAGTTCGTTGTCTTCTGGAAAGACAAAAATACGGTAATCCGTGATACTTCCCAACTGTTCTACTTTTGTATGCAGCTTTTTTATTGCTTTGATGGCATTTTCTTGGCTGGAATACACTCCAAGGTTCGTAGTCTGAATGCCGTCATATGCATAAACATTGTTATTTTTCGCTTCTACCCAGACACGGTCATATGGGATATCTATATAATACGGTAATGATTTTTGGCTTATAATTCTCACGTCTACGCTCCTTTCTAATTACACAATGGATTGGCTTTTCTGCTTTTCTGAAAACTGTGCCGCAGCATGATCTAATGCCTGTTCAACGTCATCCAGCTTCCTGACTACATACAGGTATTCGGCGCTATGCTCCACGGTTTCCTTTTTCACGGTTTCTTTATATGAAAATTTTTTTCCAAAGGTTGAATTCTTCGTTGCAAGGCATGCAAAATCATGAACCGTGTGGTTACAATCGGTACTGCCAATCAGGGTATAGTGAGCAATCTCATACCCTGCAATCCGTTCTATTGTATCCAGTAGTACAGAAACCAGGTTGTATAACAAACTTCCCTGCCATTTTCCAGGTGCTTCACACCAGGGAATCCAGATATTCATGTGCTGCTGATTTTTCAGAAGTTGGATTGCTGCTACTGCTATAATCTTATCGGTTGTCATCTTCCGGAAGGAATATAAAGCTACCGTAGGATAATGTCCTTCTTCCGGGGCAATATTTGTAAGATGATGCACGGTTGGCAATTTAGTCCGGATTTCCCTGATGTCTATTCCAGTTACAGCTTCGATTTCTTCATAATAGTCACGGTTGACAATCTGCCAGCGGAAAATAGCCTGTGGTATGTATACATGTTTTTTCCTGGATTTAAAATTTCCTAGGGAAAGCTGCACATTGGTTATTGGTGCTATTAAAGGGAAACGCTCAATATCAAACTGGTCTTTCACTGTTGAAAACCACGCTTCTACATGACGTTCCATTCGCAGTAATTCACTTCGATTCTCCATAGCTTTGTAATAGCCAATCGGCATATACAGCATATTTCCTTTTTGCTTATTACAGTCTTCACACAATGCAATGAGGTTTTCCGGCTCATTTGTCCCGCCTCTGGAAATAGGGATAATATGATCCATGGTCATGGTTTTTGTTGTTAGTTTTTTTCCACAACAGGCGCAAATCCCCCCACTTCTTTTTAATGCTGTTTTCCTTTCTTCATAGCAAAAGATATAACGTTCTTCAATTGTTTCGGATGCAAATTCCAAAATAATCTCCTCCTTCAACAAGATTTAGAATACCAGATCCTAATATCGTTCTGTTTTTTGTGCAATAAAAATATGGTAGAATTGAGAAAAGAAAAAAGCACCGCAACGGGTGCTTAACTACAATTTCGATTTCTTCCACACTTTCTGGAATTATCAAATCTCGAATTGCCGTTCTTAAGAATGCATATTTTTTGATTTTCTTCACAGAGGAAGGAAAAACATTTTTTTTTAATTCGTTCTTGACATCCGCTACACGCAAATTTTTCGATGGTAATTATACCTTCTGGGATCTGAAGTACACCATCAACAATATCCTTTTCTTCTACACTTATTAACGCATTTCCTGTTATTATCATCTTTGTCTTCTTAATTGCTCTATAATGATGAACGTTTACCCTTCACTCTTCTTGGAGCATCTTAGCTGCAATTTCCCGGATGATTGCGTTTAAGAGTGTGGATTGGTTTTCGTAGTCTTTTGCCAGCTGTTCAGTATTTTCTAATTCTATCCCTACATCAGACAAATAATATTTTGTGAATTCGATTCGCTCCTCCTGGTTTAATTTTTTGACCTCATGATGGATGGAAAACCTGCGTATCAATGCCTCATCAATCCGGTCAATCCGGTTGGTTGCACCAAGTACAACTGCTGTATTAGACAGCCGGTCAAATTCTTGCAAAAGACCAATCGTTACCCTGGCCATTTCGCCACCTGCACTTCCACTATTCGAAACACAGGCTCTGCGGATACTGATGCAGTCAATTTCATCCAGCATTAAGACACATGGGAATCCGGAAACATACTTGAATACCTTGCTGATGTTTTTGGATGTATTTCCCATATAGGAATCCATTAATTGGCTAAAATTGATATAACAAAATGGCAATCCCAGTTTATACGCAACGTATCTGCCGAAGGTTGTCTTGCCGGTCCCGCTTTCCCCATATAACAAAGTCGTGTTTAAATACGGAATCTTCAGTTGCATGAGTCGCTTTGTCACCTGCTGCATTCTCGCAATCTGCTCATACACACCCTTTTCCCTGGAAGATAGATAATACCGGTCTTCCAAGAAAGAATTCGATACGTGCTCTACACACAAAATATTTTTCAAATCCATTGGTAATTCCATCATGTTGTTAGCTGGCATCTTTAAGATGGATTCGTACCGTCTGCAAAATGCACTGTTTTTTGCTGTTTTATCTTCCACGCAACAAGCAACGGCACATTTTCTTGCTTTTAAAATGTTATTTTCTGACACCGCTTCTATTAATTTCTTTTGATTTTCTGTAAGTCCCATGTTAATTCTCCTTTATTAATTTTGGCTCTTTCTGTCCTTGGTATTGAACAAAAATTCGGTACATAGTTTTCACAAAGAAAGTTTCAGCATAGCGTGATAGCTCAATGTTTTTATAATAGCTAACCAAACAAGATTCTATCTTTCCTGGACTCTTTCCATCATTTATACATACAAGCTGCAAATCTTTTCCGTTGTCAACTTCAATATATTGCAATTCTCCTGATTGTATTATTTCTGTCTCCTCAAATTTTCCTTCTTCCTTTAATACACTGTTTATAAAGTCAATTTCGTTCGAAATCGAAAACTCGGATTTATCGCTTATATGCATAATAGTCAAAAATAATATACCCATGATAAGTAAAAGCGGAATCCCAGTAAATTCAGGTAACAAGTTTGTGTTCATGCATACACCAAAAACCAGTACTGCTAAAATGGCTTCTACAAACATAAGCAAAGTAATCAAAAAATTAATTTTTTGTACTTTATCTTCTTTCTTTTTTATACGCTGGAAAATCTCTATTGCTTTTTTATTATTCGACAGCGATTCTTCAATCTCAGAATATATTTGTAACCTATATCTCCTCATACCTGCTCTCCCACATTCTGTGCATGACAAATTTTTATATATGATGTATCACGCAACGCAAACCATTTTCTATCCCAGCATAACTCTTCGTAACAGTATTCTCTTCCAATAACCTGTGTCACATCCTCCTGTACTTCCTCTGTAATTCGAATCATTTCCTTCGGATAATCTATATAATAGGATTCGTTTGCTTTAACCACTGGGTAATCTTTGTATGTTACAAATTCGGATAGCAGGTCATTGATATAATCAAATTTATCTCTCTGTGATACATCCAAACCGTTTTTGTGCAAAAAAGAAAAGGGAAAACTTAGAATAGCTCCAATTACTACAGCTCCAAGAATCAGGATTTCATTGCCGTATTTTTCAAAAGCACCTGTTTCCATTGTTTTTAATACATATATCTCTCCAGCGAACATAATTGCTGCAATTATGCACATTAGAATTGTAACATATCGGTTTCTTTTCCGAATTTTCTGATATTGAACATTTTCCTCTACCAGGTAATCTAAGATTTCTATTGCCCGTTTGTTATCATTCAGTTTTTCCCGTACATGGTCTATTGCTTCTTGGTCTACTGTTGTATAATATTGCATAACAATTCCTCCATTCTTAGCTAATCAGCACTACAGACTTTAACATCCGTTATCTCTTGCAGGGAAAATCCTTTGCTATCCCAGCACAAATTTTCGTAGCGATATTCTCTTCCAATCATCTTTGTGTCCTGATAATATGGAACATTTTCCAGCGAAACTTCTCTCATTCCATCAGAAAGGTCAATGTAGTAACTATCACCGGCTTTAATAAAAGGATAATCTTCGTAGGTTACATACTCAGACAAAAGGTCATTAATAAAATTAATTTCAACACTGTTGATCATCCTTGTAGTATCCGTATCTAATATTGCTTGGGGAATACCTGCTAAACATGCAGTAACAATAATACCCATAAAAAGAGATAGCCAGATACCAATTTCATAATTGCTCTGGTACATTCTGTGTACAAAATACAACGATGCAAACAAAGTGGTTGCTGCAACCAGATACATCATAAGGGTATGTCTTTTAGTGTTTTGGTAGCATCTGTTTTTTTCTTCCAGAAAATCTAACGCTTCCAACGCCCGTTTGTTATCTTTTAGCTTTTCACGTACATGGTTTATTGCCTCCTGGTCTACCGTTGTATACTCTCTATCCTCATCGTCAATCTTAAATTTTAAAATGTGATTTTTGATTCCAAATAGTGCTATGCCAATCCCTGTAAGCCAAAAGCATATTCTGACACTATCCAACTTTTTTCCTCCCTCTCGTCTTTGGCTTAAAAACTTCATGTTCCCTACAGGTTCCCGGCCGGCATGGGCGTCTCTTTCCTTCCAGTTCCAAATAGTTACAACATCCTTTTGTAACTCCAGAGCCTTTGTAGTAATAACCACACTTATTACAGTCTTTATCCTTGATCTTCTGTATGTCTTTTTCTGTCATATTTCTCCAAGGTTTTTCCATTTTTATCATTATCCTTTCTAAGATTTAAGCAGGAACATAGCCTCCTGCATCTGGCATCAGATGCCTCCTTCCTTTTAGGTGGATACAGTACCGCAGATACAACGGTGTACTTGCATCGGTGTAAGCCTGTGTATACCGAATACTACTGTTTTCTTAGACTTTGGTAGCTGCTTTGCAGTGTTTTGGACTAGAAAGTATCCAAAAGTGCCATCTCGTAACGAGAACGCAAGCTATCATGTCTCTGCTCAACTACCCGTATGAACTACGAACACTACATGCTCGGTAATTCAATTACCGAGTAGTTGACCTCTGCTCCTTTCTCATTTCTTTCATCGTAGCAAATATGGAAGATTTTCTGTTTTTTGTGCACAAAAAAAGAGCCTTAACGCTCTCTTTGTTTCCGCAGCAAATGCGGAGAATGATGTTCCATAATCCAACTATTAATATGGGAGAAAAAAAGAGATACTTTTCAGTATCTCTCATCCCTTGTATTTTTCTCATTATTTTTCTCATTGTGTTTGCAATTCTATTGAAAAAAGATCCGCTACTGGAATCTCCCTCCCAGACATGTATAGTTTTTCATCTTTTATTTTTTCAATCACGCCACTGACTGTCTGATAGCTTCCTCCCTCTTTATAGACATCTGGAAGGAAATAGACAAGGACTACATTATCCTGTAGCTGAACCTCTTGCAGCACCCGGTCGATCTGCTCCTTTCGGTCTTCTGTAAGTTCTACCCGCTCTTGAGTAATTCTTGCGGTTTCCTCTACTGCATCCGCATGTCCAGTTAAGGCTGCAAATGGTGCAAACTGGGCTGCACGTTTCTCTATAGACATCCGTGGATGTGTTTTCGATGTCGGATGTGGCATATATAACATATCTTCATAAGGATTATTAAGCATGATGCCCTCCTATTTGTTCGTTTCTGTCTCTTGCTGTTGCGCCTTCCTGCAAATTCATCCCCTTTAAGATGGCATTCTTCCCATATTTCCCTTTTATCTGCAGAACCGCTTCCTGGAGTTTCCGTTCTTTCTCCAGTCTTTTCTTATCAACCGGCTTTTCTTCCACTGTCATACCAAGTTCGAACAAGTTCATCTGATGAACCGTTTGTTCTTCTTCTTTGATGACATGGTTAAATGAAAGGGTAATTCTTCTTATCAAGAGATTCGGATTAACAATTCGGTCATACAATTGCATCATTTTCTCCTGGATCAACATAGCAGAATTACTGTGCTCCTCCAAATGAATGGTTCCATGAGCATGCTTCGGTATCTTCCGCCCATACATATCCTCTTTTATAGGTCCTGTATAGGTTCCGGTCTGTAGATTTTCTATATCATAACCAATGGTTAACACCAACTGATCGGTTATCAACTTCTTAGAAACTAAATCCAATACTAACAGCTCTGTCATTTCTTTCGTTACAATCCTAGCTTTATTTGAATCATATGGGCAATGTAATACCTGGCCGGATCCAATGCTGTTATTCTCAGGGTGATAATTTTTGATATCTTCAATCTTACATGGCTCCCAACCCCAAGCATGATCGATAAGCAGCTCTGCATTAATACCAAATAACTGATACAACAAATCTTCATTGTGATATTCATTCGGCTTTCCAATCGAACACCTGGCAATATCACCCATGGTATAGATTCCATGAGCTTCCAACTTTTTTGCATATCCTTTTCCGACTCTCCAAAAATCCGTTAAGGGGCGATGGCTCCATAATTGTTTTCGGTATTCCAGTTCGTCCAGCTGCGCAATACGAACCCCATTTTCATCCGGGGTTGCCTTTTTTGCCAAAATATCCATAGCAACTTTGCACAAATACAGGTTCGTACCAATACCTGCTGTTGCGGTAATCCCGGTTGCTTTTAAAATATCATGGATAATCACCTGGGCTAATTCCTTTGGTGTCTTCTGATAGGACTGCAGGTAGTCCGTAACATCTAAAAATACTTCATCAATGGAATAGACATGGATATCCTCCGGAGCAATATATTTCAAATAGATTTTATAAATTCTTGTACTGTATTCTATATAATAAGCCATCCTTGGCTTGGCAATTAAAAAGTCGATTTTCAAATTTGGATTTTCCACAAGTTCGGAAGTATATACAGAAGCACCTGTAAAAGCAGCTATATTCGCCATCCGAAGGGCATTGGCTTCCTGCACCTTTTTCTGTACCTCAAAAAGTCTTGGTCTTCCTGGTACGCCCCAGGCCTTTAACGCCGGGGATACGGCAAGGCAGATAGTTTTCTGTGTCCGGCTGGCATCTGCAACAACCAGGTTTGTATCCAGGGGATTTAATCCCCGTTCTATACATTCAACGGATGCATAAAAAGATTTCAAATCAATTGATATATAAATTCGTTCTTTCTCCATACAAACCTCCTCTGCTTCTAGTATATCCAAAACCTTCCTTTTCAGCAAGAAAAAAAGAGACTGCTTAACAACAATCTCTTCAAAACCTTCTGCATAATTACTCAAAAATAAGTTCCTTTTTCTTAATTGTATACCAGTTTCCTTCTACGCTTAAAACCTCAATATCATCTTCGTCAGAGTATTTATCTAAATCACGCTGTGAATCATCTCCAATAATAATCAAAGGAGTTTTTTGTGGTGGCAGTTCTTTCCCCTGTCGCCAAATTCCTGTTTCCATAAAATATCCTACAATTTTTGCCATAATATTTTACCTCCGTCTGAAATCAACTCTATTTTTATCATAAAAACAGGCAGAAGACCCCATATGAAATCTTCGATTCCATTGGGGATGAATGCCGTCAGCCTGTAAAAAGACTACCGTTGTTTCGGTGTCTGTGATTTTTGGTTTTCTACATACTGTTTCAAAACATCTAATGTAACTAAATATGCTATAATTATAACATAATAATCGAATATACACAAGGAGGTGAACGTATGAAAAAGTGCCTGTTTTCCACGGGAGTTACTGTTCAGAGGTATGCATAAGTCATTGTAAAAAATAACGAAATTTATTTTTTATTTTGTGGATATTCATTTTGGGCAGGAAAAACTGTGTTTATAGTTTTTCCTGCCGTTCTTTTTTGGCAAAGTTATACACCAGATTCTGGATTCCAGAGCCCGTTTTCGAAGTTTCATGGCTGATATCAATGCTTTTTCAATCGCA
>ULZI01001858.1_pt1 | contig 29337 bp, 32 predicted proteins | sample 1962991 | NCBI WGS metagenome assembly ULZI01 (sample SAMEA4835886, study PRJEB28245) | human gut metagenome | biome: gut microbiome; material: fecal sample | place: Denmark | collected 2008 | reverse complement strand
AGGAGTTATTTTTTACCAAAAACACAAACTATTTTACACTACCACCGGATCGATCAGAGCCTCTTTCTTAGCCTGAAAGTATTCCCGGTTGGTGCAGTCCTTAAGCTGAGCTGCAAGATCTGTAAGGAGCCCTAACATTTCCGGATCTTCACCGGTACTTTTCAGTTCTTCTATAGATTTTTGCACCTCGTGAATAACTTTTGTCTTTCCGCCCTCATAACAATTCAGGATCATTTTCTGTTCTTCTGTAAATCGCATCACGCTAATTCAACTCCTCTCTGTGGATTATCTTTTCCCGGCTTTTTTGCGAGTTCATTTTTCTTTTCCTGTAACCTGGCATGGATGGATTTCTTTGAAACCTCATCAATCGTTTTTTCTTTTGCAGGTTTTGTCGGTATGACAGCTTTGCTTTCCTTTCCGGATGAAACTTCTTTTGTTCCTTCTTCCAAAATATCAATGCTGCCTCTTTCTTCCAGACTAAGGTACTGTTGCAGATAAGGCAGCACATGTTCCTGCGTATCATGAAGCTCTGCTACATAGTTCTGAAAAGACTCTGCTCCCTGTGCCTTTTTATAATCAAGCCAGGTCTGACTGTTCAGATGTTCCTCCACTTCCTTCTGCAGGTTTTCAAGAATTCCTCCATGACCTTCGCTGATAAATGCCGTACCGGCTACCATCTTCATCTCTTCAGCTTCAAAATAAATGATTTCATAAGACACAATCCATACTCTGGTATCTCCTGGTTGATCGCTATTGAAAGCTGCCTGGCTTTTATCTGATTCACGAAATGCTTCATCCGCTTCTGTCAGAGAAAACATGCTGCCTTCTTTTATATTCGGATCCTGACTGAACCGAATTTTTACCATTGGTTGAATTTCGTCTGTAAGCTCAGGTGTGTATTCTCGCAGTCTATCCCTTAGAGCTTCTGCCCGTGATGCCAGTTCTTTGCTTTCTTCTTTTACATCTTTCAGAAAAGACGCATATTCCTGCATGCCAAGTCCTGTCAGAAGATTATATTTAATCTCAGTCAATGCAGTTTCCGGACTTTCCACCTGATCCATAAAATCATATGCATCGAATTCATTTGCCAAATCAAGCAATACTCCCGCAAGTTCATCTGCTGTCATATGCTCCGGATAAATACTTTCTTTTATCTCAACCGGTGGCACAAACCGATACTCTGGAAAGGCTTCTCGAATCCGTTCCAAACCAAAGGATATTACCTATAGTTCTCATGACAACACATCCCCCTTATCCAATGTCTAATATCTTACAGATCTCAATATCCATAACGAACTCTTCATTTACAACACCTAACAAGTTCTTCCACACTCTTAAAATTCAGTCTTTCATTCATCTTGCTTGCCTTACCTGCCATTTCCTAATACCTCCTGAGTTAATTCTTTATAGGCATTTGATACCTTGCAATTGATACAGTGACCATAGATACTGATTCCCTCTGCACTGGCTTCCGCAGCCTTCACAGATACCGGAATCACGCTCTCAAATATCGGTATACTGGTTCCGTATGTTTCTCTGACTTTACTTGAAATATCCTTTGCATAATTGGTTCTGAAATCCACTATTGTAAGAAGGATTCCTTCAATCATCAGTCGTCTGTTCAGTCTTCTCTTTACCATAGAAATGGTCTTAATCAGCTGCTGAAGACCTTTAACTGGCAGATATGCAGCCTGAACCGGGAGCAGCACCGAATCTGCAGCTACCAACGCATTGATCGTCAGTGTTCCAAGAGATGGCATGCAGTCGATCAGAATATAATCGTATCGTTTTCTCTGTCTTTCTTTCTTTTTCCAGAAGTTCTATGATTTCTTCTTTCATCTGTTCTGTGCTGTAATACTTTGGAAAGTATTTATACATCTGAGAATTCTTAAAAATCACTCTGCTCATATCCGTCTTCTTGATCTCGTTTAAAATTTCGTTGATCTTCTGCGGACTCAGCTGTTTTTCCTGACTCAGTGCTTTCATGCGTTTTGCCTGTGATACAGAAGGAACCGACAGCGTATATTCAATACCATCTGCTACCCATCCCTGTTCTATAATTGACAAAAAGGAAAGTTCCACTGCCGGATTAAATGAGATTTTTCCTTCATCCAGCATATCCAGTAATTCCGGAATCAAAGACGTTAAACGAATGTACCGGAGCACCTGCCTTGAGCTTTCACCCGTTTCCTGACCAATCAGATCTATGGTCTTGGTTCCTTTCAGTGCTTCCAACAGACCTTCCTGTGTCTTTCGTCTCTTCCCGGTTTTACGCTTCATAGCTTCATTCTTCATGGAATACGCAAATGCTTTCTCACTGAACAGAATCTTTTCCCTGTGAAGGTTCGAATCCACCATGGATATGATCAAATCATCCTCTTTCATATACCGGATAATCACCGGCACCTGTGTATATCCAAGTCTTTCTGCACAGTATTTTCTACGATGACCGGAGATGATCCGATAGAATCCTTCCGTTGTCGGCATTACGATCAGCGGATTCATAATTCCGTATCTCTCAATGCTTTCCATGAGCCGTGCCATTACTTCATCCTCTTTTACCTTGAACGGATGATTCTCGAATGGCCTAGATGCTCCAGACCGATCTCTACAACCTTCTCAACAGCAGGATTGAATAGTCGGTGTTCATCGTCTGATCTGCTTTTCGCATTCTTTTTGCAATTCATTAGAAATCCCTCCTTTTTCAGCTATTCATTTGCAAGCCAAAGCGGACAAGTCCACTTCAAATCCCCTGAATCCATCAATCTTTGAAGGACTTGTTTCGCTTTGCGCGCCAGATGCAGTCTGCTTTAGCAGACATATTCCTCATGCATCTGGTCGCATCCTCGCGGAGCGTTTTTTATGTAATAGGAACATTACGAAGTAATTTTCTATTACATAAAAAAACTCATCCACAAGACCATAAACAGATCTGTGAATGAGTATTTTCATTCAAAAATTTATATAGAGTTACAAAAGCAATGATTTTTGCCAAGAAAATGCCGGCTTTGACTGTAATTTACTCTACTTAACGCTAACCGTATCGGCGAAAACAATGTCGTCGCCATAATCTCTTAGAAAAAATTATTTTTTTATTTTAGAAATGGGCCCGTTTTTGTTGGAAAATCAGCTTTGCCTATTTCGCCCATTCGTTTGCAATTCCGCTGAAAAAGGAAGCGTTTTTCATGCGTTTCCAATAAAAAACGGAATGATTTCGCGATTTCTGCTAATCATTCCGCAACGTCCCGTGCGGGAATCGAACCCACATCTAGTGCTTAGGAGAGCGAACAGGTGGTGTCAATTCCGGACAAGAACTATCATTATAAGCCCTTTAAAGTCAAGGCTTTTTTCTACTTCCGAGTCAAATCAAGTCAATTCCTGTACCCCACATATATGCCTTAGATAAGACCTGTTTATTAGCAGAATATTTGCATCAGCTAATACTTGGGGAATACCTTCGTGTCACCACCATTATGAAAAATATGGCTACCATCATTCAAGCATTCGAGAATGATAAACAATATGAAATTGAATTGATTTCTACACATATAATACCGTACTTTAGACTGCTTGTCTACGGTGTTTTGACTACTAAATTATAACTGTAGTCTTTTTTATTTTTTCCATGTCAGACTAATTTTTTCTATTTTCTCAAGGATTGTCTCCTTAATCACATCCTGTAGATATGCCGGATTTAATCTCTTTTTCATATATGCAAGATATGTATCTGATGTATTATATACAGCTTCCTTCATATCACCATAATAAATATTCAGCATTAAAATCCCTTCCTTTTTTTCGTATATTGTGATTTTCATTAAGACTTTTCGGTCATTTACCTGATCTAAACATACTCTCCTGCAATATCAACATATTCCAACATATTATGAATAATATCACCTCTATTGGGGAAGGTTCTCATTTTCCATAGCATCTTTCCGTACATAGAACGTTCCCCTCCCTGAACCGCACTTTACAATTATCTCTTCTTTTGTAAGCTTATTCAATGCATTTAAAACAGCTGATCGACTACCAATCGGGCATGCTGCGATAACCTCCGCACCAGTAAATTTACCTATTTTTTCAGTTACATAATTTTTAACAACATCATATACCGTACTTCTATTTTTTTCTGACATCAATCCAACTCGCTCTTCAAATTCTTTGTAACAAGCGAGAATTACCTGAAGCATATACTTAATAAAAGGAGTTGGATCATTCTCTTCCTCGTGCCATCCATAATCAATTCGTTCCAATACATCGTAATACGCATCTTTGGTTTTTTCAATCTGCTTCTCTATACTGATATACTTTCCAACTTCATATCCATTTTGATACAGAAGCAATAAAGTCAGTAATCTGCTCATTCTTCCGTTTCCATCATTGAATGGATGGATACAAAGGAAGTCAGAAATAAATGTTGGAATTAAAATCAACGGATCAACCGTTTCCATTGCCAATGTTCTTCTATAACTTTCACAAATTGCCTCTATTGCCTGTTCTGTTTCATACGGTGACAACGGAATAAATCTTGTTACTACTGTTCCATCAGCCTTTGTCTCATTGATATAATTCTGTGTATTCTTAAATTGACCTCCATAGGAAAGACCTGCATGTTTTAACAAATCACGATGTAATTGTAAAATATATGCTGTTCTAATTGGTATGAAATCATGACTCTCATGAATGGTATTAAGTACATCACGATATCCAACAATTTCACTTTCATCTCGTGATTTAGGTGTTGTTTTCTCATTCATAAGCTGTTTAATACGTGTACTTGTTGTAACAATACCTTCTATTTTATTTGATGCCTCTGTACTCTGTACACGTGCAATTTCTATCAAACGCTCCAGTTCAACCGGCTTCTGCCTTGTAAATAATTCCTGACGCCCTTTACATTCATGAATTTTTGCAATATATGACACGACTTCTCCATCCCACAATCTATCTGCTAATTTCATATAATCAAACTTTCTCACCTCTACACCTACCTTCCTTAAGTTTATCATCCATTCCTTTGTTCTTTCGTCCATATTATACCCCATTTTGGATGAAACTTTCAATAGTTGGATAAAAACTGCTGTTTTATATTTTAACTTGCTGAAAATTCTGCACATCGAAATTTCCACTAAAATTTCACTATTTTTCATTACTTCATCGCCTTTGCCAACGAAGCCAATAGTGCTTTCATTTCCGGATTTGCCAATACTTTTGCAAGCAGCTCTGCATCCACATCATCCGGCACATCTACTGTCTGAGTTGTGGTTTCCTCTCGCATCTTTGGATCCAGATTTTTCTTCTCATAGAACGCTTCCTCGAATAATTCTGCGTTTCGTCTTCGATCCTCATCAATAATATGGGAATACACATCTGTTACCATATCCACTTGTGAATGCCCGGAATCCCCTTGAACCGCTTTGATATCTCCGCCATTCAGTTTTAATTTATATGTCACAATAGAAACTACCGGGCATGCATCTGCATCAACAAAAATCCGCATAAGCTATCTATCATCAGCTCCACTTCTTCCACATATCCGGCTGATAACCAAGTGTAGGCTGTTTTCCATTTCGTACGACAGGTGTTTTAATCATAGAAGGTTTCTCTAAAATTTTCTCCAACTTGTCTTCATCAGAGATGTATTTAATCAGAGCAAGTGTATCTTTGTCCTTGCCATCCCAATTGTTCATATTTTCAAGGCCACCGTTTGCCTGAGTAACTGAATTAAACTCGTCTTTGCTCATGCCCTTTTCTTTCATATCAATAAACTGGTATTTGATACCACGCTCCTTGAAAAAACAATCCGCTTTCTTTGTCTCATTATATTTCTTAGTCCATAAATCTGTATATTCATAAGTAGCGATTCTCCTTATTTGAAGCCCATACTTCCATTATACTTACATTTATTACATAAGCTGTTCAAACCATTCGCTGAATGCACTATGTTATCCTTTTTATTGCTATCCGTTTTTTCTATTAAATGATACATGTATATGCCGAATTAGCTGTGTAACGAATGTGAATTAATTCAAGCCAAGGTATACAAAAACAGCCATCTCCTTAAAAAGTTTAGCGATTAAATATGTCCTTAATCTTTACATTCTATTTCCACGCCGTCGGAAACCAATGTCCACTGATCTCCTGATTGGCAGTTATCAAACGGTTTCCATTGATAAACTGTTCAAGAAGATAAAGTGCACCATTTACTCCGAGATATGTCTTTGGTGTTACATGTACATAACCGGACGTTGGATTCGCGATCTCTATCCCAAAAATATTATGACCATATGCGGTTACTTCCATGATGGTAGTGGAGCTGCCAAGTAAAATCATATTTTGGCATTGCATCAAATCCTGATTGATTGCTTTTTGAGCATGATATTTTGTAAGTGTATCCAAAAGCAGGTATTTTGCCTGTTCATTTTTCTCAAACAATACATGCGTACATATCGGCATAACGCCAAAATAACCAGACAGAAAAGAAACATAACTGTTTAATAAAGAATATTCCCCCTCAACTGCATATCGCAGTTCCTTTGGAAATCCGGAGGGTCCAAGGTGTCTTGCAATAAAGTAAAAAGCCCGCGCTTTTCCACGTTCGATGTCTTCCAATGCAGAAGAGATATCAACCTTAAGTACATCTCCCACCTGTCGGATCAGCTTCTCTGTAAGTTCAAATCCTATCGGCATCCCATTTGTCTCGATCAGCGGCATCTGATATCTTTTGTTCAGCCATGCAGCTGTTTTCTCACATCGTTCCGGTGAAAAAATGATATTAGCATCTGCTTCCGGTATCCTTTTTATCTGGTCAATTGGGCAGTCCGCCCCTGCCACGCAGCAAATATCAACCCCACACAAAGCTAAAAGTCTTCTGATTTCGTTGATTCCTCCTTCCAGAAATTTCTCATATGTATGAAATCCAAATAAATTAACGGAAGGATTACCTGATTCCCTTTCCTGAAGTTTTCGCTCTGGCGGTAATAGTTTCTCAAACAATTTCACAGTTGTTTCATCATATCCCTTACAAAAGTCTGATGATAGTTCCGGTATTTCCACGAAAAGATAGGGCAGCCCGAATTCTACCGAGATCTCCTGTAATTCTCTTTCCAGCGCTTCTCCTAAAAGCGACGTACCCGGAGATTGAATCACTGTAAAAAAGTCATATTTTTTCTGTGTAAAAATATCATTCAGAGCACGATGAAGCTGATCCCTGGTACCAAAGATATAATCTTCATACCTAAGATTTGTTCCCGGATTCTGGGGAGATCCTGCAAAATACTGACTCCGAAGCAATTTATCTTCCATGGCATTGCAAAGCTTCAGATTTCCTCGTAAATGTCCAAGATCTATACTATTTATAGCACTTTGTCCTGCGGAATATCCATGATAGAATTTGCAGCCTAATGGACCATTCAACAGAATCAGACTATTATGAATACCCTCACAGGCAGATACTACTCCCGTAATATAATCAGCAGTAATATTTCTCAAATAATGATTTGTCATTTTTCCAGTCTCCCTCCAGTTCATTTTCCATTGTCATTTCCCAGTTACGTGCCATATTCAGGTCTGAGAAGAATCCCACCTCAGATTCCCTCATCAGATTTATCACTTTCACTCCATCTGGGATTTCCGCCAGTGCGGAAAAATCATTGAGCAATACCATTTCCGGTTCATATTCCATAATGGATTTTTTTAATGCACTTCTATCGCTTTCCCATTTTTCAGAGAAACGACGGTTCCATCCCGCATTTGTCATTCTGGTACTACCAAGGTGAATGATTTTGACCGTATCCAATCCGATATCTTTTGCCAGTTCAAATACCCAGTCAAAATCACCGCCATTGATAAAGATAATCGTTTTGCGATCCTGAAAAGTCTTCTTGAGCTCTGCGAGGCGCTGCTGATAGATCACCTTTTGCTTCTGAATCAGTTGCTCCGCCTGTGCTTCTTTCTGATAATATCGCCCAAGCATTCTTACAAAATCTACCGTTTCTGAAAAACCTTTCGGGAATCTGTCTGGTAAAAATTCAGTTCCGTATTCTGAAATAAAAGTATTCTTGATTTCCTGTCCCAGTGCATCATCCTGAACCAAAAGAGAATATCTTCCTCGCTGAAAATTGTGAATATCCTCCATGGAAGAAGCACAAACAAAACGGCAGTTCACACGGATGCCCAGTTGTTGAAAAATCTGATTCATAATCATAAAGTTCTGATCAGTTTTCGAAGACCATGTTTTTTCATATACAAGATTGATGGTATCTTTTTCAGGCATCTGGTCTCTTCTCACGCATTTTTCTGCCAGCACACGATAGCAGTAAGCCATCCCCTCATTGTAATCTCCAACAGCAATGCCGTCTGTTTTAATGATCACCATCTCCACGCCTTTTTCTGCCAATTCTTCGCGAATCGGTTCCAAATCATCGCCGCTCATGCCCGGTATACAGGCTGTGATTGCTATGATTGTCCTCACCCCTTTTTCCACAAGTGCCAGAGCATGTTCCCTTGCGTTGGCAACCCCTCCATAGATTGCATCCTGTGTTGTCATATCAGTACTATCAAAATACTGTGGGATAAATGCCGGATACAGAATACCTCGGTCATAAAGTCCTCGTCTAGAATAACCGGTAAATCCATTCATAGAATACCAGACGCAGCTCTTTGGTGCATGTGCAAGTACAGCGGCATCCTTAACATGAATTGCCAAAGCAACTGCTCCATTGAAAGCACATCCGAAGAGAGGGATTCTGCTAAATGGATCAGACAAAGCCCTTTTCTTTGCAGCGATTGGTACTGCGGGGGATTTGCTCTTATTTTCATCTACCTCCCTCCGATGGGACACTTTTGCGGAGACCGCCACGGCAATCGATCCACCTTGCATAAAGCGTTCCATCTCTTCTTCTCCAAGTGGATTCGAAGGGTAGAGAGCCAAACCTTTTTTTATTTTATCAGCAAGTTTCAAAAACAACTGTGCTTCCATACTATCCGGTGCCATCTCGATCAACGTCTGTGCCTTGTTTTCTGCCTCCGAAAACATCGCACTTCTTGGAACTGAAATACAAATAGGAAGTCCCACCGCTTTTGCAAAGGCTTCCACTCTGCTTCTGTCATCTCCGATTCCGCGGCTGTTATAGATGATGCCTGCAATTCGTTTCTCATCTGGGTTCAGATTATAAATTCCCTGTAGAATATTATTTGCGGCATAGATTGCCATCCGTTCACCACTGGTCACGAGAAATACAGCATCCGCATACTGGCTTCGGACAGGAACTGCGAATCCTCCGCATACTACATCTCCAAGAACATCATATACGACGGTATCATAATTTTTCCGGAATTGATAATGGTTCAGAAACTCAAAAGCCGTCAGAATTCCTCTTCCGGCACATCCCATCCCTGGTTTTGGTCCGCCGGCTTCTACACATCCAGTATCACCATACCCATACATTAAAACACCCTCTAACACCTGTTCATCCTTTGGCGTATTTAACAGGTAATCGAGAACTGTGGTTACCTTCCGTCCGTGATGAAGCAGTCTGGTTGAATCATGTTTGGGATCACATCCAATCTGAAGCACATGTTTTCCACTATAACTTAGTGCAGCACTTAAATTTGCACTGATCGTAGATTTTCCTATTCCACCTTTTCCATAAACTGCTATCTGCATAATTTTCTCTCTCCTTCTGAAATGCTGACCCCTCCTCTCACAGCTCTTGGGATCAGACATTTCCAGACGCATTTTTTTGCGGAACAATTATCGGCGTTCTGCATTCTTTGGTACTATATGAAAAAAACAGCCCGGACCAGGCCCGAACTGTTTCATTCCCTATCTGTTAAAAAACAAGCTACTTTATGATTGCCTGCCACTTCTTTCAGCTCCGGTATGGTGAACTTACATTTTTCCATGCAACTCGGACACCGGGATGCAAAGGCACAACCTCTGTGAAGAGCCAGAGGACTTGGCGGTTCTCCCTGAAGCAGCCTGATTTCTGCGGACTGATCACAATATACGTCAAAAACAGAACCCAGCAAGGCTTTTGTATACGGATGCATACATTCCTGTTCCAGAGTTTCACTATCAAGAATCTCAATCACCTTACCCAGATACATAATCGCAATTCTTCTTGTCACAGAACGCACAAATGCCAGATCATGTCCGATAAACATGCAGCCCATGTTGCGTTCTTCCACAAGTCTGACCAGAAGCTGGGCAATCTGATTCTGAATCGACACATCCAGAGCGCCTGTAGCTTCATCGCAGATCAGAACTTCCGGAGAAATCGCGATTCCTCTTGCAATTGCCACTCTCTGGAGCTGACCGCCGGAAAGTTCATGAGGATATCTCATGATAAATTCTTCCGGGAGTCCAACGATTTTCAAAAGTTCCTTTGCTTCATCCAGAGCCTGTTTTTTACTGATATGGTCATAATTCCGTCGCGGTTCCGCAATATAGGTGCCGATCAGCATTCGAGGTGAGAAAGAACTTAAGGGATCCTGAAAAACCATCTGAATGTTTCTCCTGAATTCCCGCTTTTCTTTCCCTTTCAGCTTCGTGTATTCTTTTCCATACAAAGTCAGTGTTCCGTCAGATACTGGAAGGGAACCAACCACCATCTTTGCCAGTGTACTTTTTCCACATCCGCTTTCTCCTACAATTCCAAGGATTTCTCCCCGTTCAAGGCTGAGGGAAACGTCCGAAACCGCATAGAGGTTTTTGTTCTTCATGGGAAATATTTTACTGACATGAGCGATAGTAAGAATTTCATTCTTATTTTGCAAAACGTTTTCCTCCCAGCTTTGGTACTGCTTCCAGCAGGTTTTGGGTATATTCTTCCTTTGGATGGTAAATGATGTCATCTCTTGAGCCGAATTCCACCATACGGCTTCGGTACATGACGCCGATCTTATCTGACAGATAAGAAGCTACTCCCATATTGTGTGTGACCATAATGATGGTGACACCGAAAAGGTCTCGAAGTTCCTTTAACTGCTGAACCACCTGCGCCTGAATGGTGACGTCCAGGGCAGAGGTTGGTTCATCTGCCAGAAGAAGCTTTGGTTTGGCTGTCATACCCATGGCAATACCGACTCGCTGCTTCATTCCGCCGGATAGTTCAAAAGGATACGCATCCATTACACGTTCTGCATCATTCAGCTGTACTCTTTTCAACATGTTTACTGCTTTTGCATAATAGTCTTTTTTTGAAAGTTTCTCATGCACTTTAATGGATTCTTCATACTGGCGACGAATCCTGTTGATGGGATCAAGCGCACTTCCTACATCCTGAAAGATCAGGGCAATGTCTTTTCCGCGAATATCCCGCATCTCCTGCTCAGATACTTTGGTAAGCTCTCTGTCTTGAAATCGGATGCTGCCTTCTGTGACTTTGCCTCCGGAAGGAAGCAGCCCTAAGACAGCACGGATGAGTGTCGTTTTCCCGCTTCCGCTTTCTCCAACAATACTGATGATCTCCCCCTCATTGACAGAGAGGGAGACATCTGATACGGCCGGCACACCATTTCGGTAGCAGACCGTGCAATGATCAATATCCAGAATACTCATGATGTTCTCTGATTATTCTACTGGTTTCCAGTTTCCGGTAATCTGATAGTAATCGATTGGGAATACGGAAACGTCAGTAACCTTTGTATTATTTACAAGAGTAATGTTCTCATTTGCATAAAGGAAAATGCTTGGGCACTCATCTGCAATTATCTGTGCTGCTTCTTTGAAGCATGCTACACGCTCTTCTTCTGCAAATGCTACGTCCAGTTTTGCCATTACATCCTGGAAAGCATCACTGTAGAAACCGCTGTAGTTGTCATTACCGCCTTCGGACCAACGGTTTTTCAGATAAGACTGTCCATCTGCATTGTTTACAGTCTGCCATCCACCTGCAATAAAGTCGAAATCACCTGCATCGCGGGCATCTTTTACGTTCTCAAGAAGCTGGATTTCTACATGAATACCGATTTCTTTCCACATATCCTGAAGAGCCTGATATACTGCGGTAGAGGAAGTGGAGCTAAGTACGATGTTCAGAACCAGCTCCTCGCCGTCTTTTTCTACATAACCATTTCCATCCGCATCTTCATATCCTGCTGCTGCCAGATATTCCAGTGCTTTTTCGGTATCGTATACCTGTCCGTTGATCTCATCTTCTGCATAATATCCTACGGTTACAGGAAATGGAGAATTCAGTCCCTGAGCATATCCGTTTCCTGCAACCACAGCAATTACATCACGGTTTACAGCGCAGGAAAGCGCTTTTCTCAGATTTACATCTGCGGTAGGACGACCTTCACGGCAGTTCATCTCCAGATCATTTTCACGTGTACCTGTTACTTTTATCATTTCAATCTCATCATTTCCCTCAACCTGAGAAAGGGTGGTAGCTGCAGGTGCGCAGGCAACATCCAGATCACCGGAAAGCATAGCGCTGACTTTTGTATCATCGGATACATTGTGAACGGTAATGGCATCTACTTCCGGAACACCGCCCCAGTAGTATTCATTCTTTTCCAGTTCATATTTTTCTTCGGTAACATACTCTACGCATTTATATGGACCGGTACAAACAGGTGCAGAGTTGAAATCGGTCATATCTACATTTGTGTCAACGATGGTACACATTGGCTCTGTCAGATAATACGGGAATGCAGAATATGGCTCTGTTGTTTTGAAGATAACATTTTCTCCATCAACTTCAATGCTGTCCAGTTTCAGGTTACCGCCACGGCTGTTCATCTCTGCGGTACGCTCGATGGATGCTTTAACGGTTTCCGGGGTCATATCATCTCCGTTGGAGAATTTTACGCCCTGACGGATGTGGAATTTATAGGTAGTGTCATCTACCATTTCCCAGGAATCTGCAAGCCATGGAACTATTTCCATGTTTTCGTTTGCAGTAAGCAGGGTTTCTGCGATACCGCAGCGCATGGTTGTCCATCCATTCCATCCTTCTCCAGGATCAAGACCTTCCATCCACATAAACGTTGCTACATTTACATGTGACTCTTCTGCCCGTACAGTTGTAAAACCGGAAAGCATTGTTGCGGACAGTGTCAGCGCGATTACGCTTTTCTTAAATCTGTTCATTTCTTTATCCTCTTTTCTCTTTATTTTTATCGTTGTCAGAATGATAAATACGTGATTGGTACGAACATCTTTACCAGACATCCTCTTTTGGATTCATCAGGTCCTGTATGCTGTCACCCAGCATATTGAAAATAATGACATTGATCAGGATTACCATACCCGGATATAACAGCATCCAGGGATCGGAATACATATAATTCTTTCCTTCTGAAAGCATAAAGCCCCATTCCGGTGTCGGCGGCGGAGAACCAAGGCCAAGGAGTGACAGACCGGAAATGGTCAGCAGTTTTCCGCCAATATCCTGTGTAATATTGACCAGCAGGGACGGCAGAACATTTGGAATCACATAGTAAATCAGTATCTTCAGATTGGAAGCTCCGCCCAGTCGTGCCTGCTCGATGTAAACATTGTTTTTAATACTGAGTACCAGCGAACGACTGATTCTGGCATAAAACGTCCATCCTGTTACCGACATGGCCAGTATCAGGTTTCTGGTTCCAACTCCCACAAAGCTCACAATAGCGATGGTAAAAATGGAACCTGGAAAGGCCATCAGCATATCTGAAATACGCATCAGCAGACTATCAAATACACCTCCTGCAAATCCAGCTGCTGTACCGATGAAAATACCGATTCCGGCTACGATCATGGTTACTGCAAAAGCGATCAGCAGAGAACTTCTTCCGCCATAAAGGATTCTGGAAAGCAAATCTCTTCCGAGCTGATCTGTCCCGAACCAATGAGCAGAACCAGGGGCTTCCAGCATATGGACATAATCCGTTTCCAAAGGATCATAAGGTGCAAAAAATCCGGCAAAAACAGCGAACGCAACCAGCATTACTGCCAGTATCGTCATGACTGCAAAACGAATTCTTGCTTTCTTTCTCTCTGGGGTAAGTGTACGTTTCATTGTTTCATCATCCCCCTTCTGATTCTTGGATCAATGAATGCATAGGATATATCCACCAGAAGATTCACTATGACATAAATAAAACCCATCCACATCACATAACCCTGAATCAGGGAATAATCTCTGGCTGTAATGGCAGACATACACACCTGCCCGATTCCATTCCAGCTGAAGACTGTCTCTACGATCATGGTTCCGCCAAGAAGTCCTCCAAATGACATTCCAAGCATAGTGATGACTGCCAGCATAGAATTCGGAAGTACATGGCAGAAGATAATTCTGACTTTTCCCACGCCTCGGGATTTGCATCCATTGATGTATTCTTCACTGAGCTGCTCCACCATGACAGCACGGATTCTTCGAATATAAGAACAGCTCATGCCAAATGCCAGAGTCAGCGTCGGCATAATGATATGTTCCCAGGACGAAGAGCCTGAAACAGGAAGCAGTTTCAGATTCACAGCCAGGATCCAGATCAGGATCATACCAAACCAGAAGCTCGGCATGGATACTCCGATGAAGGACAAAAATCGAATAATATAATCTGCTATCCTGTCTTTATAAACAGCAGATGCAATTCCAAGAGGAAATGCAACTAAGATCATCAGTAAAAAGGAAGTGCAGGCAAGCTTGACTGTATAGGGAAGTTTCTGTGCAATCACTTCTTTTACTGGTTTGTTATATTTTACAGACAGACCAAAATCTCCTCTGGTGACCACACCGGTGACCCAGTCCGCATATTGTTCCAGAAACGGACGGTTTGTACCAAATTTTTCTTCCAGTCTGGCAATCATCTCTTCATCATGCCCGACTCCCATAGAGCTTACCAGTTCCTCAATAGGATCAGATGGAAGCAGGTAGGTAAGACTGAACGTCAGAATGGACAGACCAAATAGAATCACAATCAAAGATATCAGTCTTTGCAGGATCATTTTTCTCACAGTTCTTCACCTTTGACAGCCACGATTCGGAAATGAAACGGAAGGCTGCCTCCTCTGGTAGTTATATGGATATCCTGAAATCCAAGACGGATCAGCTGATCAAAGTCCCACTGAGGTCTGCGCCTAAAACTCATGGGAAGATCCTCTGCAATACGCTCGATAATAGAAAAATCCACCTGGTCGGTATTGTGTTTTTCGTGAAGACCGCCGTCATTTGCACTGAGTTTTTCACGCTCTTCCATCATTTTTCTTCTTTTTTCCGCATATTCTTTATCATGATGATATAGATACATGTTGCCATCGTCGATTATGATCTTTCCACCTGGTTTTAGTACACGTTTCATCTCTTCATAGGCTTTTCCCGGATCATCCAGGTTCCAGAGAACTGCTCTGGATACAATAGCATCGAAGCTTTCTTCAGGGAATTTAAGTTTCTGGGCATCCATCTGTAAAACATTTGCTTTCAATCCTAATTGTTCCAAGCGTTTTTTTGCCTGCATGACCATCTGGTCTGAATAATCTATTGCTGTAACTTCGTGTCCCATTCCTGACAAAATAGCTGCAAAGAATCCAGGGCCTGTTCCATCATCCAATACCCGGGCATGGTCGTTTCCTATGGTTTCCGCAAAGAAGTTTTTCCATTCCTTATAGGACTCTGTAATCATTTCTTCTTCTACTGCATTTGAAAATCCGTTGGCGCGGAGATTCCAGTAATCTTTGATTTCCTCAATATGTGCCATACTTTTCTCCCAAATAAAAAACTGCAGCAAACAGAAATAAATCTGTCACTGCAGCCGTTTTTCCGCAACAAAAATAGACCGATAGATAACTCGTCTATCCAATCTTTTTCCCTGCAGCAGTTCTTCTGACTCATGCATTTCCGGAAAATATTTTCCCTTCAGAACATTCTGCCTTCTCAGATTTCCCCGATGACTGACTTTCGTCGCGAATGTCCTATCTACATTTACAGCGGCGGTACCGTTTGTGATTCAAACACAATTCTCTATTCTCTTTACATAGTTCTTCGCTATGCAAAGCACTGCAGTTCTTAATATTATTTTAATCTAATTATATATCTGTGTTACAATTATGTCAATGGTCAGCGTTACATCTGCATGCCACATTTCTTACATTAACTTTTGCCGCTTTGACTTTTGAAATCTCAGCTGAGGAATTTGGTCTTGTTCCACCATATCCAGTTTCTTCCAATGCTTTTGCCTGTTCGTCGGTTAATGCAGGCTCTTTATTAATTCTTTTCGTTCCGGTTGACTTTTTATTTCCCTTATGATGTCACTCTTGTCAATATAATCTGAACAAAATCTGTCAGCCCAGTCTGAGTATAACGGTCTTTGTTCACATCCCTGAAATCTACATACTATTTCTTTTCCACCAAAAGTATGCCATTCATCGTGCGTTTCTTTTTGCTTTTGAGAGATACCAATAGCACCCAAAAGCAAAATCAATATAATAATAACAAATTTTTTCATCATCTATCCTTATTCATATACTCCTGACACATAAACAAGATACTTGTCATATGGCATATCACTTAAATGACAACTCTTCATCATAGTCAATTTTGTTCTTTTTTATTCCACTTGCCTGCTTCTTACACAACTTGCAGATCGTTCCATGCTCAGTTACCAGCACAACCTTGGCTTTCGCTTTTTCTCCGAACTTATCATAAATTCTTCCGGCACTCATGCTATCTCCAAGCACTGTGTGTACACTATTTGCTACATGGCCAATTGCAATTCCCTGCCTCTTTACCAGGATTGCTTCCTTGTCATATTTATTATCCGGTTCCTTTTCCAATGTCAGCTTCATTCCCGGTTTCAGGAAATCATTTCCGAGAAAATACTTTGTTCCTGTCAGTGTGAAATATGTTTTTGCCATCTCTTCTATCCCCTTCTTGAATTTTTTTATCACGATGTGGTATTCAAATGGTCGTCTTCCCGGCGACAATTAATCTTCCATATATTCGAAATAAGCGGATTCACTCTCAAAGAGAATGTATTTTCCTTCTACTAATCCCATGTAACCATTGCCTACTAAATATCCCTTCATTACGAGTTCCTCCTCTTCATTTTTATTGATATAACAATTATTTTTCTGCCGGTTCCTTTGATGTTTTCATTCTCTCATAAGGCCTGTCCTTTTCTGTGGACTCTGGACCAGATCCCATTCGCGAGTCACTTTTCGTGGACTCCTGAAATTATTTTTCTCTTTTAATAAAAACAAGTTTATTTTGATCGTTTTCTTTGTTCTTAGAACATGAAGGGATTTTCAAATACGAGCAAGGACAGCCAGATTCATGAACTTTCTCTGGCGGGCATTCGCTGCAAGACCGGGTCCCTGCCCAATCTTGATTTTCGCTTCGCTCGAAAAACACAAAATACCGAAGAAAGTGAGGTTCTACGATGGCAAATTTAAAGAGAAAAATCCCTCTGCAGTTCTATGTGAATGAGGAAGAAAAAAAGATAATCCGAAAAAAATGATTATATCAAAGACTGGAAATATGAGTGCTTATCTGAGGAAGATGGCAATTGACGGGATTATTGCAAACATCGATACGACGTATCAGAAAGAGATTTTTCAGGAGATGCACAAAATTGGTGTGAACGCAAATCAGCTGGCAAAAGTTGCAAATACAACCGGTGCTGCTACCCCTGAAGATATGGCTGAGATGAAAGGATTGTTGAATAAGATATGGCATATATTAAAATCTTCCCGATTAAATCCACTGTAGATCATGCAGTGAAATACATTACAAATCCAAATAAAACCGACAGTCAGAATCTGGTCAGTTCTTTTGCATGTGCACCGGAAACCGCAGCCATGGAATTTGCTTACACGGAAGAAATGGGAAAACGAAACAACATGGATAAGGGTGACAATCTTGCCTGGCATATAATCATTTCATTCAAGCCGGGCGAAATCAAAGACACTGCTCTTGCACAGGAAGTCGGAGAAAAAATAGCAGAAGCTGCTCTGAAAGGGAAATATGAATATGTGTTATCAGTACACACTGATAAAGATCATATCCACTGCCATCTGATCTTCAATGCTACCAGCTTTGTGGATCATCACAAGTATCATTCCAACAAAAAAAGCTATCGCAGACTTTGCATGCTGAGCAATAAAATCTGCAGAGAATATGGCTTGAGTGAGAACATGCCAACCGGTGATCGTGGTCGTTCCTACAAAGAGAATATGGAGTACCAGCGCGGAAATAGTTGGAAGGCAAAGCTGAAATTTGCCGTAGACAAAACAATCTGGTCTTCTGTCAACTACGATGAATCAATGATATGTCCAAGGATGGTTGCAAGAGTGATTTCCAGTTCATCCGGTTCCTTATAACCAAGGCTTGCTGTGCAGCTTCCCTGCGGATCAGCATCCACAACAGCTACTCTCTTTCCGTTTCTTGCAAGTCCAACTGCCAGATTTACTGCAGTCGTTGACTTGGACTGGCCCCCTTTTTGATTTGCGATTGCTATAATCTTACACATAATTCTTCCTCCCTTAATTTCCCCAGTACTGTTCACAATAGGTCTGTAATAAAGCAACGATTTCTTTTTTCATCTGCGCCGGTGTATAGCTTCTTGGAAAAAAACGGTATAACTGCTCATTCTTAAACATGACTCTGTTGGTTTCTCCCTTTTTAATTTCACCAAGAATCTCCTTCATCTTTTCCTGTGTACAGTTGCCACTCTGGCTCAGTTCTTTTATCCTCTGTGCCTGCGATATGGATGGCGATGACTGTGTGGCATCCATTGCATTTAACAGCTCTTTCTGTTCTTCTTCGCTTAAAAAAGAAATATCTACCGCAGGATTGAAAGCCAGAATTCCTTCATCCAGTAATTTCAGCAATTCCGGAATCAGATATGTTATCCGGATATAACGCTGTACCTGCTTTTGACTGTCACCTGCCTCAGCTCCAATCTCTTGTAGTGGCGATTTTCCTTTTGGATAAACATAGCCGATTTGTCCTGATTTCGGTCTGCCGACACTTCTTCTCAGAACATCATATTTCATTCTGTAGGCAAATGCTTTCTCACTGGGACTGATCTGCTCTCTCTGAACATTGGAATCTACCATTTCCAGAATGGCCTCATCATCACTCAGAACCCTGATCAGTACCGGAACTTTGGTAAATCCAAGCTGTCTGGCAGCTTCACATCTTCGATGACCGGATACGATTTCGTAATACCCTTCCAGTTTTGGTCTGACTATGATTGGATTCAAAATACCAAAACGTCCAATGCTTTCACGGAGAGCTTCCATCTGCGCATCATTTTTTACTTTAAAGGGATGATTCTTAAACCCTTTCAGTCTCTCAGTGCTGATCTCAATCACTTTTTCTTCAAGATCCTTTTCTTTTTGCTTGCATTGCATAACCTCACTCCATTTCCTTTCCGCATCCCGCAGGCTATCCAAATAAAAAGAACCCGCCTGGACAGATGCTTATTCATCTGACCAAACAGGTTCTTCGTCCTCTTAGCTGTAGCTAAGAAATATATGAACATCCTGCTAATTCTGCTAAGCAGTTATCCACCTTTTCTACCGGAAAACCCAGAAAAACATGGACAAATACGGGAAATCTCTGCCATATCACACAACGAAAAACTTTTATTAGCAGAAACCATATTTTCACCGCTTAGCTAAAACCGATTTTGCTTAGCTGACAGCTAATTGATTTTTCATTTCTCTTAGCTGAGATGGTTATTCTTCTCACCCTCAGGATCTTACCAAAATAAAAGAAGCGGATCCCGATCTGCTTAGCTAGCTAATCGTTTTTCCGCTTCAATTTAGCGTTCCCTGCGGGAATCGAACCCACAACTAGTGCTTAGGAGGCACTTGTTATATCCATTTAACTAAAGGAACAGGCATCGGTTTTTTGGCTTAAAATCAAGGTTTTTTGCCATTTCACCGACTTTTCTTATATATGATTAAGGTCTGTTTTCATGACCGTAACCCGCTGTTATTTCACTTTGATTGACGATGTTGTTATCGCCTGTTTGGCGATGACTATGTTGTCAATTTTATGCGTCTCCCGTTCAAATCGAACTGCTACTCATTTTATTATAGTAGTAAAAGCGATAAGCATTGTCAAGACTTAGGAGGCGTGTGCTCTATCCAGCTGAGCTACATGGACATTTGTAAAATTATTCAGTTGTTTGCCTCATTTGGACTCGAACCATCTACCGCTTAGGAGGACCCTGTTATATCCATTTAACTAACGAGACAAAATGCCATTTTCCCTTGAAAACACGCGGTTTTCCGGCTTTTTGGTAATGGCAACCTTTATTTAATTATCAGCTTTTTTCAAGCTGTTAATTACTATTATTTTTCATGTTGGTGACATCAAAGCACTCCCCTTTTAGGGTAACACCTTTGTGTCAATTTTTACCCTTCTTAACTGGATTCGAACTCGAAAGTTTTTTCCAGAAGTGATAACCTTGGTTCCTCCTTAGGAGGCGCTTGTTATATCCATTTAACTAAGGAAACAAATATCTGTTTTGGGCTTAAAATCAAGATTTTTCGATGATTTCTGCTTTCGCAGTCAGTGTCTGAATTATCCATCAGTCTAAGCCTTTTCTTTTTCAGTATACCAGATGCTATCTATGTACCATCTGGTATACTGTATTGTCTAATTGAAATTGTACTATATCCTGATTAAAATTACAAGAGTATAATTAATTTTTCAGGAATTTAGAAATATTGTTACTGTTCTAAAAATGTACCTGTCCCTGAAGCCAGATATTGGCTCTCAGCCTTCTTCCTATAGTTGGCTCGCCTAAAAGGTCTTCTCTGTTAATACAGACATCAAACTGCATATTATTGCATTCGACAGTCATCTGTACAATTTCTTCTCCTGTCAAAATATTTTTGAATGTATGAACATCCAGAATTTCTCCCAGAATACTGTACTGATCGCACTGAATTCCATATGGCATAAAATAGGATTCTACTATGGAAAAAAGATCCTCTGTTGCAATTCTCTGAGAAATCATGGAGTATGTATCCATATCCTCCATTGTAAGACTTTCCATTGCTTCTTCGTCTCCATCTCTGGCAGCTGCAATCAGATTGCTTCTGTTTTTCATAACCTCTTTTTCCACTTTTACTGCTTCTTTATCTTTCATTGCAGGAAGTAAAACCCGTCCTTCTTCTGCAAGTCCAGTCAAAGTCACCGGCTGTGCACCCAGATTCTCTTTTCCCTTTTCCTGTAGATATTCTGCAGCATTCTGAAGATAAAAAATCAAAGTAATTCCTATTCTCAGATCATCACAGGCTCCTGCAAATGACTCTCTGTCCAGATGTCTTTCCACAGTTACCTGCTCCTGGGTGGTAATTCCGGTTCCTCTGAAAAACGGGAAATAGTAATCCACATGAAAACGATTATATTCGTCATACTGACCACACACTGTAATACCGCAGTCACATCCATAATTCTTTGAAAACTCTGTAAAAATGCCATCCGGATGATCTTCAACAGCTATTTTTTCATCATAGTTCCTTACAGTATCTCCGATAATTTCTTTTATCTCTTCCCTGCTTCTGACTTTGGAAAAACCAACCGCCCTCAGATAACTGTGCACAAAAACACCTCCATACCCGTTTTATGCACGGGTCTTTTTCTCAATCTTTTTCATACCGCCCATGTATGGCTGAAGTGCTTCCGGAATGTTTACAGAACCATCTGCATTCAGATTGTTTTCAAGGAAAGCAATCAGCATTCTCGGCGGTGCTACTACTGTATTATTTAATGTATGAGCAAGATATTTCTTTCCATCCTCACCATTGACACGGATCTTCAGACGACGAGCCTGAGCATCGCCAAGGTTGGAGCAGCTTCCTACCTCAAAGTATTTCTTCTGTCTTGGAGACCATGCCTCTACGTCTATGGATTTCACTTTCAGATCAGCCAGATCGCCGGAGCAGCATTCCAGTGTACGAACCGGAATATCCAGAGAACGGAACAGATCAACTGTATTCTGCCATAATTTTTCAAACCACATTTTGCTGTCTTCTGGCTTGCATACAACAATCATTTCCTGCTTCTCAAACTGGTGAATGCGATAAACGCCTCTTTCCTCAAGACCATGTGCTCCTTTTTCTTTGCGGAAGCATGGGGAATAGCTGGTAAGAGTTTTTGGAAGCTCCTGCTCCGGAATGATCTGGTCAATAAATTTACCGATCATAGAATGCTCACTTGTTCCAATAAGGTAAAGATCTTCACCCTCAATTTTATACATCATAGCATCCATTTCCGCAAAGCTCATTACACCTGTTACCACGTTGCTGCGGATCATAAAAGGCGGTACACAGTAGGTAAATCCTCTGTTGATCATAAAATCACGGGCATAGGAAATTACTGCGGAGTGAAGTCTGGCAATATCTCCCATCAGATAATAAAATCCGTTTCCTGCAACTCTTCTGGCACTGTCCAGATCAATTCCATCAAAGTTTTCCATGATTTCTGTGTGATACGGGATCTCAAAATCAGGAACAACCGGCTCTCCGAATTTTTCAACCTCAACGTTTTCACTATCATCTTTTCCAATAGGTACTGTAGGATCAATGATATTCGGAATTACCATCATATCCTTCAGAAGCTCTTCTTCTACTTCTTTTTCTCTTGCAGAAAGTTCATCAATACGTGCTCCGGAAGCAGCCACCTGCTTTTTAATTTCCTCTGCCTCTTCGCGTTTTCCCTGTCCCATCAGAGCGCCAATCTGTTTGGAAATTTTATTTCTCTCAGCTCTTAACGCCTCAACCTCCTGCTTAATGGCTCTGTTTTCTTTGTCCAGCTCCAGAACCTTGTCTACCAGTTCCAGCTTGCTGTCCTGGAATTTATTCCTTATATTCTGTTTTACGATCTCCGGATTTTCTCTTACAAACTTGATATCTAACATGATTTTCCTCCTCAAAATTTAACTTTTAATTTAATTTGTCAGTTTCATCCTCTTCCAGTTCTCCCAGTCCAAAATTGACAGCTTTTCTTAATGCCTCAACTTCTTCCTGACTGAGCATTACATAAGATTCACCTTTTACAATTTCCTTCAGATAAAGGAAACAGTTATCGCGACTGTGAACCGCATTTAAGATCAGACCTGTATTTTCTTTATCAAGAAGAGCAAGCGCAAAGCTGAGTTTGCCGCCTACGTCATCAAAAGCATCGTATTTTTCTACTCCATACTTGCTGAAGATCACTCTGAAATTTTTGACAATCGACTTTATTGTCTGCTCATGATTTTCCTTTGCCTCATAGAGCCGGTCAATCTGTGCAAATTTTCTCATAAATGTCTTTTCCAGTGACTGTGCATCGCTGCCCTTCATAAACATCTTATATTTTCTCTCCAGCCTGCTCAGTCTCAAACTATAGCTTATCATACTTCCAATCAAAATAATTACAATAATCAAAAGTATGATAATAATAATTCCGGGATCAATTCCTATATTTTCAAAAATAGCACTCATATGATCTGATCCCCCTTTTATCCAATAGACTCAAACAGCTCAATGATCCGTTCCAGGTCTTCTCTGGAGTAATACTCGATTTCTATTTTTCCTTTATTATTCTTCTTTCTGTGAATAAATACTCTTGTACCTGTGATTCCTTTCATTTTTTCTTCCAGACTTTCGTAAACAGCATCCTCTGCTGAGTTTGAAACTGTCTCTTTCTGACGTGAAGGTTTCAAAATCTTCCGCACAAGAGCTTCTGTCTCACGAACACTCAGTTTATGATCAAATACTTTTAAAGCGATCATTTCTTGTGTTTCAAAGTCAGAAATCCCCAGAATTGCACGGGCATGTCCGGCAGATATCATTTCATCCACAACCATTTCCTGAACCCGCGGTGAAAGTTTCAAAAGACGAAGAGAATTTGTTACTGCTGTCCGGCTCTTTGAAACCCGTTCCGCAATCTCATCCTGTTTTAAATGAAATTCTTCAATTAAACGCTTATATGCCTGAGCCTCTTCTACCGGATTCAAATCTTCTCTCTGTATATTTTCAATCAGAGAAATTTCAACAATCTCCTGATCTGAAAACTCTTTTATTACAACAGGAACTTCTTTTAATCCAGCCATTTTTGCAGCTCTCCAACGTCTTTCACCAGCTATGATCTCAAAATAGCTCTTCTTATCAGATACAAGAAGCGGCTGCAAAATTCCATATTGTTTTATTGATTCAGATAACTCCAATAATGCATCCTCATCAAACTTTTTACGTGGCTGTTCACGATTTGGCTCCACTTTTGAGATTTTTACAATTACTGGACCGCCTGCTGTTTTTTCTTCTTTCTTTTCAGAGGTTTTCACAGGATGAACTGCTGTTTTTTCTTTTGTATCCTTTGCTCCTGATTTTGAAGGAACAGACTTTTCCGGAAAAAGCGCATCAAGACCTCTTCCAAGCCCAGATTTTTTTACTGCCATCATTCACCCTCCCTGTTTATTACTTCTTCTGCTAACAAACGATAGCTTTCTGCTCCTGCGGAGCGTGAGTCATAAATAGTGATTGGCTGTCCATAACTGGGGGCTTCCGCAAGTCTTACATTCCTGGGAATAATTGTCTTATAAATATTCTGCTGAAGATTATCCTTAACATTTTCCACTACCTGCAAAGATAAGTTTGTTCTGGCATCATACATAGTAAACACAACGCCTTCCATAACAAGACGTTTGTTTAATCTTTCTTTTACCAGATCAATTGTATGTATCAGCTGAGATAAACCCTCCAAAGCATAATATTCACACTGTATTGGCACAAGAACCGATGTAGCTGCTGTTAAAGCGTTAATGGTCAGCATATTTAAAGATGGCGGACAATCCATAATAATATAGTCATATTTTCTGCGTATTTTGTCCGTTATTCTTTTTAAAATATACTCTTTATCATCTACGCCAATCAGTTCTATTTCCGCACCTGACAAATTCACATTGGATGGAATTAAATCCAAATTTTCCACTACGTTTTTAACAATTGTACTTTTTGCATCTGCCTGTCCCAGCAAAAGCTCATACAGCGTGTTCTCCACTGTATTTTTATCAACTCCCAGGCCACTGGTTGTATTTCCCTGCGGATCAATATCTATTGCTAAAACTTTTTTCCCTTTTTCCGCAAGGCAGGCTGACAGATTGATGGCTGTTGTTGATTTGCCAACCCCACCTTTTTGGTTAGCTACCGCTATTATTCTTCCCAATTTTCTTCCTCCTTTTGAGGGATTATAGAGATATTTTCATTATAGCACTTTTATATGTATTGTTCCACTCTATGTTTCACGTGAAACATTAAATTTTAGGAAACTCTCTAAATTAATTATTGTTAATATTCAACAATTTTATACACTTTAAGAAAATATTTTTTATCATTGCTAAACATAATTTATTCAGAATACCATAACTGAACAAATACCAATTTTTTCACAATAGAGTCTGCAATATACGGGCATAAAAATCGTTAATCTCAGCATGTAAGTCTCACATGGACAGAACAAATCAGCAAAAAAGCTTGTGCTCTTTTCAAATTTGCTCTTTTACAGCAGAATACCTAAAGCAGATAGATTTGTACTTTTCTGGCACAGTTTATAATTCAATATTTCCTACTCACCTATAAATAAACAAGTATCCGTTTGTAAATAAAGAGCTCCGTAATATACAGCAAAAAAGATTCATTAAAGCTTATATGTTGTTAAAGAAAAATGAAAAACAAATTTTGTATAATAAAATCTGTGATATGAGAACACAATGAAATGTCAACCTCTATATATACGTCTCATAAAGACAAACAACGAAGATTTGTGTACATTTTCAAATGTTTGCATTTACAGCTATAAATATGAAATCTAAAAAAGTGACATAAAGGACGTAAAATTTTCGCTGATTAATCTTTGTATGTCATATATAAATTTAATAATTCTTTTATATATGCCGCAATGCATATTATAACTTTCACTTTTAAAAATCTGATACTTACACATTTATAAATTTTACTGCTTCATAACTATAAAATCTTTGATGACATTTTACTCATAAAAATTTATATTCTCTAACTATAAATCAGTAAATATAGAATTTTGCACAATAGAATCGAATCTATCATATACAAGCATAAAAGAAATATCAAGCTCTATATGCGCATCTTATAAAGACAAATTTTTGAGGATTTTGCGCACTTTTTCAAATTTGCTCATCAATAGTTCTCTAATGTAATTTACGATCAATCCCTATTCTGGTAGCTGTCCCTAAATAAGAATAGAATCCCACAAAACATCAATGACACCACTTAGTTTTTAAAGTAGGCATAATATACAAACCGATGAAAATATTTATCAAGAATAATATAATTTATATATCAAGGCAATAAAATAAAGCCTTTATATGTTTTCCCCGTAGGTGCCCATTTATTTACAAAGTTTCACGTGAAACATTATTAATTTAATTGAACTTTATAAAAGCAATAGAAAGCTTATAATTTTTATACTGATAATGCCTCATCTAAATGCATTACACAAGTATGTTTCACGTGAAACATACTCATTCTTCAAATGTAAAAACAGCTGATCTCTGTTGATTTATTTACAATTTTTATAAGTGTTCTGTTTGTAGGCGCTAAATCAACAAGTAATAAATTTTATATCTTTAAATAAGCAAATCTGAAAAAGTACGCAAAATTCTCATTGCCTTATCTTTGTGGGATGTACATATAGAATCTAAAGCTTCTTTGTGTCCTTATATTACAGGTACTATTATATAAAATTCTGTATTTGTTCATTTATCGTTTTATATAATAAAATCTAAAGTATACCACTAATATTCTTCAGGTTTTATAGATATATTACATAAAATAAATACGACATAATTTTGAACTTATCAATATCCATGTAATAAGTAAATTAAAAATCATACAAGCCTCTCTTGGGTGTATCTCTGTGTAGTGTTATATAAAAATTGTTTGTGTCCACATATTATAATCCCCATTATATAAGGTTTAGTGTTTACTTGCTTATAAATTATTGTGTTATCTTATATCTGCCATTCCCCATATACGCACATTAGAGAAAGATGTTTCACGTGAAACATCTTTCTTTTTCAAATGTAAAAGTCCTCCCCTTCTCATGACCATTTACATTTTTTGATAAGTGTTTGTTTAATGAACAGATATCAGATTTCGTATATTAGAATCAAAATCTAAAGTATACCACCAAAATTTTCCAATTTCTACGGATATATTTCATAGAAGCAAAGCATAATTTTGAATTTATGATCATCTATAAACGAGTAAAATAAAAATCGTACAAACTTTCCCCGGAGTTATGGAGTTATCTCTGTGCAATTTTATATGTACAGAAGAGAGTTTGTTTACGTCTTCATATTATAAACTCCATTGTATAAAATTCATTATTTACTTATTTATAGATTATTGTGCTATCTTATATCTGATATTTTCCCATATAAGCATGTCAGAGAAAAATGTTTCACGTGAAACATCTTCTTTTTTCAAAAACAAAAGTCCTCCCTTTCTCATAACCATTTACAGTTTTGATAAATATTTGCTCATACGCTGTAAATGAACAAGTATCAGATTTCGTATAGTACAATCAAAATCTAAAGTATACCACCAAAATTTTCCAATTTTTATGGATATATTTCATAGAAGCAAAGCATAATTTTGAATTTATGATCATCTATAAACGAGTAAAATAAAAATCGTACAAACTTTCCCTGGGGTTATCTCTGTATGATTTTATATGTACAGAAAAAGTTTGTTTATATCTTCATATTATAAACGCTATTGTATAAAATTTATTATTTACTTATTTATAGATTGTTTCGCTATCTTATATCTGACATTTCCCCATATACGCACATCAGAGAAAAATGTTTCACGTGAAACATCCTTTTTTTCAAATGCAAAACAACTCCCTCCGCCGACTCATTTAAAATTCTTGATAAGCGTTCTGTTTATAAGGTGTAAATAAGCAAGTACCCGATTTTACTATGTAAAATCCAAAATATATCACCAAAGTATTTTAAGCTCTATAGATATAACTATTACACATTATATGTGTTATCATCATTCCCCCTTCTAAACAGTGAAAAAAGAATGTTTCACGTGAAACATTCTTTTATAGACATACTATTTTAAATCAAATATTTATTCCCTCTTATATAATTACATTTATTTCATTTCAATGTTAAAACACAGATATTCTCTAGCTCCTCTCTGAATTCTATTATTTACTGGCAGCATAAACTATCAACAACTCATGTTTTCTTGAAATCTATGCAGCCAGTAAATACAAAGTTTTCAACTCAAAAGAATTTTTGTTATATCTGTGCTCTATAATGATATATCATTTATACAATACCTTTATTTTTAGTTATTTTTCAGAATTTCTTTTATTTCAGGAATTGTTTTTCCCTGTTCTCTTAACGATTTGATATAATAAATACGTTCCAGGCTTTCTTCTCTCCTATATCTCCTTGTAAGATTGTGTTCTGCCTGCTCAAAGGAAATCATTCCCTCTTCTGTATAAAATTTAAGCGTACTGTATCTCATATCTGTAAGTCTGACCAGCTCGCCAATCGTGACATACTCCGATTGCTGAATAACCTCCATGCTTCTCTGTCTTGACACATCTATTCTCCTTAATTTGTATTCATAACAGTCAGGACAGTCATTATAGCAATAAGATTTTCGATATAATCAATCATTTCTTTTATCAGTAGTCCGGAATCAGAATTTACAATTTCTTTCAGCTTATGCCTTATTTCCTTCTGTTCAAAAGATGAAAAGTATTCTTTCATGATTTTGCTTCTCTCCAGAAGGGCAACCAGGCAGGCTATGTCCTCTGTTATTTCTCCATCCTCCAGAAGTTCTGATCTGATCAAATCTACTACATAATGAACAGCCTGTTTTGTAGGAACATAATTTTTTCGTTTACTATTTATACCAGATTCTGTAATGCTTACAAGTCCCATCTCTTCTAAAGAGGTACCTACTGCGCCAATAAGCTCCCTTAATTTCCTGTCTGAAAATGAATAATTATATTCTTCTATAATTTTTTCTATTTTTACAGGTTTGGGCTGATTTATAAAATTATATAAAGGTTTCAGATACATTTTTTCAGCCGGAAGCTCACCGGTTACTCTTACCTTCTTTTTCTCCAGCACAATACAATTTTCCATTTTCAGTTCTAAAAGACCGGAGGCAACCACACACACCAGTTTTTCCACATTGAATCCTGAAATCTTTCCTTTTCCATGCATTGCACAAATTAAATATTCCTGAGTAATTGACAAATCTCTCATTTCTTTTTCCTCCTTAAACCTCTTGGTAGTGTCAAAAACTACCTGTTTTTATTGTTCTAAAATCCT
>ULZI01026853.1_pt1 | contig 30576 bp, 39 predicted proteins | sample 1962991 | NCBI WGS metagenome assembly ULZI01 (sample SAMEA4835886, study PRJEB28245) | human gut metagenome | biome: gut microbiome; material: fecal sample | place: Denmark | collected 2008 | reverse complement strand
TGTTTTCTTTTTGTATTCCTGATACTTCTCATCAGTCATTCTTCGCTCTCCTTTCCAGTTCTTCCCGGACTTCCGGCACATCACAAAGACCGAATCCGTCCAGGATATCAATGTTGTTTGAACAGTTGTTACAGTCCATTCCATCACAATTTACTTTTTCCGCCATTTCCTGGCAGTGTTTAAAATCTTTTACCATCTGATCTGTGATCTCTACCGTAAGGGTAACGTTGTCTGCGTATTTGATCTCCATTAATTTGCCCTTTTCTTCAGTGCATAAATTCATAGATAACTCCTCCCGAATATTTTTCTAAATTCTTCTCTGGTATGTGTCTTTTCAAATTCCTGCTGCCCGATCTGATGCAGACGTTCCTGTACCTTCTGGCTGTTCTTTGCATTATGTACTGCGTCTTTACCGGTCATATGATGTTCTACACAGAGGTAAACTTTTAATCCTTCTGCTTCCGAATGGTTTCTATTTGTTTTCCCTCCGAAGATGTGATGCTCATGAAGAACATCATGTTTCCGGTAATCGTTATTTAATAACATGCAGAGGTAACAGGTTCCGTCTTTTTTATGCATGATACTTGGTTTATGGCGTTTTCTCTTCTTTTTCGTTGGTGTCTTAGGAAATAATAGTCCAGTCTGGTCCATAGTCTCCTTTCCGGGGCGGATAACCGCCCCTTGGTATTTGTGTGATATATTTAGATTTTAGTTGCACCCTTTTCTTTTCCCTCTGCTGCATCCGTCATTTGAATTGATACTTTCATCAAGCCCATTGTTTAACCGGCAGTAAGCAAATTCATTTCCCTGGCAGTCGTTGTCTTCGCGATAATATTCGCATTCGCCGCAGAGGACAATTTTGGAATACCGGTTGTTTTCGTTCAGGATTGCGCAGAGATGATCTCCTGCAGGACAGTCCGTACAGATCTCATCCGTTTCTTCCTGGGATACTCCCTCTATTTTTTTACAGTTATCACAAGCTACGCTCATTAAATTATCCAGTAACTCTACCAACTTCTTTTCCTGCATTTCTTTCTCCTCTCTGTCATTGCCTCGATAAATACTTTCAGGTTTCTGGTTTCCCGCCGCCAGATCGGCTTCGATGTCTGGATCCAAAGACATTTCCCGCAGAGTACTATCCCTTTTGGAGGATTCTCCCCGTGGGCTTTCTTGAACTGTTTCTTTTTCTGCCTGGTATTCATAGATCAAACCTCCTTATGGTTTCTTCGGTCTTTTCCGTCCATCCGATATCAATATCGTATTTTTCTTTCAGCAGTCTCATGGTGTCCCGGGCTCCATGTTTCATCTGGTCGATCTGGTCATACTTTGCTTTTGTTCCATGCATAAACTTGTCCAGCATATTCCCGGATCCGGATTTATGTTTTGCAAAACCAAACTCTTCGCACAGCTCCCAGATCACTGCAAGCTGTGTATATACGGACTGGATGTTCCGGGAATCATTCCAGATCTTTTCGTAGACAGAATAGGGAATATGTAGCCCTATGTAATTTTCCATCCAGTCTACTTCATCGAATCCCATTTCTTTGTTTAATTCCGGGGCTTCAAATTCCATTTCAATTCCCCATTTTTCACTGAGCTCCCGGTAGGTCTCCTGGATATTCTGCTTTTCTGAAGCTGCCACGCTCTCAGAATAATGCTCCAGAAGATATCCTGCTGCCGCTTTGGCATACCGGAATCCCTCCAATGCCTTTAAGGAAGTGATGATATTGCAAAGAGTAATAAAATTTTCCACCTGATCCAGTTTTTCCTGTGCTTCCATAATGCAGACTTTTCTGATCTCTTCTGTCTGCTCCTTTCTCCACTGTTCCAGGACGGCTATCTTAGACCCGGTGAGTTTGGCCACTTCTGGAATTGACAGGTTTGTGGTCTTTAACGGCGCCGGAGGAAGCTGAAATTCCGGAAATCCCGCATTCTTTAATACCTTGCTGATTTTTTCCTGTTCCTTCTTCCGCCTCTTGGCCTGGCGTCTTAATTCTGCTCTTCCCATTATGTTCCTCCATCTCTCTTTCCGTTACTTCTGGACTGCTTTCAAAAATTCCACAATCGCAGTCTCACTATCCGGAAAACGGTTGAATCTGTCATGTGTCTCCCATTTCCGGATTCCGTATTGTCCCCTTGGTGCTTCCGGTCCTCCGATCAGGTGCAGGTAGACTGTTTCATGATCCGGTATGTATCTGTCGCCCTGGCTTTTCCATTCTTCCGCTACCAGAACAGCGCCGTTATCAAAACGGTACTCGTAGTATTTTGCACCTGTGTAAGCGTCCACATGGCGCAGCGGCCATGTTTTATAATTCCGCAGCCACTCTTTCCGCTCCTCATTATTCTTCAGGCGCGGAAGCTCCGGCTGGGTTGTTTCCTCTTCTGTTTCCAGGACATCCTTGACCAGATTTCGGAGGATTCTGAGCCCGGCTACCTTTAACTGCTGCCGGAGAACTGTTCTCTCCGGAAGGCCATCACATTCCAGATAGTCCTTCAGCATCTTTTCTTCCTCTTCCAGATATTCCCGGATGAATAACTCAGACGGTACCGGGATGTCAGATATATCTTCCGGCCAGACATCTGTGTTTATCTGGATACTTAGGTTTTCCAGAGAAAGTTCTTCTGCTTTTATATCCTTTGCATCAGCAGTTACTTCAGGAATCGTTTCTGTTTGCGCCGGCGCAATTTCTATCTCGAGCTCTTCCCTTTGTTCTTCCAGTTTTCTTTTTCTTTTCTCCTCAGCAACCTCGAGCGACACAACGTTCCACATGCCTTGTATGGCTGCGGCAAGATAAAACCAGTCGTAATCACCCATGTATCTACTGTCTTCGTCCCAGAGCTGGACATAATCGTCAAACATATTGATATGAGCGGTACCTTTATCGGTGGCAAACCATCTTGTACGATCTTGTCCAATCTTATTTTTTAATTCTCCCGGAGATTTATCCACATGCAGAACTCTATTTGAAAAATCTTCCTTCATCCATATGTGATATGACTTAATCAAATATCTGGCTGCTGCATCCAGATATTCTTTTTCTTCCGGATCCGGCTTTTTCAGTTCTTTGACTAACTTCTGTTCTTTCGTTTCCTGCTTGTCCAGGAGTTTCTTCTTTTCGCAGGATCCGCAATCTTCTGAGATGCAGTCCTCTTCCGGGAGATACATGCAGTGCTCAAACTTCCGGCCGTGGAGTTTCCCCGGAAGATATTCCGGATAATTCATGATGTTGTCCTGGCCGGGGATCTGTTCCTCGAACTTTCCGTCTGGATCCGGATTAAAATAATTTTCCCAAGTGTCTTTCCCAGCTGCAGAACCATCAAAGATCGATCCCATAGTCTGGAAAAATTCTGTCCAAGTGATATCATGCAATTCCCCATCTGAACTCTTGATGAAAATCTGATCCGGATACAGTATCAGGAATACCCGGTCATTCTGGAATTTCTTTTTCTTCTCGTGATACAGGAATCTGGCCATCTTTTTTATATCTTCTTCCGAATATGGTCCAATGCCATATTGTTCGTAGATTCCGTTCAGATCTTTTTTCCTGTAGAAAAAGAAGTCTTTCACCGCCTCCCGGATGATATCATCCGGTTCCTGATTCCAATTCAGAAGATTGTCCGGGTTGTGTTCGGACTGCTTATTAAATTTCTTTAGATCCCGGATATCTTCCCGCTTTGTTTCCGGCCGGATCATTGCATGATCATCTTCCGGGAGCTGCAGCATCTCCGTAAGCTGGGAAAAATTAAAATCCCGGTATTGTTCCCGGAGTTCTGGAGTGTCTCCCTGTACAGAATATTTTTCGTATACATGAATAAAACGGCTTACTCCATCCGGTGTCATGCCAAAGGTTTCCCGGGCATACTCCGTGATCGAGCTGTAGCCTTTCAGCCTATACGCACCTGACTGGTCAATCCTGGACAGATGCCAGCCGGTCCGGACAAAATTCTTGACGAGCCCACCCAGATTCTCCCGGATCCCCTGCTCTTCCTGTTCCAGTTCCGGGAGTGTTAATCGTAACTGTTCCATAATTCCTCCTTTCGCGGGCACATTTTTTCTTGTACTTTATGCGTGTTTGAGGGCTGTTTTTTATGATTCCTGCGGACATTTTTGTAAATCTGTCTTTCAAAAACCGGTTTCCACAGCCTGAAACCCTTGAAATCTACCAGTAAAAACGTGTCTTTTGGTTTTTATCCACTTTTTTATCCCCAAAGTCCCGCAAACGCCCATTTTGCCTAACACGGACGGCGTTCATTTGGATTTTTATAAAGCTCCATGGATTCCACTTTGAATTTCACGGCATGGATGCGGAGTTTTTTCTCCAGGAGCTGCCACAGATCCAGATTTCTCAGTTCTTTCCCGTCCGACCGTTTCCAGCCGTTGTCTTTCCATGTGACAAGCTGTCTCTGGCCGTTCGCAAAGTAATAGCAGTCCGTGTGGAATGTGACCATGGCAGGCCTCACCAGTTCCCTTGCTGCCGCTACTGCACACTCCAGTACCAGGCGGTGCCCTGTGGTATTCCGCACGCAGGCATCCCCGGTTTTTGTATGTCCTTCGCAGACTAAAATATATTGATACCAGGCTTTCCGGGTCTTTCCCGGCGCTCTGGTAGATGTGATAATAAAAGCATCTACCTGTTTCACTTAAATCCTCCTATCCAACTTAATCAGTGTATAATGCCTGTAGGCATAGCCAGTTACAGGGTTGATCCCCATTTTCACAGAATCCGGATTTATGTAATAACCCTTTGGTGCTTTTGGGTAGATCATCCTCCCCTGCTTATCAACCAGATTTCTCCGATTGATCACTTTTTCTTTCGGCTCTTTGCGGATTAGATTCCGTGATGGATGATATCGTTTTGCTTCTTTTGGCTCCCATTCCTCTATTGGTTTTGCTATATACTCTGCCAGATCTTCAAAATTCCCAGCCTCATAGAGGGAACGGAAATTAATGTGGCCTTTTTTCCAGCACTCCGAAAAGAAGATATCTGTCCCTCCTTCCTGACTCTGAACCCGGTTTACCAGAATATGGATATGCGGGCCTCCTCTTTTTCCGATCTGAAGACGGTATATGTACTTCAATTCTTTTCCGATCTTGCGGTAACACTTCCGAACATCTTTGATCAGCTTCTGGATATCCTTTATCATTTCTGACCACGTAGGGCGATCCCCTTTTCTGTATGTAATGGTCATCCAGTAATCATGCTTTCCGAAATTCCACTTGATCAGCCTGCGGAGATCCCTTTCTTTTTTCCACTGATTCTGTCTCTCGATATCTTCCGGAGTTGCTTTCTTTCTTTTCTGCCTCTTCTGTCCGCTGGCTCCGTATCTGCCTGTATGCTTTTCTTCTATCTCCAGACTATCTCCGCACTCCCATATATGTCTTATGTATGCAAACCTCATATACCACCTCGAACCTATCTCTAATACTCCTTATCAAGCCTTGAAGGGGTCCTGTCCCCAAAAAAGTTAAAAATAAAAACGGGATTTTTCCCGTATTGGCTTGACCTTACGCCCTCTGGATGGTATAGTTTTGGTAGGTCTAATACCAGAGGACGTAAGTCTCTTTGCCCGTACATTGCCGTGTACGGGTTATTTTTTTATTCTGTTTTTCAGTTCCGTTAATTCCTTTACTGTTCCCAGATCTTCATACTGTCCTAACCGGTTAGCCAGTTCACCGAATACATTCAGCTCACCCTGCTGCCATTTCAAGTCCAGTTCTCCCTGAGTTGCCATAGGAACACGGTATGTACCACTGCCATTTTTCCTGGTCAGTCTCTCCTGCATTGCGGTTCCCTCCCTTTGTTTTCCAATGCCCTCTCTAACCGGATACTTGCCGACAGAGCCCGTACCCCCGGAGGGCACTCTGGATCCTGTAAATCCTGCAAAGCTTCTTTGATAGCCTTACGCAGCTCTGCGTTTTCTTTTTCCAGGCGCTTTGCGTTTCTGATGGCTTTTATAATCCACATCGTCTTTTTCCTCCATCTCCGACATAATCATTAAAGTCACGTTAATACCCCAAAACATCAGCGTTACCATAATCATCTCGATTGCTCCATCCCACTTATCCCAGGATAATATCGTTTCAAATACAGCTATGTATGCTAATGCTAAATATTTTCTCCGCATCCCGTTTCCTCCAGATATACTGTTCCATCCTCTGTACAGTTGATTGTTGCAGTTGCTCCTGTTTGATCTGTGATAGTTGCTGTCTTCCGACCATCAAAAGTAACCTTGACAGATCCCGGAACAAAATTATATTCAATCCACTTCAGGATCTTATACTGCTCAATTGTTCTTGCTTTCATGGCTTGTCCTCCTTTCTGCTGCCTATCCGGCAGCCTTTTTGTAATTCAGTCCCTGCAAGGTGTTTTCAATTCGCTCCTGCAGAAGTTTCTTTGCTTCTTCTTTGGATAATTCCCGATATTCTCCATTAATGCGGATTCGGGTAATATATGTAATCTCTTTCATGCCGAATCACCTCCTGTATTACCGTATGCTGATTGGCTTGTATGTGATATTCAGCTTTTGTAAAGTTATTGACTTCTACTGTTGTTTCTCCTATTCTTAAATTACAGGACACCGCCATGTCCGAATATAAAGAAAGGAGAAACTCCCTATGACAGATAATGACATTTCTATTTTAGAGTTAGTTTGCAAACATGGATCTATGGCTGATGCTGCTTTTTATCGTCAAAAAGATATTGGTGCAGATACTCGTTTGGACACCTTGCTTTCAAATGGCTTGATCAAAAAACATATTCATTATTCTGACGATTCTTACGCAGGTGAATATGAAATCACCGGAAAAGGTTATGCTTTCTTATCTGACTATTACTTAACCATACAAAGTTCCGATAAGTTCAGAAAAAAAACAATTGCTTTCCAACGTTTACATTCCATTAATCGTCACTGTTGCAGTTAACCTAATAATAGAAATAATAAAATTCTTGTTGCAATAGTAGTTACTATACTTACAACAACAATAATGAAATAATTAATATTGTTGTTGTGAGTATTCTTTTTCATCCTTCTCACTCTCCTTTCGGCTCTGGATTGTCTTCCAGTAGATCCTCAATAGATACGTGCAGATAATCTGCTACGGCTTTTAACTTATCAGCTGCCGGAATTGATTTTTTCCATTTGACTATAGTGCTCGCCGAAAAATTAAGATCTTTCTCTAACCGATAAATCGAAATTTTCTTTTGTTTGCACAATTTCTTTACTTTTTCATAAATCATTTTTTCACCTCTTTTACATGATTTTTTTCTTAATTCTATTGACTTTTCCATGAAAATAATCTATCATATGGGCATAGAGATAGCCGAAAATATTCATGTATATACCCTTAATAATTTTGCAGAATTATTTATGGATAGATTATTTTCATGTGTTTCTTGGTACATTCACATAATACATGATTATTTTCTAGTTGTCAATAGAATATACATGATTTTTTTCATGTTGCAAAATGAAAGGAGATTCTACGTTGACGCTAGTAGATAAAATTCGTGCTTTGGCTCGTCAAAGAGATATGAGTTTGCCACAGCTTGAAAGTGTTCTCGGACTTGGCAACGGAACCATAAGCCGATGGAGATCTTCTTCTCCTAATACGGATAAGCTTCAAAAGATTGCCGATTATTTTAATGTTTCTATGGATTACCTATTGGGACGTGAGGTTTATCTTACTCCCCGAGATGAAAAGGACATTGATAAGATTCTTGAACAAACCAGAGAACAGCTTATAAATCAAGAAGGGCTGATGTTTGATGGAGATCCGGCCAGTCCTGAAGCCATTGATTCTATTCTTTCCGCTATGCAGATCGGTATGGAGCTGGCCAAGAAGAAGAACAAGGAGAAATACACACCTAAGAAATATAAGAAGGACTGACGCGTATGGATGTCAAAAAACAGGCGAATAAAATCGCCCGTATGTTTAAGAGCCGCGACCCTTTTGAAATTGTCCGGGGCTTAAATGTTATCCTTGTGCATTATCCATTGGATGGTGTGCGAGGCTTTTATCAATATTTCCAGCGTAATAATATTATTTATCTGGATGATCGGTTATCAGATTCCGAAAAGCGTTTTGTTCTGGCTCATGAGCTTGGACATATGTTTTTACATAAAAAAGCAAATGCAATTTTTATGGATACCAGAACGCAGCTCAATGGAGCCAGATACGAACGAGAAGCTGATCTGTTTGCTATGGAACTTCTGTTTCCGGATGAAGTGTTGTCTGAATATCAGGAGATGGGGTATTCAATTGATCAGATATCCCGCATTACAGGATATAATAAAAGATTGATTAAATTAAAATTGGATTAATTCGCTTCGGCGTTTTAATAAAATACATTTACATTTTAAGGAGGAAAGAGTTATGGCATTAATCAAATGTCCAGAATGTGGAAAAGAGGTAAGTAGTGGCGCTACAAGTTGCCCCAACTGCGGACACCCAATCTCTCCGCAAAAAGAAACCGTAACGGTTGTGAAAGAGAAAAAGAAAGGAAGTTGCTTGTCAAAAATTATAGGATTTATCCTTATAATTGTTATTTTAGTGGCAATAGGCTCTGCATTAGGCGGAAACAAAGAAGAGGACACGTCGACCACCACTTCTGAAAAGCAGCCTCCAAAAGAAATTTCTTACAAAGCGGTTACTGTTGATCAATTGATGAATGATCTTACTTCAAATGCAATGAATGCTGCTGAAACATACAAAAACCAATACCTTGAAGTTTCCGGAAGATTGTCAACTATTGATAGCAGTGGAAAATACATATCCGTCCTGCCAAGCAATGACAAATTTGCCATCATTGGGATTCAATGTTATATCAAAAATGATGAGCAGAAAAAAGCAGTGTCTGAGATGAATGTCGGACAAGATATTATTGTACGCGGCAAATGCACTGATGTTGGAGAAGTTTTAGGGTATTCTTTAGATATTGATTCCTTTAATTAAATTATTATTCCCCGGCTCTGGCCGGGGAATATCTTAAAAATATAATATATTTACCCGGGGAGCCGGGGGACGTGCTCTCACCCATTCCGAGACCTTACGGAAGGCGGTGATTATTATGAGTACATATGAAGAATTAAGTTTAATCGTAAGCGTTGCTTTACTGATTGTAGCCATTCTGAATCTTACACATAAGAAATAGCCGTCCTGCTCTCGTCAAAGTTTAGGAACGGCTATTTCTAAAATAGTTTTACTTAATTTTCGCCGGGACGGGTGAAGTGCAGTCACCTTCCGGCTCCCTTGTTAAGTATATTATATACTATGCCCGAAATATTTGCAACTTATAAATACACTGTATATTGGCAACCATAACTGAAAGGAGATGATCCTATGCCATTACCAAACACAAAGCTTTATACCACAGAAGATATTTTCGCTCTTCCGGAAGGAGAACGTGCGGAGCTGATTGACGGGGTTATTTACGATATGGCTCCGCCAAAACGTATCCATCAAAAACTTATCAGTGAGCTTGGTTACGTTTTGAACAGCTATATTAGATCTCACAATGGTTCCTGTGAAGTTTACCCTGCTCCATTTGCTGTATTTTTGAACAAGGACAATCGAAACTACGTTGAACCTGATATCAGCATAATATGTGATAAAGGCAAACTTTCAGATCGCGGCTGTGAAGGTGCTCCTGATTTTATTATTGAAATTGTTTCTCCGTCCAGCCAACGTATGGATTACCAGATTAAACTTTTCAAATATCGTACTGCCGGAGTGAAAGAATATTGGATTGTAAATCCCACAACCCGCAATACTATGGTATATGGATTTGAACATGATGAAAATGTTGGACAATATAGTTTTGAAGAAACGATAAAAGCAGGAATTTTTAAAGATCTGGAAATTCGAATTGCTGATTTACTGAAATAAAACCGCTCGTACACCAAACGAGCCCCTGTTCCTGAACATTTTGCCGATGTTGGCAAATTATAAGGTTCAAAATTATACTCAAACAAAAAACCGCCCCAGTGTTACCAGCACTGAGACGGCCGATACATCCGAAGATGTACACATATTCTGAACAAATATATTGTATCATCCTCGGAGCAGTCGTTCAATCAGAAACTTTGTTCGACTGTTATTTTTGTACTTAAAATCACATAATTTAAAACCGAGGTGATGTTTTTATGAAAACAGGTGCTCTGTATATCCGTGTCAGTACCGAAGATCAGTCAGAACTCTCTCCTGATGCTCAGAAACGTCTTTTATTGGATTATGCCAAAAAGAATGAGATCATTGTCTCTAAAGATTTCATCTTTGCCGAAAGTGTTTCAGGCCGGCACGCACAAAAGCGCCCTGAGTTCCAGCGCATGATTGCTACTGCCAAGCAGCCTTCCCACCCGATTGATGTAATCCTGGTGTGGAAATTCAGCCGTTTTGCCCGGAATCAGGAAGAATCCATAGTCTACAAGAGTATGCTGAAAAAGGACCGTGTAGATGTAGTCAGCGTCTCTGAGCCTCTGATCGAGGGGCCTTTTGGCAGTCTGATCGAGCGCATTATTGAATGGATGGATGAATACTACTCTATTCGGCTGTCTGGAGAGGTTTTGCGCGGCATGAAGGAAAAAGCTCTGCAGCACGGATATCAATCTACTCCCTGTCTGGGATATGATGCTGTAGGCCACGGAAAGCCTTTTATTATCAACGAAGCAGAGTATGCCATGGTATCTTATATCATGGATCTGTATGACAACCAGAATATGGATGAGACAGCCATAGCAAGGCGCTGCAACGATCTTGGGTATCGCACCAAACGCGGTAATCCTTTTGAGCGCCGCACTATTGACCGGATTCTGGAAAATCCCTTTTATTGTGGTACCGTAACCTGGAACGGCGTGGAATTTGAAGGCGCTCACGAAGTGCGCTTGTCCAGAGAACGTTTCGAAAAGAGGCAGGAGTTGATTGCATCACGGAAGCGTCCCATCAAAGCGAGAAACGTTTCTGCCTGCAAGCACTGGCTGTCCGGACTGATTAAATGCTCCATTTGCGGCGCTACTCTCTCCTACACAGGAAACAACGCATGTCCATACTTCCAGTGTTGGAAATATGCCAAAGGCTTCCACAAAACCTCTGTAGCTTTATCTGTAAAAAAAGCTGAACAAGCTGTTACGGATTATTTCGATCAGATTCTGGATGGAGCTAAATTTACATATGTCCGCAAAACTCAGCCTACAGATGATACTCTGGAAATTGAACGGCTGCAAAAAGAGTTGTCCAAACTGTCCAGTCGTGAAAAACGAATCCGGGAAGCATATGAAAGCGGCATTGATACTATGGAAGAGTACAAAGCCAACAAAGAACGCCTGACTGCTTCCAGATTAAAATTAAATTCTCAGTTGGAACATCTGCTGAGCGATCAGGAAGAAGAACTGGATACAGAGGAAATTCTCCGGGAGATCCGGTCTGTGAATGACATTTTAAAGAATCCAGATGTAGACTATGAAGAAAAAGGCGTATTGATCCGGGGCGTAGTAAATCAGATTATTTACAACAAAGAAGAAGGCAAAATGTACTTTGATATCATTGTTTCGTAAAAAGTTTCGTAGTTTTTGCTCTTCCCAAAAGTCCTGAAACCACTGTAAATAGCTGGTTTCAGGCACTATTATAGGGTATTGCACTCTGGTGGCCCGGACGGTGAGATCAGTGCTTCCCTCCGCTATCTTTCCCAGCGCTTTTCCATGCCAAACCGAATGGCAGCAGCTGTACTAAACGATATAGGCACGGAAGAGTTGGCCCATCTGGAGATGGTATCTACTATCGTTCACCAGCTTACCCGCGATCTCTCCATGGAGGAAATAGAAAAAAGTGGTCTGGGCGCCTATTATATTGACCATACGGTAGGCATATGGCCTCAGGCTGCGGGTGGGATCCCATTTAACGCCTGTGAATTCCAGAGTAAGGGCGATCCCCTTACCGATCTTTTTGAAGATCTTGCAGCAGAGCAAAAAGCCCGTGCCACCTATGACAATATTCTCCGTGTGGTACGCAACATCCCTGAGATTGCAGATCCCATCCGATTTCTCCGTGCAAGAGAAGTGGTTCATTTTCAGAGATTCGGTGAAGCTTTGCGAAGTGTACAGGAACAGCTTGACTCCAAAAACTTCTACGCCTTCAACCCGTCCTTTGACATGCCCTGCGAGGCTTCCTGCAAAAAATGCTGATAAAAATCCCCCGGTCGTTACGGCCGGGGAATTACTTAAAATTTACTCAATAATATATGCGTTGACAATTTCTCCATAATATGCAATATGTACATCCCGATTAGAGCCTGTAAAAGAACTCTCTACATTCTGAGGATAAAATTTTTCTACAGTTTCTTTTTCCATTGCATTAATATCCTGCTTCTGTTTGTAGACAATCCTGCACTCCAATGTAAGAGGAAGCTCTTTAATTCCTGGAACGGAAATGCTTTCCGGCTCTTCCAGAGTCAGGCCAAGTTCTTTGAGCTTGTTCACGTCACGTCCGGATTTTGAACCGCAAAAACCAAGAGCTTTTTTCTGGCTGTCATCAAGGGGTATATTTACTGTAAATTCTCCATTCTGTTCCAGAAGCTCTCTTGTAAATCTTCCCTCTCTGATCACAGTAATAAAAACAGGTTTTCCCCATTCAATTCCAAGCATTCCCCAGGAAATTGTCATGGAATTTACCCTCTCATCTGATTTTGATGTAATCAGAACACCTGATTTTACACCGTTTAAAATCTGTCCTGTATACTCAAATACATCAATCTTTTTCTTCATTTCCTGAATCCTCCGTTTCATTTTCCAGAATTTACTTGTAAAAATAATGAATTCTTTTTTCTATCATATTCCAATTTCTATTTGTTTACAAGTCCTATAATCAAGCATATTTTAACACAGCTTTTGCCTCTTTTTGTATCATGCATATAAACTGTTTACAAGTGCTTTTTTCATTACTGAATTTTTCCGGAAACCTGCTTTTCATACATTCTTTTTCCAGCTCTGTATACTGACGGATATAAGCTTCCAGTTCCTGTTCTGTCATCCTCATTCTTTTATCCACCTGCTTTTTCTGCTACTGCAGATTCCATCCCACTGACAGTTTCCACAGATTTCCTTTCTTTTTCCCGGCTGTAAAATCAATTTTTCTACTTTTTCTGTAAACTCAGCAAATGAAATGGTTTCATTTTCCTGTAATCCGCATAACAGAAGTACCTTTCTGTCATATTCCGCTACCTGGTCTGCAGTCACGCAAACCTGCCCCTTCAGGTTGGGACAGGCAGAACAGATTACATCGCCCCCAACTGTTAAAGATACCCTGGCATCTCTTTCCATAATATCCAGAATTTTTCCCATATGCTCTGCAAATTCCCGGCTGTAACCCCTGCCCTCAAAATAAGCCAGGCACATACCATGATGAGGGCGCAGGCAGATGCTGTTTTGCTTTTCTTTCATATTCTCTCCTGATTATAACAAAACCGGGGAGGTTCCCGGATTCTGCTTTACATGATATACTTTTTTAATTTTCTGGACAAACCATATGCCATCACGATTTTAATAATGTCCGGAATAATAAAGGGTATCACACACCATCCAAGAACCGCCATCAGGCCTACCGGACCGCTTGTTTTCATATACACAGCCATAAACCATACAGTACCAAAAGCATAGCATACAATCAGGCCCACAGCCATAGATAAAATCTGTATTACACTTTTTTTTCCGGGAATCTTTTCCATTGCCCACATAACAAGGGCAGAAAATAAAAATCCCACAATGTATCCTCCGGTTGTTCCTGTGAGAATTCCGATTCCCCCTGTCATTCCCGCAAATACAGGAACTCCCACTGCTCCAAGAATAATATAAAGAGCAACGGACATGGTACCTCTTCGTCCTCCCAGAACACCTACTGCCATAAATACTGCAAAGGTCTGCAGGGTAAAAGGAACTGCTGTAGGAACTGAAATCCAGGAACAGACTGCCATCAGTACTGCAAATACCGCAATATAAACAAGATCATAGGTTTTACTTTTTGCTGCTGCCATTGTATTCATCTCTTTTCCTCCTGCTGTAACACATTTTGACTGTCTTACTTTAACACAGGGAAGATACATTGTCAACTTTATTTGTATTTTGGTTTACATTTAATCTTTATGGTGTACATAGATGTCCATCTGATTATAAGGAATTACAATTCCCTGAGCGTCGAACTCCTCTTTAATCTTCTGATTCAGTCTCCACTTCACAGACCAGTAGGAATCCGTAGGAACCCATACGCGCAGTCCCATAATCACAGCGCTGTCTGCAAGCTGATCCACAAATACCACCATTTCGCTTCTGTCCCCCTGGGTGTCCGGATCCTCCAGAAGAATTTTTTCCAAAATTTCTTTTGCCTTCTGAATATTCGACTCATAGGAAATCCCTACTTTTATTTCCAGTTTTCTTGTCTCTTTTGCTGTGACATTGATGATTGTACTGTTGGAAAGTGTTCCGTTAGGCACCACGATTTTTTTGTTGTCAATGCTAAGAAGTGTGGTGTAGCACATTTCAATCCTTGCCACGGTTCCCTCACAGCCATTCTGCTGGTTTTGAATAATATAATCCCCAACCACAAACGGTTTAAAAACCAGAAGAAGAACTCCTCCTGCCAGATTGGCAAGTCCTCCCTGAAGAGCAAGACCTATGGCCACACCTGCTGTACCCAGGAGAGCTGCCACCGAAGATTCCGTTACTCCCAGGCTGACTGCAATATTAAAAATCAGCATGGTATACAGAACTGCCTTACCTGCGGAACATGCAAACTGCACCACGCCCTCGTCCAGCCGCGCACGTTCCATGGAACGCTTCATCAGCTTTACCGCCCAGCGTATCAGTTTTCTTCCTACAAAAAATACAATAATCGCAAGTACCACCTTCAGACCAAAGCCTACGATCGCAGGAATCTGACCTGCCATATATTCTTTCAGATTCAAAATCTCCTTTATATTATCTGATACTCCGCCAAGTCCTATTTCCTCCAGTCCCTGATCCACCTTTTCAACAGTTTCATTTACGGTTTCCATATCCATAATCATCACCCCGTTTTCTGTATTTTATCTTATGCCCCTTTATCATACCATAAATTGCTCACATAAAACACACAGGAATCCCTGTATTTATCGATCTATCTTTTTGTTGCTACCCACTCTATTCACAGAAACCTGGACAACATGCATTCCAAGTCACTTTCTGTAATGGTATTTTGTCCTGTTTATATCTCGGGATTCTGATATATATGCTAAAAGTAACTGTCAGAACAATGATCTGGAAACAGGAGCTATTTCTTTTCTTTTAATTTCATTCTGATTTTCTAAAAAAAGCACAAAAAATCTCCTGAAAACTCATGAAGTCAAAAGATTTTTCCTATTTAAAAACTGTTCCTACAATGCTATAATAAGGACGCTTATATAATATTTTTTATAATGGAGGAAACCATGCATATCATAATTGTCGGGTGCGGAAAAGTAGGACGTACCCTTGCAGAGCAGCTTCAGGAGGAAGAAATTGACCTGACGCTTATCGATACTGTAGAAAAAACGATCAACGATGTTACTGAGGATATTGATGCAATGGGTATTGTAGGAAACGGCGCCAGCATCAATACATTAATGGAGGCAGGCATCAGCACTGCCGATATTCTTATTGCCGTTACCGCTTCAGATGAGCTGAATCTTCTCTGCTGCCTGATTGCACAGAAAACCGGCTCCTGCCAGACAATTGCCCGGGTACGCAATCCAATCTACAATCAGGAAATCGGATTTATCAAAGAAAAGCTGGGTATCTCCATGATCATTAACCCGGAATACGCTGCAGCTCAGGAAATTTCCCGTCTGCTTCGTTTTCCGGCTGCCATAAAAATTGATCCTTTTTCCAGAGGAAAGGTAGAGCTTTTAAAATTTAAGGTCCTTCCTGAATTTCATCTGGACGGCATGAGCATTTCCCGGATCACAGAAAAATTCCGGTGCGATATTCTCTTCTGTGCTGTGGAAAACAAAGATGAGCTTACCATTCCGGGAGGCGACTATATCATACATGACGGTGATTTTGTCTCTATTATTGCCACTCCACAGAATACTGCCCTGTTTTTCAAAAAAATAGGTTTTCGGACAAACCAGGTGAAAAATGCGCTGATCATAGGCGGCGGAACTATTTCCTATTATCTTGCAAAAACTCTGATTGATACCCGAATCCATGTAAAGATCATCGAAAAAAATCCGAATCGCTGTGAATTTCTCAGCGATCTACTTCCGGATGCCACCATTATCAACGGCGACGGAACGGACCGCGCACTTCTTCTGGAGGAAGGCCTGGAAACTGCAGAGTCCTTTGTTACGCTTACCAATTTTGATGAAGAGAATATTTTTCTCTCTCTGTTTGCCAAAAAAAGCTCCAATGCAAAAGTAGTGGCAAAGGTAAACCGTCTGCCCTATACAGATGTCATTGACGATCTGGATCTGGGAAGTGTGATCTACCCAAAATACATAACCTCAGACAGTATTCTCCGCTATGTGCGGGCTATGCAGAATACCATTGGCAGCAATGTAGAAACTCTTTACCATATTCTGGACAGTCAGGCAGAAGCTCTGGAATTTGCAGTACACGATCATTCACCAGTGACAGGTGTTCCACTTTCTGAACTGAAGCTGAAAAAAATCTTCTGATCTGTTGCCTCACCCGTAACGGATCTGTACGGATTCCCCGCGGCCATGACACCGTAGAGGTAGGAGATCATGTAATTGTTGCTACTACACACAAGGGACTTCGCAATATCTGCGATATCCTTGAGAAATAAGGGGTGCAGTCATGAATTACCGTATTATTTTTTATATTGTTGGATGGGTATTTAATCTTCAGGCGATATTTATGGTTCTTCCATGCCTGACTGCTGTTATTTATGGAGAAACTGACCTTGGAGCTTTTCTTGTTTCCATTGTCATCTGTCTTGCCGTTGGTCTGCCCCTGACAAACAAGAAGCCTCAAAATAAAGTATTTTATATAAAAGACGGCTGTATTGCAGTTGCCCTCAGCTGGATTGTTCTCAGTATCACCGGAGCGATCCCCTTTATACTTTCCGGCGCGATTCCGCATCCCATTGATGCGATTTTTGAAACAGTATCCGGTTTTACCACTACCGGTTCCAGTATCCTGACTGACGTGGAAATTCTTCCGAAATCAGTCCTTTTCTGGAGAAGCTTTACCCACTGGATCGGCGGAATGGGAGTGCTTGTCTTTCTTCTTTCTCTCCTGCCTCTAGCAGGCGGATATCATATGAACCTAATGAGAGCAGAAAGCCCCGGACCTTCTGTCAGCAAGCTTGTCCCAAAAGTACAGTCCACTGCAAAAATACTTTACACGATTTATCTGGGCATGACTGTCCTACAGATCATCCTTTTGCTGCTTGGCGGTGTACCTGTATTTGATTCTCTTTGTATTACTTTCGGTTCTGCCGGAACCGGAGGCTTTGGAATCAAAAATGACAGTATGGCAAGCTACAGCACTTATTGTCAGGTGGTAACAACTGTTTTTATTATTTTATTTGGTGTGAATTTTTCTGCCTACTATCTGATCCTCACAAAGAAATTTAAGCAGGCGTTTAAGCTTGAAGAAGTGCGGTATTATTTTGGAATCATCCTTGCTTCCGTAATTCTGATCGCAGTGAATACCCGCCACATGTTCAGCGGATTTGCAGAAGCCTTCCAGCAGTCAGCATTCCAGGTTGGTTCTATTATTACAACCACCGGTTATTCCAGTACAGATTTCAACCAGTGGCCTGCGCTGTCAAAAACGATTCTGGTTCTGCTTATGTTTGTTGGTGCCTGTGCAGGAAGTACAGGAGGAGGTATCAAGGTTTCCCGTGTTGTTCTTCTCTGTAAGGCAGCCCGAAAGGAGTTTCAGCTATACCTTCACCCAAATGCGGTAAAAAAACTGAAAATGGATAATAAGGCGGTTTCACATGAGACGCTGCGCTCTACCAATATTTTTCTCAGTGTTTATCTGCTGATCTTCTGTGGTTCTATCCTGATCGTCTCACTGGATAATTTTGATCTGGTTACCAACTTTACCGCAGTTGCCGCTACCCTGAATAATATTGGACCCGGCCTTGAAGTTGCAGGACCAATGGGAAATTTCAGTTCCTTCTCCTATCTGTCCAAAAGTGTTATGATTTTCGACATGCTTGCCGGGCGGCTGGAAATCTTCCCTCTGCTTCTTTTATTCTTTAAGGATACATGGAAAAAATTTTAACTTTACTGTAAGCAGAAAAACAATTATATTTTGCCTGGATGGAAATGTTCCGTAACTGTGACAGAAAATATTTCAAAATCATCTGAAAAATATTATGTCAGAGGCAACACTGTTTTTCATATTTTTTTCAAATTGATATCACAATTTCTTCACATTTATGTTTTATAGTAAGGTATGTAGAAAGCTCAGTGCTTTCTATACAAATATTTTTCTTTTTCATACGCGCCGGTACGAAAGTACCGGCCTCCTTCCAATTATGACCTTTTTATAATCCATCTCTTTATAAAAAAAAGCGTCGGGAACAATTTTCCCACGCTTTTTTATGTATGTCCGTTATTTCAGATTTTCACTGATCACCTTCCAGATACTGCTGTTTTCAAATCCAAGTTTCCACTGTGCTACGCCTGCAAGTTTGTATTTCGGAATGAGTTTTACCTTTTCCGCAATAGACTGTGCATCCTCAACCCATATTTCATAACTGGAACCGTCTTTTTCATAAGAAGCAGTATTCTGCCCAACACTGCCGTCCCATATAGTCTCTGCCTTATTTTCTTTTATTACATTCTGTGCCTGATCCATTCCGATCGCTTCGCTTGTCAAAGCTCCTCCGGTTGTCTTCCAGAGTCTTGTATAAAATGGGATTGCCAGAATGGTCCGTTCTGCCGGTACTTCTGCCAGAGTATCCACAACCCCTTTTTCTACCCAGGGAAGAGAAGCCACAGAGCCCGGTTCTTCTGAACCTACATAATGTTCATCATATCCCATGATGATCACATAATCTACAACCTCCCCCTGTTCTTCTCTGTCATAATGACTGGTAAAATCTTCAGGTACCGGATTATCCACAGACAGTACAAGATTTCTCTTATGACACTCAATAGACAATTCTCTTAAAAATTGCAGAAAATGCGGTCCCGCATCTTCACTGAGCGTTTCAAAATCCACATTAATTCCATCAAGACCTGTTTTTTCCGCAGCGCTCATAAGCTGACTGATAATATTCTGGCGTGAAGAAAGCTGAGACAAAGTATCTGTTGTACTTACGTCTGCGGTAAAGTTGTCAATCAGTCCCCATACCTTCATTCCTTTATCATGCGCCTGTTTTACATAGTCAGCAGAAGATATATCTGCAATATTGCCCTGTGTATCCTGCAAATAGAACCAGGTAGGAGAAATAACATTTACTCCGCTTACATTTGCCACTGCATCGGTAAAATATGCATTAGCCTCTTCTGACGTCACCTGATGCCAGGACAGATTCACCGGTTCTTCCATAACCAGGTGCTGATACTCTTCCTTCTGAAAGTCTCTCTCAAAATCCTTTGCTTCCGGAGAAGACACATCTTTCTTTTTCACAAATCCGATATATCCATCCATTGTAGCAACCTGCACCCATTCTTCATATTCCTCCATGAAGGTCAGAGTATCGCCTTTCTTGACCTCTGTGAGAACCGGTGACTTGATTCCTCCGCGATAACGGACATATGTATCTTTTTTTGCAGTTGCTACATTTACCCCGGTAAACTGATTCTGTATAATGATTCTGGAAGGATTTTCTCCCATATATACGTCCATGTCTGTATATTTTTGTACAAAAGGCAGACTTAAAAATACACTTCCATCCTTCAGCCACACATCTCCATCTCCGTTCTGAGATGCCGGATACATCTGAAGCTCAGAAGGTGTTGCATAAAGAATCTGCTGATTTGAACTGTCCCAGTAATATCTCTGGTTCAAATGGCCTGATACAAACTCCAGCGGAAGATAAGTCTGATCATCAGATGTTACTGCGCGCTCCTCCATAATCTCTGTTCCCAGGACGATCACAGACTCTCCCTCCGCAGTCTTGCCGTAATATTCGTTCAGATCCATGCGCTCTTTTGTCGGAATATATTTTTTGACCACATGAATTCCAACTCCTGCTGCAGCAAGCAGAAGAATCAGAACGCAGACGATAACTGCCGGCATATACTGCTTCTTCATTTGTTTTTTTACCTGCTTTTTCATTTGCTTTTTCCTTTCAGTTCAGAACTATATGTTTCACAAACTTCCTCTTTTGTTAAAAAGGCTGTTTCATTATATCATACTTTTGTGCGATTGCGTTATAAAATCATTCTTTTTATATTTTTTTCATATTTCGGGAATACTCCGCCTGGTCAGGCATGAGAGGGGAATTTACTGCCTTTGACGGGGAATTCCCGTTCTTCTGTGCATATCATCATGCTTTTGCATAAAATTCCTTTGTACTGTGTGATATATTTTCTCTTCTTCCCTCCTTTCGCGGATTTTTGAAAGCACCCTGTGGGTTTCTGAAAAATCTCTGTCCATAAAAGAAGCCTTATCTTTAAAATACGTGGGATTTGTATGATTGCCGCAGCGGGAATGCTGCATGACTATAAAATGGCAACAATACATTTGAAAAAAGAAATCAGTCAATATGTAAGCTGTTATCTGTGATGTTCCGGCGCTTCCATTACATCCAGAATGATTTTTCTGTTTTTTATTATACCTTGTTTTTAATCATATGCAAGAGGTTTCAGCAAAATATAAAAAATTTTCGATTTTGTTTTCAAATATTTTATATTTAGGTAAATTGAATTTCTTTACATTCTCCATATTTGTGGTATATAATAGATGCTAAGTTGATATGCATTTTTTTGCTGTAAACCAATAAAATCATTGACAATGTCCTGCTCTTCAAAAATGACATCATCTGCATGTATGAGTATAATAACATATGCACATGGTAAACAGACAGGATAAAAAGAATAGGATGTGATTATTATGAAAATAGAAAAAATTAACGAAAACCAGATTCGCTGTACTCTGACCCGTGAAGACCTGGAGCTTCATCAGATCCGTCTCAGCGAACTTGCTTACGGTTCCGAAAAAGCAAAAAAACTTTTTCGTGATATGATGGAGCAGGCTCAGCTGGAATTCGGATTTGAAGCTGATAATATTCCTCTGATGATCGAGGCAATTCCTGTCACAACAGACAGTATTATCCTCATTATCACCAAAGTAGAGGATCCTGAAGAACTGGATACCCGCTTCTCCAAATTTACACCTTTTAAAGATCGGGGGCAGGGAGATCCGGTTTCCCTTGACGGTGCAGATAATATCATAGATCTTTTTCAGAAACTCTGTGAGTCCAAGCTGAAGACACTGTCCAAAAAGAACTCTGCAGAAGATAAAAAATCTGCAGAAGAAAAGCCGGAACAGGAAACTCCCGCTGTTAATGTAATCCGTCTGTTTGTTTTTTCCCGGCTGGATGATGTAATTGCTGCGGCTCATGGACTGAACGGATTCTTTACAGGCCAGAATACTCTGTACCGGAATACTGAAAATGAAACTTATCTTCTCGTTCTCCATCAGTCTGAGACTTCTCCTGAAGATTTTAACAGAGTATGCAATATCCTTTCTGAATATGGAAGCAGCAAGGCTTTCACAGTCTCGGGAGAAGCATATCTGAAAGAACATGGAAAACTGGTTTCTGCAAATGCACTTCAACAGCTTGTACAGCTTTAACAAATAATAAAAGGACATTGCTCTTTATGCAATGTCCTTTTATTATTCATTCTGCTCCTCTGTATATCTCTCTTATTGAGCAAGAAAATCATTGATCTGCTGAACAAGGATATCTGCATCGAATCCATGAACCATAGCAGCCTCTTCCAGAGACTCCATCTGTGAAGACGGGCAGCCGATGCAGTGCATTCCCATTCTCATAAGAATTGCAGCGCAGTTGGGATCTATTCTGAGAAGCTCACCAATTGTTGTTTCTTTGGAAACCTGTGCCATTTCTGCTACCTCCTTTTATAATATGCAGAAAACCAATCCATCATTTCCTGCAATGTTATGCTGTTTATAGCACATTTATTATAATATAAAAATCACCTAGAATCAACGGGCTAATTATAAAAATATGTTTATAATTTTATACTTGTAATCCTCTATAAGATATATTAGAATAGCATTATAGAACCTTTCGGGGTACTAATGAGAAAAAAGGAGGATACTATAATGGCATACGTAATTACAGACGAATGTGTAAGCTGCGGATCCTGTGCTGCTGAGTGCCCATCTGAGGCAATTTCTGAAGGCGCAGATCATTTCGAGATCGATGCAGACGCTTGCGTTGACTGCGGAACATGTGCAGATGTTTGTCCTACAGAGGCTATCCAGCCAGGAGAATAATCCAACGGACTACATACAGAAAAAGAAGAGCTGCAGCAAAGCTGCGGCTCTTTTTCATTTTTATATATTCTTATGTATTTTCAGGATTCTTCCTGATTTTTTATCCACTGAAGCGGCAGCGGCTTCGCGTCTGGCAAGCTGCTGTCTTCTGATTGCAAGATCAAGAGAACGATATCTCTCCTCATCTTCATTTTGGGACTGTATCTCCTGTGTGATCAGTCTTTCCAGGATTGTCTGGAATTCCAGGATTTTAGGATTTACGGTTTCTTCTGCCACACCGACCTCCACAGAATATACAGCTTCCTTTACCGGCACCTCATTTACAGATACCGCTTCTTCCAAAAGGCGTATCTTACTCTCAGAAGAGCCCGGAGCCGTGCGGGCAATCTGAGGGATCAGATCCTTAATCGCCCGAAGCTGCAAACCTCTTTTCTTCAGTTCTCTGATATTCAGAAAAAGTTGAATATCATATCTGGTGTAGTAGCGGTGGCCAAGTTCATTTCTCTGGATATGAAGGTCAAGCTCGTCCTCCCAGTAACGCATAACATATGGCTTCACCCCCGTCATTTCTGATGCCTGTCTGACCGTATATCTTGTCTCCATACCGCACCTCCTACATCTCAAATTATAGCAGAGTATATGAGTATTTCAACAAAAACCGTTCGACAATTTTTGCTGTAAAATAATCCGTAGTTATTATCCAGTCTTTTTACGGCTTATTAAAAGTTTTGATTCAAACTATAAATAAGCAGATGTAAAAAAGTGCGTAATCTCCTCGCTGATTTGTCTTTGCGAAACGCCCACATAGAGTTTATCCTTTCTTTTATGTCCACATATTCCGAATTTTAGTATGTAAAATTTGATATTTGATCATTTATAGTTTTTAATTGTATTCTGTAACGCATTTGCTCCTGTATGTATGGGAATTTCATAAAATTGTATCAGCTGTATTGCAAAGTATTATCTTCAAGCAGTTATATCCGGAGCAAAGCGAATGGTTTTTTATTTACCGGGAATGCCACTGCAGAGTTACTACTTTCCCGATAAGCAAAAAAATCTCCCATATTTCACCTGACAGGTGTCCAATACGGAAGATTCTTTTTGTACGACTTTATTTTTTCATATTTACAAACTGTGTATACCTTGGCAGCCATACCAGCTCAATGGTTCCAATGGGGCCGTTACGCTGTTTGGCAATAATGACCTCGGCAATATCCTTTTTTTCTGTATCCTTGTGATAATAATCATCTCTGTACAAAAACATTACTACGTCCGCATCCTGCTCAATAGCTCCGGATTCTCGAAGGTCAGAAAGCATTGGCCTGTGATCAGGTCTCTGCTCTACCGCACGGCTTAACTGTGACAGTGCAATAACAGGAACAGAAAGCTCACGGGCAAGAGCTTTCAGAGAACGGGAAATATCTGAAATTTCCTGCTGTCTGGAATCGCTTTTTCCACTTCCGCTCATCAGCTGCAGATAGTCGATCATGATAATTCCGAGATTGTGCTCCAGCTTGTACTTCCTGCATTTGGATCGCATTTCCGCAATGCTGATACCCGGCGTATCGTCAATGATCAGATTGGAACGGCCAATAATATCCGCGCCCTCTACCAGCTTTGTCCAGTCCTCGTCTTTCAGATTACCGGTTCTCATGTTCTGGGAATCCACATGGGACTCCATTGCCAGCAGTCGGTTTACAAGCTGCTCCTTTGACATTTCCAGACTGAAGATCGCCACAGTAACATTTTTACGAAATGCCATATACTGCGCGATATTCAGTACAAAAGCGGTCTTTCCCATAGAGGGTCGGGCCGCGATCAGGACAAGATCTGAAGGATGCATACCCGAAGTTTTGTAATCCAGGTCAACAAAGCCTGTAGGAATTCCGGTAACGCTTCCCTTCAGCTTGGAAGCTTTTTCAATATTATTAATGGCATTCAGAACCACCTGCTGAATCGGTACATAATCGCCGCCAATACTTCTCTGTAAAATACTGAAAAGTTTTTTTTCTGCCTCTTCCAGAAGGGTTTCTGTATTTTCCTTTTCCAGATAACAGCTGTTCGCCACCTCCTCCGTAGTCTTAATGAGACGACGAAGAAGAGCTTTTTCACTTACAATATTTGCATAATATTTTATATTTGCAGAAGTAGGAACTGCTTCCAGAAGCTCTCTGACATATTCCATACTGCTGATATCCGGAGGAAGGTCCTTTTCTTTCAGTCTGTTCTGAAGAGTAATCAGATCAACCGGCTGTCCTTCATTGCACAGCTCTACCATAGCGTCAAAAATAATACCGTACTGATTCTGATAAAAATCATCGTTTGTAAGAATTTCAGACGCAACAAGGATCGCATCCCTGTCCATGAGCATGGAGCCGATCACAGACTGTTCTGCTTCAATGCTGTGGGGAAGTATTCTCCTGACCAGTGCTTCTTCCATACTGCGGGCTCCTCCGTTTTATGCTTCTTTGATCCAGACCTTAAGACTTCCGGTTACCTTCGGATGCAGTTTCACACCGACCTGAGTCACACCCAGATTGCGGATCGGACCGTCAAGCTGAAGTTTCTTTTTATCAATGTCCAGATTCAGCTGAGACTTTGCAGCCTCGGAAATTTCTTTTGCTGAAACAGAACCAAAGGTTCTTCCGCCTTCTCCTACTTTCAGCGTAAGAATTACTTCTTTTGTTTCCAGATCCTTTGCAAATGCCTGAGCAGCCTCCAGATTTTCCTGTGCTACTTTTTCTTCATTTGCCTTCTGAAGCTTCAGGTCATTGAGATTTTTCGGTGTTGCCTCAACGCCCAGTTTCTTTGGCAGAATCATATTTCTGGCATAGCCGTCACTGACATTTACAATCTGACCTTTTTTTCCAAGAGATTTTACATCTTCTAATAAAATTACTTTCATTTTGTTTCCTTTTCCTCCTGATACATTTCGTCAATAATGTTCTTCAGCATCTCTTCAACCTCAGGCATTGGTTTCTTCACCTGTGCGCCTGCAATATTCAGATGACCTCCGCCGCCCATTTTTTCCATCAGCACCTGTACATTCACTTCATCAATGGCTCTGGCGCTGATATACACCTCATTATTATACGGCGTCAGCACAAAAGATGCTTTTACACCGGCAATATTCAAAAGCTCGTTTGCCGCCTGAGCGCCCACTACTGTAGGACTTTCCAGGCCCTCGCTGGGACACTTGGCAATGGCAAAGCAGTCTTTATAAATACTTGCGGTACGAACTGCCTCTGCCCGTGCCTTATATGAATCAATATTATCTCTGAGAAGCTTGCGCACTCTTGTCATATCTGCGCCGCTTCTTCTCAGAAAGGCTGCCGCTTCGAAAGTCCGCACGCCAGCTCTGGTAATAAAATTATTGGTGTCGATCATAATTCCCGCATAAATACAGTCTGCCTCTATATTTCTCAGTCTCAGATCATCAGAAAAATACTGAAGGATCTCTGCCACCATTTCACAGGTAGAGGAAGCATAGGGTTCCACATAGGAAAGCACTGCATTCTGAATGATTTCATTGCCTCTGCGGTGGTGATCCAGCACAACAATTGTTTTTGTCATATACAGAAGCTCCTGACATTCTGTATAGCTGGGCTTGTTGGTATCCACCACTACCACTACCGTATTATTATCCACAAGCTCCATAGCCTGATTTTTGTCAATGAACATAGAAGGCTCATAATCCGGATTATTCAGGTAACCTGCCATCAGAGGTCTGATAGAAGTAGACGGATCATTTACTACAATGTGCACCGGTTTGCCCAGAGTTTTTCCCGCACGGTAAATACCAATGGCAGCTCCCAGCGCATCCACATCAGTGATCTTATGACCCATAACGACCACTCGTTCCTTGGTACTCATAAACTCCTTCAGCGCCTGCGCCTTTACACGGGCTTTGACACGGGTTGTCTTTTCCATCTGCTGAGCTTTTCCGCCATAATAGGTGATGCTGTCTCCGTTTTTGATGACTACCTGATCGCCGCCCCGACCCAGAGCCATTTCAATGGCAATCCGGCAGTACTCATAATTCTGAAGATACGTAGCTGCATTAAGACCGATTCCAATACTGAGGGTGACTGTCATTTCATTTCCTATATTGACAGTCTTAACTTCCTCCAGAATATGAAATTTCTGCTCTTTTAGGGCTTCCAGAGAACTCTGACGCATAATCAGGAAATATTTGTCCTTTTCAAGCTTACGCACTAGGCCATCATAATTTGAAAAATACTTTGTGATCTTTCTGTCAATTAAAGCAATCAGAAGAGAACGCCTTACATCTTCCACACTCTCAAGTGCTTCTTCGTAATTATCCAGATATGCCAGAGCAACTACAAGCTTGTTGTCCTCGTTTGCTTTAATATAATCTTTCAGTTCTGTCTCATCATACAGATACATGGCAATCAGGCTTGTATTCTCGGAAAGTCCCTCCAGAACTTCTGAATGAACCATTGCCTCGCCTAACAGGACACGCTGCATGGAAATCCTGTATATACAGTCACCAACCTGTGTACTGATCTCGGATATCTCTTTTTCTTCCGGAACCGGAAGCTTGTCCGGCGTAATATCCGGAAAAATCGTATTAATATTTTTTCTGTAGAACTGATCTTTTCCTGTAAGCTGCGCAAATACCTTGTTGCACCAGATCATTCTCCCCTGCATATCCATGATCGCATATGGCAGAGCAAGCTCTTCCAGAACTCTCTTTTCAAGGAATTCATACTGACTTGCAAAGGCCACAAGATCGTTAAACATCTGAGGTCTGTGGTAACAGAAAATACCTACAGCGCAGGCCAGATAGATCAGCGCTCCCAGTGTAACAACCACTCCGGCTTTTATATCTATCGCATAAACCACTATGTTCAGGATAATCAGAAGAGCGGTCAGATACAGGGGCCATCTTGTCAGATGTTTCAGATGACCTTTTAATTTGAATTTACCATCCATAATCTTCATTACCATTCTTTTTTGAAAAATTTACATGTTTCCTTTCACTCAACAAAACATATTATAACAGATTTCAGGGATTTTTTCCATATAAATAATGAGATAAAAAAACCGCTGCCATTTGATCGGCAGCGGTATCAGGTTCAATTAGTCCTGAACGTATGGCATCAGGGAAAGATGACGTGCTCTCTTAATAGCAACTGTCAGAGCTCTCTGATGTTTTGCACAGTTTCCTGTAATTCTTCTCGGAAGGATTTTACCTCTCTCAGAAACATATTTTCTGAGTTTTGCTACATCCTTGTAATCGATCTCATTGTTTTCTTTACCGCAGAATACACAAACTTTTTTTCTTCTGCGTCCGCCTCTTCTTTTCATAGGAGAGTCCGGTCTTTCGCCTCTATTGTAAGCCATGATGGTTTCCTCCTGTTTTTCTTTCAATTTGATTGACTGAGAAATCCTGATCTCTCACCTGGATACAACCAGCTTTCTCTCTTCTCTTCGTCGTTCATTTAATGCTCAGGCTTTAATTGAACGGCAATTCTTCGTCAATTCCATCCGGGATATTCATGAAGCCGTCTGCACTTGCAGCGCTTGGGCTTGGCATGGACGGTGCTGACGGAGCAACGCTCTGCTGAGGATGAGATACTACATAGTTATCACTTGCGGCTTTGCTCTCAGCAAATTCCTGTTCCTCAACTACCACCTCTGTAGTATACACCTTCTGACCTTCTCTGTTTGTATAGCTTCCGGTCTGAATGCGTCCGCTGACTACAATACGGATTCCCTGATGAAAATATTTTTCTGCAAACTCTGCTCCGCGTCCGAATACCACACAGCTGATAAAATCAGCGGATGCCTCTCCATCTCTGCGGAACCGTCTGTCTACTGCCAGTGTATATCTGGCGATTGCCAGAGCATTTTCTCCTGCGGAATATCTGACCTCAGGATCTCTTGTTAAGCGACCCATTAAAATTACTTTGTTCATTTTTCTACCTCTTTCTTTCAGTAAGTGAACGGGTTCTAATGGTGCTTTCTAAAATCCATGTGTAAAAAGATTATGCGTCTTTACGAACGACTAAGTATCTTAATACGTTGTCCATGATGCGTACATGTCTTTCTACTTCCGCCGGACACTCTGCATCTGCTTCAAACTGAATGAAATAGTAGAAGCCTTCATGCATTTTCTGAATTTCGTAAGCTAATTTCTTCTTACCCCATTCTTCTACTTCTGTGATCACGCCGTTGTAACGTGTAATGTAGCCTTTTGCTTTCTCTACTACTGCATCACGTACTTCGTCTTCAACTTTAGCGCTCACAACTAATGCTAACTCGTACTTGTTCATGCTTTTTACCTCCTTGTGGTCTTTATGGCCCTCTGTACTGTCAGAGAGCAAGGATATGAAAATATATCACAGTTGTTTATTCTATCATATGGTTTCCCTGTTGTAAAGAACTTTTTGTCGAATCACCTATTTATTTTTGCCTGAAAACAGATATTACTCCTTTTCTCTCTTCCCTTGACAAATTTCCTTTCTTTCTTCTATACTGAATCTAAATAACAAGGGCTGTTTACTGCTTATATGCCCGTTAAAAGGAGGATTATTATATGCTTTTAAAAAATGGTTTTCTTATAAATCCCAAAACGCATACTCAGGAACTTACAGATATCCGTATTCTAAACGGAAAGATTTCTCAGATTTCTGCTGGTCTTGTTCCTGAAAATAGTGAAGAAGTTCTGGATCTTACCGGTCTGACTGTTGCGCCGGGCCTTGTTGACACTCATATTCATTTTCGTGATCCAGGACTTACCTATAAGGAAGATCTCCACACAGGTGCTCTTGCCGCTGCCAGGGGTGGCGTAACCTCTGTAATCTGCATGGCAAATACAAAACCTGCTGTAGATTCTGTTGAAACCCTTACAGATATTCTGACACGGGCAAAAAAAGAAAAAATTAACATTTATCAGACAGCTTCTGTATCCCAAGGGCTTAAGGGAGAAATCATGAATGATTTTAAAGCCTTAAAGGAAGCCGGTGCCTGCGGTTTTACAGATGACGGCATCCCTCTTCTTGATGCGGAATTCTGCAGCCGGGCCATGGAAAACGCAGCCGAATTAAATATGCCTATCAGCCTTCACGAAGAGGATAAAAGCTTTATCGCAAATAACGGAATCAATGCCGGTCCTGTAGCAGACAGTCTTGGGATTACAGGTTCTCCTGCAATTGCCGAAGAAGTCATGGTTGCCCGGGACTGTATGCTTGCCCTTCATACTAAGGCTCCTGTTGTGATCCAGCATATCAGCTCCGGCAATTCTGTCGCTCTTGTGCGTCTTGCAAAAGAACTTGGCGCGGATATCCATGCGGAAGCCACCCCTCATCATTTTACTCTTACCGATGAGGCAGTTCTTACTTATGGTACTCTTGCAAAAATGAATCCGCCTCTGCGTACAGAAAAAGACCGGCAGGCGATCATTGCAGGCCTGAAAGACGGAACCATTGATCTGATTGCCACTGACCACGCCCCTCACAGTGCTGAAGAAAAATCCAAAGCCCTCACAGATGCTCCAAGCGGCATTACAGGATTAGAAACATCTCTTGGCCTTGGTATCACCAATCTGGTAAAAAAAGGCTGCCTGACGCTGGAAGAGCTTCTGGAAAAAATGACCTGTAATCCTGCTGATCTTTATCATCTGCCCGGTGGTTCTGTTGAGGAGGGAGCTCCTGCCGATCTGGTAATTTTTAATCCAGATGAAACATGGACTGTGGATTCTTTCCTGTCTAAATCCTCCAATACACCATTTAAAGGTATGGAATTATATGGAAAAATTCATTACACTATCTGTAGAGGAGAAATTGTCTATCAGGACTGATACCTGACTAATCCCATATAACACAGTCAATATTTTGCGGAGAGCGCGACATCCAGAACCTTTGTAAAATGCCGGATCACTCTCCGCAGAATCTTTGTAAAAATGAATATATATATGAAAAAAAGAGCCTGAAATCAAGGCTCTTTAGAGAGGTGCCACCCGGATTTGAACCGGGGATAGAGGTGTTGCAGACCTTTGCCTTACCACTTGGCTATGGCACCAGATATAATATTGTATGCATTTCCTTAAAGGAAAATGACTCCAAGGGGATTTGAACCCCTGTTACCGCCGTGAAA
>ULZI01015166.1_pt1 | contig 31389 bp, 23 predicted proteins | sample 1962991 | NCBI WGS metagenome assembly ULZI01 (sample SAMEA4835886, study PRJEB28245) | human gut metagenome | biome: gut microbiome; material: fecal sample | place: Denmark | collected 2008 | reverse complement strand
GGTCATGTCCGAAAGGACAGACATGCGCAAATTCCTCGAATGGTTGGAATATCCCGGAGCATTAGCCGACAGTTATCATAATATCATCACGCGGGGCTGCCACGATAATGCGGATAATGGCAACCTGAAACTATCCGCACATTATGAACTATCAAAAACAGAACGAAAATGAGAAATAGAAATGAAGCGCCCGCCGCCATACTGGCGAACGTGGAAGTGTTCGACTACCTGAAAGAAAAAGTCGGCGAGCGGAAGACGAGGACGGAAGCCTACTGCGATTTGTTGGATAAATCGCTGGCAGGTTTCGTCTCCCCGTTTTTAAGAAGGCAGGACTACGACCTCTCTCCCTGCCAGTGCCATGTAACCGTTTCCGACCTTGCCTCGGAGTGGCATTGGCATCGGGCTACTGTCCGCTCGTTTCTGGACACGCTCGAAGCGCTCGGACAGTTGGAACGCACCCGGTTAGCAAAAAGCGTCGTCATTACCATGCCCCTGCGGACCGGCACGCCTGCCATGCCGGACAGCAGACAAGAAGAAGCGGACTTTGCCACAAGGATACAGGAAACACTGTACGACTGGGTTATCGGCAGGGCAACCTCTTTCGATGTAGGCAAATCATGCGGACAAATCATTCACCAGACCTTGACGGAGATAGCCGGACGAGACAGCCGTATCTATCCGGACAATCATTCCGGCACGACATCGGCACAGACCGTCCGGTCAGAAGAACGACTGCGCGGGATCGTCTTGGAATGTATCGCCCATGCCGCCCTGCGACGGGTACTGCATAAATCGAGGTTCGACGACGGCTCGCCGCTCGTGCAGTTCTTCCGGCTCGACCTCGGCGGAGAATGGGCGGCGTTTATTGAAGCCTCGAAAGAGCTTGCAGAGCTTGTTATCGACGGAAAGCCGGACGGGACAGAGTTCGGTACGGACGAAGAGACAAAACGCCTTGAATCGCTTCGCAAGCCCTTTTTATCGCTTCTGGCGAAGGCTCAAGAGGAAAGCTGAACGGGGATTCGCGGACAGAGATTGTATAACCACGGGCAATTCTCCCCGGTTCAGGTTTAAATATCCTTCCAGTTATAGCAGGCATCCGGGCTTGCCCGTCTGCCACTGAACAAAGGGAAGGGGGAGCCTAATACCCCACCTGACTGACGTCGGTGGGAAGGGTGTCCGTACAAGCAGCAAGCTGGGACACGGAGGATTGTCCGAAACAACACGGAAACAGTATGGCAAATGCAAAACAGGTTCTCGACGTTCAGGTGTCGAAAGGGATCACCGCCGCCCAAGGCAACGAACACCTGCGTAATCGCAGCAAAGAGGCGGAGAAGTACGCTATGAGCAAGGGCAACTACGACCCCACCCGCAAACATCTGAACTTCGAGATTGTGCCCGGAGGCAAGGTTCGTCCCATTGACACGAGCTGCAATATCCCGGAACGGATAGCGGACATATTGGGCCGTCGTGGAATCAAGGACCCCAACGAGGGGATGATTGAACCGAAGTACCGAACGGTGGTAAACATTATCTTCGGCGGTTCGCGGGAGCGGATGCACGAACTCGCTTTCGGCACGCAGAAGGTGGATTTTGAAAAAGGTGCGGACAATACCCGTATCAAAAGGAAGAGTGACATCGAACGTTGGGCCAAGGATGTCTATTCATTTGTTTGTGGCAGGTACGGCGAGCAAAATGTCGCCGCCTTCATCGTACACCTCGACGAACTGAACCCGCACGTGCATTGCACGCTTCTGCCAATCAAAGACGGGAAGTTTGCGTACAAGGAGATATTCGCCGGAAAGGATAAGTTCGAGTACAGCCAGCGGATGAAACAGCTCCATACGGACTTTTTCGCCGAGGTTAACACAAAGTGGGGAATGGAGAGAGGTCGGAGCGTCGCCGAGACCGGCGCACGGCACAGGACAACGGAAGAATACCGCCGTATGCTTTCGGAAGAGTGTACCACCATAGAGCAACAGATTGCCCGGCATCAGGAAGTCCTGTCCGCTCTCCATTCGGACATCCGGTTGGCAGAGCGCAGGGTTAAGGGCTTGACCTCGATGGTGGAAAACCTGAAAAGGGAGAAGGATAAGAAGGAGGCTCAATTGTCGGCACTTGAAAATGATATGGACGCCCGAAAAGGTGATGCCCAAGCCCTGTTTGCCGAGAAAGAAAAACTCGAAAAAGAACTGGTCGCTATCCAAGGGAAACTGGCAGACAAGCAGAAGAAATTACAGACCGCTGACCGTCAGCTTTCCGACCTCAAGGCAAACATGGATGCCATTGAGGAACGCACGGAACAGCTTAAGGAGGAAGCCTACGAATACTCCCGTGATGTCCATTCTAAAGTGGACAATCTGCTCAAGGACGCCATGTTGGAAAATATGGTCGATGAGTGGCGGGAGCTGTCGGCACGGATGAAGCCTTCCGAACGGCAACTGTTCGATAACACGCTCGTGCGTTCCGTGGCAGAACGGGGAACGGAAGTCATGCACTGCGCCACGATGCTCTTCCTCGGTATGGTCGATGATGCCACCACGTTTGCTGAAACGCATGGCGGGGGAGGCGGTGGAAACGACCTCAAATGGGGACGTGATGAAGACGAGGACAACCGGGCATGGGCGCTTCGCTGCATGAGGATGGCGAGCCGCATGATGCGTCCGGCCATTGGTAAAAAGCCCAAACGATAAACGGCAAAGAATGTTTGAAAACCGAATAGAATACAATTAAAAACATTGGAATTATGACAAAGAATATCATCTTTATATTCGCGGCGTTTTGTACGCTGCAAGTCCGTGCGAATGTACAACCTACGGAAAAGGATACTGTACGCTGCACGTTCCGTTACGATGACACTGAACTATTGCAGCCGTTACAGCCCTCATACCTTGACGGAGTGCTCGTCCCGGCACGGGGGAACGGCAACTGGTTCGTCAGTATTGCCGGAGGTACGACGGCCTTTCTTGGTATCCCACTTGGCTGCGAAGACCTGTTTGGGAGGTTGAAGCCTTCATACAGCCTTGCTCTCGGCAAGTGGTTCACTCCGTGGGTAGGCGCACGCATAAATTATAACGGATTGCAATTCAAAGACGGCTCGCTGTCCTTACAAGAGTACCACCACCTCCATGCGGATCTGCTGTGGAATGTGCTCGGCGGCAGCTATGCCCGGCAAGAACAGGTGCGCTGGTATCTGGCTCCCTTTGCCGGTATTGGGCTGCTGCATCATGTGACGAATGGTCACAACCCGCTTGCCATTTCCTACGGCATACAGGGGCAGTACCGAATTTCCAAAAGGGTAAGTGCCCTTGTGGAACTCTCTGGAACGACCACTTTCCAAGACTTCGACGGGTATGGTAAGGTGAACCGTTTAGGCGACCACATGCTGTCACTCTCGGTCGGTTTTTCTTTCCATATAGGTCGGAGCGGCTGGAAACGGGCCATAGACCCAAGTCCCTATGTTCGCCGCGACCGATGGCTCGTTGATTATGTCAATGTCCTGTCGGAACAGAACAGCCGCTATGCGGAACAACATGACAAGGACCGTCGTACACTGATCGAGTTGAAGAAAATACTGGAAATCGAGGGATTGCTTGACACGTATTGCCACCTCTTCGATGATAATGACGCCATCGGGCGCAGCGGTTATCCTAAGAACAATTATAGTGGACTGAACTCTCTACGGGCAAGATTGAAGAACCGGCATTGGGGCGGTAAATCAGTTCTTGACGGACAGTCGTCAAACATGAATACACAAGTTTTGGCAGCACAAGATACCTTGAAGAATGTTCGGAACAGTGGAGCTGATTCTGAAAGAAACAAAACAGAAAATGATAATCCCTCCCTATTTGGCAGCTCCTCGTCAGAGTATACTGTACTTATGCAGTCCGGGAATGAATGTATCGGATCTCCTGTGTATTTCTTTTTCGAACTTGGCACCGCTCGATTGACAGATGTTTCCCAATTCATCAATATAGACGAGCTGGCACGGGTAGCCAAAAAATACGGGTTAGCCGTAAGAGTTTCTGGCGCGGCTGACAACATGACTGGAACTATCCCTATAAATAAAGCTTTGAGTATATCAAGAGCTGATTATATTGCTGCGGAGCTAGTCAAACGGGGATTGCCAGTAGAGAATATCACTAAAAGCGGTGTAGGCGGTATTTCCGATTATACTCCGGATAAAGCCAATAGGCATACCAAGGTCATGCTGTATTTCAAATAATACTTTTTGTTCATACGATAGATTTTTCATTTTGGGAGAGCCCTGTCCGTGAGGATGGGCTTTCTTTTCGGATGAAGATCCTTCTGTAACGTTGGTAACAGAAGGAAAGACCGTAGAATTGGTGTTATGGACGGAGAGGCTTTATCCAATTCCGATATTAATAAGATAATAGCAATATTTATATTGCTTTCTGTATTAGACATTATATTGAATAAAACTTTAAAATACTAATAATCAGTATTCTATTCCTTATTCTGTATAAGATCGATTGTTCAGAGAGATAATATTTGATTTTATAGAAAACAACTATTATATGACGTTTTAGTAACTTTTTTCTCCGTTTTAGTCATCATTTATGCGGTTTCGGGAAAATCTTTATTTCACATTCTTTTTAAACAACCTACATTTGTTACATTTGTCAACCAATACAGACATAGACATGCGCAATAATTATTAAACAAGTAGTAATATGAGAAAATGTTTTTATCTTACCTTAGCGTTTTTCACGGTTTCTTGTGGAGAGACCTCTCAAAAAGAGACACAGAAACAAGAGATAAAAGTGGCCTATGCAGAAACAATCCCAAAAGGGAACGAACGCAGCTACACATTTCTTTCAGAGCCTTATCGTACAACAGAACTCTCTTTTAGGGTTGGAAGGTCGGTAACGACTTTTGATGTGCAGAACGAGCAGTTTTTTAAGAAAGGAGAGTTGATTGCATCTATAGATGATCGGGATTTTATCATCAGGAAACGAAAGGCGGAAGCCTGGTTTCATCAGGCGAATGCGGATTACGCATGTATTGGTAATTTGTATAAGAAAGGAAATATATCGGGAGCCAGTTATGAAAAGGCGAAAGCCGACTGTGAAAAAGTGAAGACTGATTTCTATACTGCAAATAATGAGCTGAAAGATACACGTTTGATTGTATCGTTCGACGGGTATGTCCAAAAAGTTAATATCGATAAATATCAAGATGTCAATCCTTCCTACCCTGTCTTGACTTTCATTGACTTGTCCAAGGTAAAGGCTGAAGCTTATATTCCAGAGGATATGGCTGTTTGTCTGCGTGCCTGTGCCAGACAGGATTTTACTTTTGTCCAGTTTAAAACTATTGGTGACAAGAAGTTTAATCCGACAGGGACTTATTTGACTCAAAGCACTTCGGATAACAATATATCTTATTTATATACTGCTGTTTTAGAGAATAGTGGCAACAACCTGCTTGGAGCAATCGGAAGAATAAACAAATGAGAGCCAGTATGGAAATAACAAACATAAAAAGTGCAAGCTCATTTGTGTGGAATATGCTTTTGTATTCTGCGTTGGGATGTTTTTCTTTATTCTTCCTTGTCCATTATGCTGACATACCTATCCACCATCAGGGAAAACTGATGACAGTGAAAGTCTTTGCTTCAACCATCATTCTGTTCAATGGCATCGGGTTCACTTTGAAATATATAGAAAATTGGCTTGTCCGGACTTATCCGAGTTTTATACGCGACAAGAAAATGTTGGTAGTGTTCTTGGTCGTGTCTGCATTCTTTCTTCTGGTCGTAAACTATCTTTTATTGGTCGTGATAAAAATCCTGATAAATATTCCCCAACCTTTTCTTGTGGCAGCAAAGGGCATTCGCTTACTGCTTATTGTATTCGTGGTGGAACTGTTTATAATCGGTCAGATGATGGTCAGCCAGTTCTACAAAAGTCTGGTTAAAATGTATAAATACACGAAAGATTTGGAGGATAGTGCGGCAAAAACGCGCTATATGGCATTGCAAAGCCAGTTAAACCCCCATTTCTTGTTTAACAGTTTGAATACATTGGTGGCGGAAATAGAATATGCTCCTAAAAAAGCGGTGGAATTTACCCGGAATTTGTCTGATATTTACAGATATATCCTGTCCTGCCAGAACAAGCATCTAGTTGCCGTGAACGAAGAAATAGATTTCATTGACAAATTCGTATTTTTGCATCAGGTAAGATTGGGTAATTGTATAAAATTGGACAACAGGATACCGAAGGATATTTATGAATATTCGATACCTCCACTGACCTTGCAATTATTGGTAGAGAATGTCATCAAGCACAATGTCATATCTCCCTCCAAACCCATGGGCATCTCGCTGTATGTTGAAAAGGAAGATGATCAATGCTGGCTGGTGATTTCAAATCCGGTGCATCTTAAACAGGGGGGACCGGCTTCAGGCATGGGGTTAAACAACCTGTCGCAACGGAACAAATTATTATTCCAAAAAGAGATAGTGGTTGAAAATAAAGATAATTGTTTCACTGTAAAAGTCCCTATATTCAACGTTTATGAGTAGAAATGGAAAAATACGTGCAGCCATCATAGAAGATGAATATCCCGCTGCGAGATTATTATGCAATATGCTTTCTTCCCTTCGTCCTGAATGGGAAATCACCCTTCTGCCCGGAAGTATAGAGGAAGCCGTCAGATGGTTTGCGGACAATCCTCATCCTGATCTTCTTTTTTTGGACATACAGCTTACAGATGGCAACTCTTTCATGTTTTTAGAGCAAGCGCATCCCAGCAGCATGATCGTCTTTACAACAGCCTATGATGAATACGCAGTCAAGGCGTTCAGCGTAAACAGCATCGACTACTTGCTGAAACCAATCAACGAGGAAAGGCTCCGTGCTGCCGTGGAGAAGTTCGAGCGCCTCTCTCCCGACAACATAACTGAATTGAATAACCTCTTTGATGTCAGGGGGGTGATAGAAGAGTTGGTGAACAGGGTTCAGCCCCGTTTCCGTACCCGTATTTTAGTAACAAGTGGCAGACATTTTTATGCCATTGAGGTTGCGGATATAGCCTATTTTTATTCTGAGGACAAAATCACCTTTGCAGTGACGAAAGACGGTAAAAGGCATGTGATCGACATTTCGTTAGGAAAGTTGGAGGAACAATTGGACGGGAAACTGTTTTTCCGGGCAAACCGGCAATTCATCTTGTCTGCCGAATCTATCAGAAGGATTGAACCGTACAATAACAATAAATTGAACATCAGGGTTTCCCCCGTTTTTGATGGAGCTATATCCATAAGCAAGGAAAAAATAACTTCGTTGAAGATGTGGCTGAATTCCTGACGGATGTTTCAGAGGTCCATTTAGCCGTTTGAGGAACTGTTATTTCGGATTCGGAACTTTTTCTCTGGCAGTTTTTCTGAATAGCCCATATCTTCGTGGCAAATACGTTAGGCGTATAACCCTCATGCGAGGATAAAATGGTTATGTCAAAAGTGAAAAAATAAAATGATATTCAGTCAATTATGGATTATGAGAAGTAGCAAGTTATTTATTGGATTGTTATGCCCTCTGATTTTATTCAGTGGCTGTGGTACGATGGGAAATATGAATAATACAACGAAAGGAGGGCTGATAGGTGGAGGTAGCGGCGCTTTGTTGGGAGCGACGATTGGCGGTCTTGTCGGACATGGGAAAGGCGCTGCCATTGGAGCGGCCGTAGGAACTGTTGTTGGAGCCGGAACCGGTATGGTTGTGGGCAAAAAAAAGGATGCCATCAATAAACAAATGTCCCAAGCGGCGGCTCAAGCACAACAAGTTAATGGGGCAAAAGTAGAACAGGTGACTGATACTGTAAGCGGGCTTCAAACTGTACGTGTAACTTTTGAATCAGGCATCTTGTTCGTTACCGGAAAAGCAGATTTGAGCAATACTGCCAAATCATCCTTAAGTCAGTTTGCCAATAAGGTACTTATACCCAACGCAGGCATGGATGTACTTATAAAAGGATATACAGACAATCAGGGCTGGCGCAATTGTACGCGGGAGGAAAGTGCCAAAAGGAATGTCGAGCTTTCCCAAATGAGAGCCCAAAATGTTTCCAGTTATCTGTTGGAATGTGGTGTTGCTGTTTCGCAAATAAAAGAAGTGAATGGATTCGGAGAAGCTGAACCTGTCGCAGATAATGCGACAGCAGCCGGAAGGGAACAGAACCGCCGTGTTGAAGTGTACATGTATGCCAGTCAGGAAATGATAGACCAAGCAGAAAAGGAGGCTGCTTCGTGAGGGATGCTACCAGACAAAGATGTAATTCTCGGAGATAGCCAAATTCTATATGAATATATTCAAAAAAAGACTGCTTGCAATTTTGACGAGCTGCAAGATTACTCCAAATTAGACAATATACATTTATGTATGGCTCTTATCAGGTTAATGCAGGAACATAAGATTTGCCAAAAGTCTTTTGAGGGAGGTATCGTTTATACGATTGATTTTGATCCGATTCGTTCTCTACTAAACGATTCGGAGAGTTGATTGGGAATATGTAATTGGTATTAGAGGAATTCCTTCCTTTTTCATCTTATGACAAAATACTTTGGTTAAAAAATAAGAGACTATGTGTAACAAAAAAATTTTATTAATGTTTGCCATGACTTCCGTTCTCATGTCCTGTCAGAAAGAACCGGACTGGGAAGACATGGATAATGAGTATATCGTGTATACTCAAAGAGACGAGGCCTTTGACGCAGATGCCCACCAATCCTACTTCGTCCCGGACAGTATTCTTCTTATTGGTGATTCTGAACAGGCTGTGTATCTGAAAGGAAACGATGCGGAGAGAATTATTTCCTCTATTGTTCAAAATATGAACGATGCAGGATATACACGGGCGGAGAAAAAGGAGGATGCGGATTTAGGCATCCAATTGAGCTATGTCAGTTGCACGGGTTATTTTACCGGTTATATCAGTTCTCCTTACTGGTGGTGGGGATATCCAGGATATTGGGACCCGTTTTACTGGGGAGGCTATTGGGGAGGTTGGGGATATGGATTCCCTGTCATTTATAGTTATTCCGAAAATTCTTTATTAGGAGAAATGGTCGATTTGACATCCTCCAAAGGTGAGGATGAAAAACTTCTTGTAGTATGGAACATGTATATCAATGGAGACATGTCTGGTTATAAGCGTTTTGATTGTAACCGTATGATTCGAGGAATAGACCGGGCTTTTGCACAAAGCGCTTATTTAAAGAAACAGGATTAAGTAAGGAGGTACAATCATGAAACCAATATTAAATAAGGTTATATTTCTTATATCGTTTTGTTTGTTTACTTTACAAACGTATGCCCAGTACGAATTGTCATGGAAAAAATATCAGTATCAGATAAACCCATCTTCGCAGGTTTCGGAGTATAGCTCTCATAGCACGACTCCTATCAGCCGTTCTTTCTTTAATGTCGCTTGGCAGGTAAACGGTACAATCTGTAATGATTTTGTAGACAATGCGAGTGGATGGGGGGCACTCTTTGAAGCGGGATATTATTTGACGGATCATTGGGCTTTGGGAGCTTTTTTATCGTTTCATACGAATAATGAATATTTCTCCCGTCAATCTTTCATGTGGGAAAATGCCGCTTTGTCCACAGATCAGCAACATTCTCTTTTCCAGCTTCCCTTCGGTATATCCACTCGCTATCGTTTTTTTGATGGGACATTTGCACCTTATGCAGGATTGAAGATGGGGGCACAATACGCAGAAAGCGAGTCTTATCTGAATGAAACATGCATATATAATGATCAGTGGGGATTTTATATTTCACCGGAAGTTGGTATAGAGGTACATCCATTTAAGGTGAAACGTCTTGGTTTTCATGTAGCAGTCTATTATAGCTATGCAACTAATGACAATAGTGTGATGTGGTACGATGCTAATGGGCTAAATAATTATGGATTGAGATTAGGAATTGTTTTTTAAACTTGATTTAAGCGTATAAATAAAAGCCCATTTTTATGCTTAATAGATTCAGAACTGTATTTCAGAAGTTAGACATAAAACTTTTGAGGTACAGTTTTTCCTTTGTTTTATATTTATAATTTAATACTGGTATATTATGAGAATCTTTATAAAGTGTGTTCTGATACATTGGTAATGTATTGTATATTAAGAATAGTTTCAAAAGCAGAACTTGGAGTTCTTGGAAAGACAAGGAATTGTTAGTGTTACCAAACGAGATGCGCAGCAAATTCATCCGCTTGATAAACGATGAAATCAAGAATAAAAAAGTAGAAAAAACGGCTTACATAAAAATAAAGGTCAACCACGTCACTGACCCGATCATGGTTAACAAATTCTACGAGACCTCGCAGACCGGGGTAGACATCCAACTCGTTCGTATCAGTTTATCGACTGTAAAGCAACAGCAGTGATGTACATTTCGACTTCTTTTATGTAACAAGCGAATGAATTCTTGTTCAAGCTTGATCCCTGTGCATTTGATGTGCTCGAAGGACATATTCAGAAATGGACGGGATGTCATGCCATTGAGATATAGGTGCAGCCTCTTAGCAGGAATTAAGTCCTTATATGTTTCAGGAAGCGGAGTATAAAAGATTTTAATGCAGATGTAACCTATTTGTAACCGCAAGGCGATTTCTTTGTGCACCATAAAAAGAATATTGAAATGATGAAGAAGTTAGCACTGGCATTATGTATGGGAGCTTTATGCTTCTCTGCTCATGCAACCGAAAAAGTGCCGCGCCCTAAACTGGTTGTCGGCATAGTTGTGGATCAAATGCGTTGGGATTATCTGTACCGCTATTACGAGCGATATGGAGAAGGCGGTTTTAAACGTTTGCTTTCCGACGGGTTCAGCTGCGAAAATACAATGTTGAATTATATTCCTACGGTAACTGCAATCGGGCATTCGTGCGTGTATACAGGTTCCGTGCCTTCCATACACGGCATTGCCGGAAATGATTTCTATCTGGAACAGACCGGCCAAAAAGTTTACTGTACGGATGATCCTTCCGTATCGGGAGTGGGCAGCCAGACCTCTGCCGGCAAGATGTCTCCCCGCAATTTGCTGGTTACAACAGTTACTGATGAATTGAGATTGGGAAGCAACTTTCATTCAAAAACGATTGGGATAGCTTTGAAAGACCGGGCTTCCATCCTTCCGGCAGGGCATACTGCCAATGCAGCATATTGGTTCGACGATAAAGTAGGGAAGTGGATTTCCAGTAGTTATTATATGCAGCAACTCCCCCAATGGGTGGAAGATTTCAATCGGAAAGATTTGGCTGCCCGCTATCTGGAGCGAGACTGGAACACGTTGTATCCTATCGCTAGCTATGAACAGAGCACGGCAGACGACACGCGCTATGAACAGCCGTTCGGGAATGACGGACATCCGACATTTCCTGTTCGTACTTCAGACTTATTCAAGAAAAACGGCTATGGGGTAATCCGTAATACACCCTTTGGGAATACCCTTACGCTGGATATGGCCAAGGCTGCTTTGGATAACGAACAACTCGGGCAGGGTGAATACACGGACTTTTTGGCAGTAAGCCTTTCTTCCACAGATTATGTAGGTCATCAATTTGGAGTGAATGCCATTGAGACGGAGGACGTCTATCTCCGTCTGGATAAAGACTTGGAGAAGTTCATGCTTTATTTGGACGAGAAGATAGGATGTGGAAATTATACCTTATTCCTGACTGCCGATCATGCGGCAGCACATAATGTCCGCTTCTTGGAGGATCACCGTATTCCTTCTGGAGCTTGGGCTTCGGATAAGATGCAAGAGGCTTTGGATTCTCTTGTTTACGTCCGCTTTGGAGTGAAAGATGCAATCCGTGGAATGGAAAACTACCAAGTACATCTGGCTTCAGACAAGCTGTCTGTCGGCAACCTTGATAAAGAACAGGTAAAAGCCTGCATTATCCGCTTTTTGGAAAAGCAACCGGCGATTGCTTACGCCGTTGATATGGAGGAAGCTGCCACAGCCTCTGTGCCGGGAACAATCCGTGAACGTATATTGAACGGATTCAACAAAGAGAGAAGCGGCTCTATACAGATTATAGTCAAACCGGGATGGTACGATGTTGCTTCTTCTGAACTCCCGCTCGGTACAAGTCATGGTGTATGGTATCCGTATGATTCCCACATCCCTTTGCTTTTTTATGGATGGGGAATTGCGTCAGGGAAAACAAACCGGGAAATCCAAATGACAGATATTGCTCCTACGGTGGCTGCATTATTGAAGATACAAATGCCTAACGGGTGTATCGGACAGCCTATTCCGGAGATTTTAAAATAGGCATTGCAGAAGTAAAGACCAAACATATGGATGGATACCGCATCCGATGATGGTCTTATCCTCCCAAATGGCAATTGCAATCATCACTGGAAATCAAAGTCTTTGAAGTGTCAAAAGACTTTGATTTTTCATCCTTATGATGAGTGAGTACATAAGTCGTTTTTTCTTTATATGGCCATTCGTTCGGGGATAATTCATTCACAATTTGATGATACGTATTCCAACTCAAGATAACTGTATCTACAGTATCATAAAATGAAAAGTAACTCCCCATTGCGTTAGTTTCCGAATGATCACCACTAAGCCATGAAACACTATTATTCTTGTCTGCTATATAACCATCAAGGCTCATTGCTATGTATAATACAACTTTTCTCATTATGGTTCTGTATTTACCTGTATTTTTCCGAACATTTTTTGTCTGTAACGTGGCCGGCAAAGGTTTCAGTATACTTTTCCGCTGTAAATATCAGGAGAACCGGCAAAGAATCTTACAGGATTAAGCTTTTCCGTACCATTTTAGCGATTAATAAATTGTAAAGCATCCAGTAGTATGTTACTGGATGCTCCTAATTCTATGGGAAAAGCAATTTTAGAAGTATACGTTTAACATAAGGTATAGATATGCCTTCTTGTCCTTCGTGTCGTGATGTTCAAGCTCGAATTGTATTTTATCTTCACGAGCCAGCCAGCCTATGGCACTAGCTAATTCAAGATCGTTGAAACCTGTCGCTTTCTTGATCTCTTCCAGTTCCCATTTTTTACCTGATACACTGTCTAACAAACGCCACAGTATTCCGGCATTTTCTCCTATGATATGTTTATCCATAAGCTTTGATTTTGATTATACAAGTTTTTTTATTATGTCACAAATATATCAAATCTTACATGCTTTTGTATTTATACTAAACATTATGTAAATTACCAGTTCCCATATTTAGTTTTATTTAACGGTTTATTTCCATAATACAGGGGAAACTTGCCGGAAGTTATATCGGGTAAATTTACACATTGTCTGATATATGGATTACTTTATCAATTTTCCTATTTCAGAAGCCATAACTTTATAGCCTTCGCCTGTCAAGTGTACGTAATCATCCGAATAAAGTCCTTCTTTGATCTCTCCATTTGCGGAAAGAAACCATCCACTGGGATTAATATATTTTGCTTTAGTGAAAATATACCGGTTTAATATATGGTGTATCTCATTGCACTGACTCCGAATTTCACTTTTCAAATCTTTTCCGGCAGGTAACAATCCTAGAAGGATGATATTTGCATTTGGAAAAATCTTTTCTGCTTCTTTGGTTACTTCAATAATGCCTTCTGCAATTTCTTGAGGCGTGTCATTACCTGAAAGCAAGTTGTTAATGCCTATGGCTATTATTATATTATCCGGCTGACAGCAGTTATAACCGTCATTACGGACACGCCAAATAAGATTTTGGGTACGATCTCCGGATATTCCAGCACTTTCCCAACAATCCTTTCCTAAAACTTGATCCAAAGCCTTTTTTCCGGGCTTATAGGTAACAGATTTTCGGTTGCCTCCCCATCCCTGGGTGATTGAATTGCCTAATAACAGGAGTTTTAATTTTTTGTTTTTCAATGTATTCTTTATATCATCAGCGACACTGTACCAATCAGAACCTTCTATCCACCCTGCGGTCGAACGGAACTCATTGCCAGGTATCGGATCGGTACATTCATTAGAATATAGACCTATCGAGGAAAGAATGAAATGTACAATCGGTTGCGGATCGTTCAAAGAATGGGGATGATGATCTACTCCGGCTTTATGTATTACGGTGATCGGAGCTTTCTTCTTTTTCATCTCTTTTTCAAAGACCGCCGTATTTTCGTTGACAGGTACAACCTGATCTGCATCTCCTACTACATGCAAACAGGGGATTTTTGCTTTAGCTATCTTTTTGGCGTGATCGACAGGATTCTTTTTCCATTTTAAAGCTTCAACCTCGCTTGAAAATCCATATGCTGTGAGTAACTTTTGGGTATCTTCCACAGATACTGCTGAGCGGCCTTTTCCCATCGGCCAGCTTTTAAAATCCATAACAGGGGCGTCTGCATAAATGCAAGCAACCTTTTCAGGATTCCGGGCAGCCCAATTATACACGATTAACCCGCCTCTGCTCATTCCTTCCAAGACAACTTTTTTATTAAAGCCGTTGGCTGTCATTAACCGGTAGAACTTATCCCATCGTTCAATAGCCCTGTCAGAACCGTACAGATCCGCAACATCACAATATACGATATGCAATCCATGTTCTAACAGCTCTATATCGGTTTGTGGTTCGTGTCCCCAAAAACGGGCACGTATGACCCAGGGTTTTCCGTTTGCTTCAACATATGGCTTGACTATTTTACAGTGTGTTCCTTCGTAATCAAAGTCATATCCTTGAAATCCATGAAAATTAAAAGGTTTGGACTCTTTCAGGCATTCGAGCCCTTCAGTGTCACACTGCTTTTCTGTTTGTTTCAAGTAAACGCCTATTCTTTTGGCCATTATCCCAGCTCCGATAGAGGACGGGTGTAACCGGTCTGGCATGATATGTGATTGCCATTGATCACCGAACAAGTTAAACATATTGATGATTTCCAAATTATTTTTCCAGGCGATTTCCTCTATCATGGGACGTATGGTGTTGCTTATGTGATTGGCATTAATGGAGGATTCATCTGACAGAAAACAACGGACGGGGGTTAATAAAATGATTCTTGGGTGTGAAGAAAGAGCTTTGTAACTGTTTATCAAATCTTGGTAGTCATTCTTGAACTCCGTTTGATATTTCCAATTTTGAGGCTTTGTATCATTTGTCCCTAATTTAATCAAGACTATATCGGGTTGGAATTTTTGCGAATTGATATATTCTTGCGTACTTATATATGGATAATCCCCTTTGGATAATAGGGTACTTCCTGATACTCCGAAATTTTGTACTTCGTAGTCTTTTCCTAAATAAGCCTGTAATTGGGCAGGGTAACTGTTTTTGTCCCGGTTCGGGATAAAAGCTCCATAAGTAATACTATTGCCGATACAGGCTACTTTTATGGCTTTTTGCTGTGCCATAACACACATGGGAATAAAGAGGAACAGGAATATCATCCTTCCTGATAAATTGAAGGCTTTCATGTTTTTTGATTTAATGAAATAATATTGTTGATTTAATATAATGCCGCTTGTTTATGCAAAGGTAGAGATTCTTCTACTCATTTAATAGAAGAAGGAAAGTATTTTTGCGTTTCCACTTGCAGTCGGTCTTTCCTATGCAAAGCCTTAACGCAAAATTAGACTTTTTCCCGGTAATATTATATCTTTTAGTGGATTGTGATCATATTTAGAATTGTTGAATGACAGACAAAGTTCCGGCGCCCCTGGCGTTTCGTAAATAACACAATTGGACAATGTGTATCCAAATGTCCATTACCATTTCGTGGGCAGAAGAAAAGTCCCTCGATGGTCTGTAGGCTGGACAGAATAGAATAACGGGGCTTGGATAATAGGACTTTCACTAAAAGCCGGAAAAAAGGAAGTCCTTCTTTCGGCTTTTCTTTATCTTATCGGTATTGTTGTAAACCGGTACGATGGCATGGCTACTGTCTCTGACTGCTGCAAAGATGTTGCGCCATTCATTGTTCACCGGACCTTTCGGTTATGGCAGAGAACAAGACCGCCATCCGGCCTCATGTCCGGAAACACCTCGTTATACCGAAATTTTTCCCTTTCAAGTCCATATTCCATACCCATTATTCCCGCTTGTTTTAATTCTCTCTCTTGTCACCTTTTGCCGTACTCTCTTGCCGGTGAGATTTTCTCATGCGAAGGTATAGCGTCATTCCGGTTGCCAAGTACCGCTCCGCTAACCGGCTCGCAGATGAAACGGCAGCCTTCCCAAATCGAAGATCTCCTTCCAGTTTCCCCCCCTTACTGCGCTGTCGGGTTGAGTATTCCATTAAATTCCCAGCGGTTTTCTTACTTTTCTCTCATTTTCCCTCTGTCTGGCCTGCATGTAAAATCTCTTCAGGCAAGGAAACTGGAACAGTTTCCGATAAGAGGGAAATAAATAACTCGAATGTTTAATTTAACTTTTATGTATTATGCACGTAAATGTTAATCAGATTACGGAAGGGAAAGTTCTGGACGAACAGGTTAAGACAAGAATTTTTGAGGCATTCTGATAGTCATGTTTTTTGTTTGATGAAACAAGCGGTCAATGCGCTTATATGGGGGGCGTAAATGAAATGGGAAGTGTCGCCTAATGTTGCGTTTTAAGCAGAATCTAGACCAACTGCTTGGCTGAAAACAAATTACCGCCCTTGGCAGAGTGTCGGAACATGACCAATGGCGGCATTTTTCGCTGTCCTGCAAATACCTTTATAGGAATAATCAATCTGTTCCTCCTCCAACTGCATGATAAAGACTGATTACACCTTGTATTTCATTGAAACCGTTGACAACTTGTTCCAGTTCTGCCTGCAATAAAGTCTGTTGTGCAACAAGTACCTCCAGATAGGAGGTATCTCCATGTTCCATCAACAGCCGTGTGCTTTTTACGGCAATACCAAGTTTGGTTATCTGCTGTTTGCCGAGAACTGTCTGCTCACGTGCAGTCTGCCATTGTACAAGTGCGTTATTTACTTCGCCTCCGGCATTCAACAGACTCTGTTGAAATGCAAGCAGCGCCTCTTCTTCTTGTGCCTTGGCTATTTTTAATCGTGCTATGTTCGTACCTCTATTGAAAATAGGCTGCACCAATGAACCTATGGCTTGCAAGAGCCATGTTCCGGGATTGACGATGCTTCCGCCATCGCTGTTTGTCCAACCGGCTGTACCGCTCAAAGTTATACTCGGATAAAATGCGGAACGCGCTTCATTAGTTGCATAGTATGACCTGGCAAGAGCAGCTTCGGCCTGTTTTACATCGGGGCGCTTGCTTAACAGATCCAAAGGAATACCGGCAGACAGGCTGTCCGGAAAATGTTGTCCTTTGAGAGTGCCTCTCTCTATGTGTTTGGGAGTGTCGGCAAGCAATGACGAAAGGCCGTTCTCCGTTTCTTTTATCTGCCGCTTCAATGACAGGACGGATGACTCTGCAGACAAGCAACTCGATTCAGCCTGTGCTACCGCCGCTTCCGTTGCCTGTCCGGCATTTTTCAGTGCACGTATTGTTTTAACACTTTCTCTCCATGTGTCCAGTGTTCTTTCCATAATATCCAACTGTTCATCAAGCATCAGTAATGTATAATAGCTGTTGGCTATAGTGGAGATAAGTTGTGTCTGTACTGCTTGACGATAGTATTCTGTCTCTTCCAGAGCGGATTTCGCACCTCGTTTGGCATTGGTCAGCTTTCCAAACAGATCGATTTCCCAACCTGCGGTAACAGCAAACCGGTAAGTTTGGGTCGCTTTCCGCCCGTCAAAACTGCTGGCAGAACCTTGTGGTTCAAGCGAGGCAGACGGCAGATAAGTCAGTCTGGAAGACTGCAGTGCGGCCTGTGCTTCCTGGACTTTCAGATAGGCAATCCGCAAATCTGTATTGCGTTTCAAGCCGTCCTCGATCAATCGGCGGAGTTGTGGATCTGTGAACAATTCTGACCAGTGCAGTTGCCCGATGGGAACCGTATCGAAAAGAACCGCCTCCTTTCCGTATAAATTATTTGTGTTCACTGCCGGACGCTCATATTTCTTGTAGATGCCGCAACTGCACAGCAACATGACGCATCCGATGAATCCTATTACTTTTTTCATACTTTATTTTTATAGTTTGTTGATATCCTCCATGTCTGGTAAAATCCTTTTCGGTATCCATTTCTCCTGAATGTGTTGGAAAACCATAAACAAGAGCGGAACGACAAAAAGCAGGGCTAAAGTTCCCACCAGCATTCCCCCTACGGTGCCGATAGCCAATGAGCGGTTTCCGTTAGCCCCTACACCTGTTGCAAAAACCATTGGCAGCAGACCGAATATCATTGTAAATGCCGTCATCAGTATGGGACGGAAGCGGACTCTTGCCGCATCCAGGGCCGCTTCGGTGATGCTCATTCCCTGCCTGCGCTTTTCGGAGGCATATTCCGTAAGAAGAATTGCCGTCTTGGCCAACAGGCCCATCAGCATAATCAGTCCGGTCTGCATATAGATGTTATTCTCTATGCCGGATATTCTCGCAAAGAGGAAACTGCCCGTCAGTCCGAATGGAATGGACAAAATAATGACAATAGGAATAAGTAGGCTTTCGTACAGGGCACACAATATAAAATAGACGAACAGGATACAGATGATGAAGATAACGACAGTCGTGTTACCTATACTGGCTTCATCCCTTGTCATACCGCCAAATTCATACCCGTACCCGGTAGGCAACGAATGCTCTGCAACTTCGCGGATGGCAGCGATGGCCTGTCCCGTACTGAATCCTTCCGTCTGCATTACATTGATTGAAATGGAAGGAAACATGTTGAAACGCGACAGAGACTCCGCGCCATATACCTTTTGCAACTTTAGATACTGCCCCACGGGAGACATTGTACCGGATGACGTGCGGACGAAAATATTGTTGAGCGATTCTGTGTCAAGACGGTATTTCGGGTCGGCCTGTATCATCACCCGATACATTTTTGAGTACAGGTTCAGGTCAGATGCGTAATTGCCGCCCACATAGCCGGAAAGCGTATTCAGTACATCAGAAGGCGACACACCGTTCTTTTTACACTTCACGGCATCCACTTCCACTTCATATTGTGGATATTTGGTCTCAAAAGTGGTGTAGGCAAGGTTTATTTCCGGACGTTCCATCAACGCTTTGGAAAACTCCTGCGTGTATTTTTTCAGATCTTCCACGTTTCCTCCTTTTTTGTCCTGAACGTGTATCTCCACCCCGTTGCTTGTCCCATATCCCATGATCATCGGTTGGGCGAAAGCCATTACCTTGGCGGACTTGATACCGGAGGTCAGGTTTTGAATCCGCGCGATGACCGCATTTATACGGTCTTCATCTTCTTTGCGTTCGTTCCAGTCTTTCAGACGGAGAATAAACATGCCGACAGATGAGCTTTGTCCGCTGAGCATACCTTTGCCTGTCACTTTACAGTAACTCTTGATTTGGGGCAATGTGCCGATTTTTTTCTCTATCTCTTTCATTACACGTTCCGTCTCTGCAAGACTGTTTCCTGGAGCGGTCGATACATCCACGTAAACGATGCCCATATCCTCTTCCGGGATCAGTCCTGTCTTGGTTGTTTTCATCAGGAAAAAAAGGGCAGAAACGGCTATGACAAAAAGGCCGACAGACAGCCAACGCCTTTTCACGAAAAAAGAGACTCCCTTTTGATATTTATTTAACAGACCATTGAAAGAGGCGTCAAAAGCCCTATGGAAACGGAAGGAAAAGCTTGGTTTCCCGCCTTTCCCTTTCTCCGTATGCGGGGTCATGATCAAGGCACACAATGCCGGACTCAATGTAAGGGCGTTTACGCCGGAAATGGCTACGGCAACGGCCATTGTCGCTCCGAACTGAGTGTAAAATATACCGGTCGTTCCTCCCATGAAGCAAGTGGGAATAAACACAGCCATAAAGACCAACGATGTGGTAACAAGGGCCGATGAAATTCCGTCCATAGCCTTTACTGTCGCGATGTACGGAGATTGGTATCCTTCATCGAATTTTGCCTGAACGGCTTCCACTACTACAATGGCATTGTCCACTACTGTGCCGATGACCAGCACAAGAGCGAACAGGGTAAGCAGGTTCAGGCTGAATCCGGCCACATACATGAAGGCGAAAGTTCCTATCAATGAAACAATGATTGCCACAGCGGGAATAAAGGCAGCCCGCAAACTTTGCAGGAACACGTAGAGTACCAGTATTACAAGCAGAATAGCCTCTATCAAAGTTATAATCACATTACGGATGGAGGCGTCAAGAAAATCTTTGCTGCTCAGCATGTCCTCGATTTTCATCCCTTTGGGCAACTGTGCGGAGACTTCCTCTATCACCTTGTCTATTTGTTTTATAATTTCATTGGCATTGGAGCCTGATTGCTGCGAAATCATACAGGTTGAACCGGGATGCCCCGTGAATTCTCCCTTGTATCCGTAAGACAATGCGGACAACTCTATGGTGGCAACGTCTTTCATGCGCAATACCTCACCGCCTGGCAAAGCGCGGATGACCAGATTTTCAAATTCTTCCTCCGTTGTATGCCGTCCTTTGTATTTCAGTGTGTACTGGAATGCCCTGTCGGAATCTTCGCCCAATATCCCTGTCGGAGCTTCCACGTTTTGCTCGCTTAAAACCGTAGCGATGTCGGAGGGGGTCAGTCCGTACTGCGCCATTTTCTGCGGGTTCAGCCAGATTCGCATGGAATAGTCAGCACCCATGATGGTTACATCGCCCACACCCGGAATGCGGGAGAGCAGCGGCTCTATGTTTATCTTCTGGTAGTTGCTCAGGAATATTTCATCGAACGAATCGTCTGGAGTATACAGGGTAATTATTTTCAATGTGCCATTCTGTTTTTTTTCGGTGGTGACACCGATTTTGGTGACTTCCGCCGGCAACAGTCCCTGTGCGGTGGCAACACGGTTCTGGACATTGACCTGCGCCATATTCGGGTCAGTGCCTTGTCTGAAATAAATGGTAATGGAGGCGCTTCCCGTATTTGTGGCGGATGAAGTCATATAAATCATGTCATCCACTCCATTGATGGCCTGCTCCAAAGGAGCTATCACACTCTTCTGGATAGTTTCCGCGTTGGCTCCCGTATATGTGGCGGATACCACAACGGTAGGAGGGGCGATATCCGGGAACTGTTCAATGGGCAACTGGCTCAAACTGATAATGCCGACCATCAAAATAAGAGCCGATATGACACCGGCAAAGATCGGACGGTCTATAAATATCTTCAGTCTCATATTCCGGTTATTTTTAATGGTCTGTACTTTGCGTATCGACATGAATTCCATCCTTTAGGAACCCCGCGCCTTCGGCAATGATTACATCTCCCGGTTTCAATCCGGCTTCCACGATATACTCCTTACCGTTGTTGATAGGGAACACTTCAATCGCTACGGATTGGGTTTTATTCCCGACGACCTTATAAACGTAGGTCTTGTTCTGGATGTCAAACGTGGCAACTTGCGGAATAATGATACACCCTGTCTTGACGTATGGAATGACGACTGTGGCTGTCCCTCCGCTCCTTAACATTCTTTCCGGATTGGGAAACGAGGCCCGGATACTGACCGCTCCGGTTTGCGTGTCCACCATTCCGCTTATGGCATCAATCTTTCCCTTATGTCCGTAAACAGATCCGTCGCTTAGCAAAAGTTCAACTTCGGGCATGGATTCTATGATACCTGCCTGTGTCTTGTTTTGCCGGGACAATGCCAACAACTGGTTTTCTGTCAAGGAAAAGTAGGCATAGACCTCCTTTATATCTGAAACCGTGGTAAGCGGTATCGTTATAGATGAACTGACAAGCGTACCTACCTTGTACGGGGTCATGCCGGACACGCCGTTCAGCGGGCTTTGAATTTCCGTGTAGGACAAGTCGTTTCTTGCCTGTACTTCCGCTGCCTTGGCCTGCTCCAATACCGCTTCCGCCTCCATCAGACTGTTCTTGGCGGTCTGCAAATCAAACTCGGAAACCACATTCTGGTTATACAACTCCTGCTTGCTGTCAGCCAGCAGTCTTGCCGTTGCTACTTTTGCCTGCGCACTGTTCACGTTTGCTATGGCCGTTGCCAAAGCTGCTTTATAAGGAACCTGGTCTATGACGAACATCGTCTGACCTTGTTTTACGTCCGCTCCTTCGTTCATGCGTATTTCCATAATGCGGCCGCTGATTTGGGGACGGATTTCCACGTCTTGTACTCCTTTTATCGTTGCGGCATAGGAATTTGACAGGGTAATATCGCCCAATGCCACCTTCATGGTCTTGTAGCTGCCATCCTCTTTTTTTGAGGGTTGGTCCTTGCAGCCAAACAAACAGCAGCCGAACAAGATTGCCAATACCGTAAAGATATTGTAGTTTTTCAATGATTCATTCATAATTATTTCCGTTTATCTGGTTGTCAAACAATAGGTTGTGAATAATCTGTTTTTGCATTAGCTTCTTCCTAAATACAAAAATAACAGGATTGTAACAATAAAAGCATGTTCAAAACTGATGTAAATTTGTCCGTAATTGACAAACGTTTTAGTGACAAAAGATTATCTTTGCAGAAAGATCACAAAATGAAAAAGTACAATCAGATCACAATAGAGGATATTCTTGCAGACAAGAAGGAATATTGGGCTTATGAGGACAAGCTGGTTATAGTAAGGCTTCGTGGAGAACAAAAATCCGTTTATAGCAAAATATTCCAATTTAAAGACACCATATCGTTTTTGTTCACCCACACCGGTACTGCAAAAATTCAGGTAAACGATGAGGAATGTACTCTGACGGGAAACTCGATTATAGACATATTGGATACGGATGTCGTTCAAAACATGTACTTGAGTCCGGTCTATGAAGGCACACACATATTCATGTCTGTATCTTTTTTTTACGAATTACTGAAAAACATTCCCCAGAAAGCGAACGAGGGTCTGTTGAACAGAATGGATTTCTTGTACATAGAGTTGTTTCCAACAGAAAGTGAGGTCATGTTACAAGCTATAAGGAACCTGACGTTCCAGATCTGCAGGAAAGAACATCTTGACTACCATGATCTGATCAAAGCATTCGCCTTGATTTTCTTTCTGGAATTCCGAAATATAGCCACTTCTCGCCGGAGAACTTTCAAAAAGAAAAATATTAATAAAGAACGCATTGTTACCAATTTTACCCGTTTGCTTGCTGAAAATTGTCATAAACAGCATGAAGTCCGCTGGTATGCAAATGAACTTTGTATAGAGCCTGTATATTTGTCACGCATTTTGAAATCCATTAAAGGAAAGACAGCCAACCAATGGATTGATGAAGCTGTAATCAGGCAGGCAAAAATTTACCTGAAGGATTACAATGCTTCTATCAAGGACATTGCAGGCGAGCTTAATTTTTCAGATCAAGCTGCTTTCAGTAAGTTTTTTAAGAAACACGATGGACGCTCACCGTCAGATTACCGGAAAGAATTGCTATGGAAAAATGGAGGATGAACTGATCTTTCAGTGACATTTCATAAAAAATCAGCGGCCCTTTGCCGCAGTTCGAGAGTTTTTTGCGGTGATGACAAGCCTATTTTAGTTGAATAGGCCCTATCTGCTATTGCTATATTTCCTAACGTATAAAGCGTGCGTATGTATACCGGTTATACAGGTAAACGAGGTATAAGATATATTGGGAGGATTGAAACAACATTACCCGTCTGTAGGAAACCATTTTACAGACGGGAAGTGAGTAAGGTACGGGCTTAAAGTCCAGCGGTAATCATTCGATGGTTACGTTGCTGGGTGGAACGTAGGCCGCACGGATGCGGAGGAATGTGCCGGCGCGGGGGGCTTTGCCGGTAGTGCCATTTTCGCTCGTGTAGGTATTGTCCCAGTCTGATTTCGCGTACATTTCCTCGTAATCAATTTTACCATTGTTGTTTTCATCAACAGGATTTTCGAGGGCTTTGGTGGCACGGGCGTAAATATTATCTTCGTAGTAATCATATGGCCATATTAAACCAACTCGTCTTTTCCCTGCCGCCGATGACCAGTAAAAGTTGTGCTGGAACTCTGGGTATGTATTGTAATAGGAGGTTAGTATGGCTTCCAGCTGACGAACACCGGGCAGGAACCAACCAGAGGTCTTGGACATCTCTTGTACGGCTCCGTTGGCATCACGCTTGTTCTTGTTGTAGCAATATTCCGCGGCCGAACGGGGTTTGTCGTTCAGGTTCAATTCCGATTGTCCCGCTTTCGTAATAATATGCTGGGTGGCTTCAGCCCCGTTATAATAGACATTACACCAAGTATCATCTTCTCCTGGGATCAAATGATTTCCCAAGTATTGCCCCTTCAGTCCCCATTCCAATCCGTCATAGATATAATCACCTTCAAACTCGTTCAGGGGGTCGTAATGGGAAATGTATTCCTCGTAGGCTTCCACGTAGATTTGTTGCTCCGCATTATTCTTATCTCCCGGTACGGTTACCGGCAACAGACCATGCTGCACGATCTCGATGGTGCGGGTACGTGGCGTCCTCGTGTTGTCATCGGTGTACGAGATGTTAACGGTGGCGGCACGGTCTTTCGTGCTTAAATTTTCGTCCAGGTAGAAATAAATGCGGTCACGGCTCGTACTGATGGTGTATGAGGTGTTGTTGGCAAGGGTGTTAGTCACCAGATCCGTGGTGAAATATTTGCGCTTACCATTTCCCGCAGTCCATCCCTTTCCGGTTGCCAAGTGGGTATCTGGACTCATGCTGGAGGGAAGCGATCCATCTTGCATGTTTTCAGCGGGCACACGTTCCATGCGCACCCAAGGGCGACCTTGTGCGTCGTTGGCATTATCTCCAAGAGTGATTTTCATCTGCGGATTCGCATCCTCCTCGAAAAGGTACACATCCAAAGGCGTGATGCAGAAATGAGCATCGTGATCGCGTTCACGCAACACGGACAGGTAGAAAGAATTGCTCTGCTCGGTAATATTGATACGGGCATCGAACGTGATGTGGTTCGGATTGTTACCCACATGAGTCAGCCCGCTGATGACGACATTGTTGGCGTAATGCCTGTTACGCATTACCTTGAAGTCCTTCACCGCATCTTTTCCGAGGTAGAAGGTGTATTCGGCCTCGATGGTGGTATTATCCTGTCCCACGGGCAGGGACGGATCACCGTTGTAGGTGGTATAGTAGGCTTTCATCGTAAAATAGGTAGCCTTGCTATCTTCGTTTACAAGCTCCGGTTTCCACCGCTGTTTGTCAACATCATCTACTACTCCGGCCGGATACTTATATTCCTCTGGATCAATGTCCGGGGCAATCATGTTCTCGAACATATAGAAGGTGATGGTAGCCGCCTCGCCGTGGTTGTAGATGACGGCATTGCTCTGTATGCCTGTCGCGTCACGGTATGGATCGGCGGTAGTCAATTTGGTTAGGCCATTGTCAGGCTCGGTCAGAGGCACGGCGGTAGGCATGTTATGCACTCCCCATTCCGCTATCGAGAGGCGGGGCAACCGTCCGCTCTCGTCCGAGTGGTCGGAATCTATGCTGATGCTGATGTCGATACGCGCCATCAGTGCCTTGAGTTGCATCGTAAGGTTTCCCTTCTCGGTGAGTTTCACGGTAGTCGTGGTCTTACCCACCATCGGCATTCCCGTGCGGGGCAGGGCTGTGATGTCATCGCGACTATAAGAGCTGTAGTTTACAGGGTCGTACACAAACTCATCGAACAGTTCTTTGGGTGTCTTGCCATCTTTGCCATCAAGAGGAAAGTTGTCGGGATAGCCATCGTTATCGGTATCGGCTATCATCTCCGGCGCTACATTTGCCAAGGCATAAATGATGGCATAGTCAGCTTTCGAGGGGTCTGCAAACACATCCGTAGGAACGCTGACGTTGGTCGTATTTTGCGCCGGAGCCATATATGGGAAGAACACATCCTCGTTGGTCGATTCCAAATAATTTCCGTCTTTGTCGAAAAAGAACAGGTAAAGCTGGTTGATGCGCTTCTCATCTTCGTCCTTGGCGATGGCCGAGCGTGTGGCAACCTGCTGCGGCAGCATGTTCTGGCAGACGGCCTCGATGGTGAACCCGTCACCGTGCGGGACGGTATTGCCGCCAAAGTCCTCCTCTGTGGTGCAGGCTGCCGGCAAAAGCATGGCGGCGACCGGCAGGAAGTAATAAAGTATCTTTTTCATCTTTATGCTTTTTCAGTTAATGGTTTACTGGATAGAGATGTCGCTGTCGCCCCCGTCTTCCCAAAAGTCGTTGTCTTCGGCGATGAAATTCAGTGCGAAAGTTTCGCCCACGAAGTTGAGCTGTGCCGTGTAACGCACACCCGAGCGCGGCTGGAAGTCCGTCGGACGTTCGGCCGTGGCAGTCTTTTCCTTTCCTTTGTAGGTATATTCAACATGGACCGCCACGTCCGTTCCGAAATAAGTGCCGTCCGTGGCGTTGCTCAACAGGAGCAGGTATTTGCCGCCTATAGGACTGACGGAACTGTTAGAAGGAACCTGAAGTCCTTGCGCATCGTCATATATCACGTATGTGCCAGAATAAGTGCCGCTGTAGACGTAGAACCCGTCCTCGTTGGTGTTCTTGCTGAAATCTATGGTAATCGAGCGGGTGAAATCGCCCGACAGCGTAACCCTCCTGACGGTAACAGTTTCATCATCTCCCCCGTAGTTGTAGTTGTTCACGGCGAAGCCCAAGCCCGTCATGATGTGGCTGAAATTGAAGCCCACGTTCCCCGTGGTGCGCAGGTGATTATAGACAACGGCGATCATCGCATCGGGCGTTTGCGTATCGTCCAATTCGTCGTTCACATTGCCGTTTGCATTGAACGGCATGGTGAACGTCAACTTCGGCACACCTCGCAGACTGGCAGAAGTAGGACTCTCCACCGTGAAGTGGTCTTGTGGGTAGTAAGCGAAGAAAGTGTACCGATAATCGTCGGGAGCTGTAGCTTCGGGGTTGTCTGTCGTGTTATACCATTTACGAAGGCCGTTATTGTAATTATAAGTGCAGGCTGCGCCATCGTAGGTGACAGCTTGCTTATAGAACACGTCGGGGAAGGCATTGCCTCTCTTGTTACCCCAAAGCGCACTGCCTGATGCCCAGTCCATCTCGGTATCGCTGCCACGCCGATAAGGTACGCAGTAACCTATCACACCAAACGTGCCGCCTGTGGGAAACGTGTCGTAGAATGTGCTCCGTGTGCTCTTCTCCACTATGACGGCGGGAGCGGCAAAACGGATGACATCGGAAGAGGCGGCATCGGGCTGCGGCCACTCCTCCTGCTGGCAGGCGGAGCAGAGAAGCAGGAGGGCCGGAAATATATATTTTTGTTTCATTCGGATATTCATTTAATCGTCAAGTTACAAATGGCTTTTGTCGGGTTATTCGGTCACGTCGATGGTAACGTTCCCACCTGTGGCATTGCTCCATGCGTTGACCGTAGGCGGGTCGAACACAATGTAGCCACCGCCGGTAAGGGTAAACGAGTAGCGGTAACGATTCGCCGCCGTCCATTCGCTCACGGTCGCAGTGGGCAGGGTGTAGGAAGCGGTCTTCCCCGTTTCGGCATCGGTGTCGTAGGTAACGGTCAGTGTCACTCCACCCGTCAGCGATTGCGGAATGAGCAACAAGTCGCCCGACACGTCCGCATCTCCACCGGGGAGTACGACAGTCTCTTGCTCTACGCTGATTGTCCCTGTCTCCGTGTCACTCCACGGGGTTTCTGCACTGCTGTCGTAGTCGCCTTTGACAACCAGCCCGTTAAGGGAAATAGAACGCACCGTGGCGTTACCTCCCTCGCTGCGTGCCGTGAAGGAGATTCGTGCCAGCAGGTGATGGAAGGTAAGCGCTACCGGCTCGGGAGTCTTTGCCTGCTCTACGGAAATACCTGGTTCTTCCGCTGTCATCAGGTCGTGGCCTTTCGTGGCATTGAAGCCGTCAATAACGAAATTGCCGTCCGTACATGCAACGGAAGTTACATTGCTACCCAGTGTTTCCACAGACGGGTAGAGGGCATAGAAATCATAGGTGTTGCCGGGGAGCCAGTATCTCGTGCCCTCGTAACCCCACATGCCGGAAACGTATGTCACTGTTTCGGCTGTAAACACGCTCGTGGGCGTACTGCCTTCCTCGTCGGTATAATTACCCCACACGCTAAACGAGCGACCTTCGGTCTGCATGTCGGCCGTCCCGTCAATGGCAGCCCGTGTCACGGCGGGACCGGCGAAGCGGATCGCAGCACTTTCGCCGCCGGTCTCCATGTCCAAATCCGCGCTTTCCGCACAAGCTCCCAACAGACAGGCTGCAGCCGGTATGAGCAAGGTTTTGAATAGGTTGTTATTCATAATCATACATTGTTTCTTTTATATCCGGTTATTTCTGACGCTACCGGCAGCGTAAAATAAGGAGTAATACTCCCCGTTAGTGGCTATGAGGGGACATTCAACCCCTCATAGCCTGATGTTATGTCTTTTCAGTTATGGTATGGAATAATCATTCGGTAATCTCCGGATTTTCTATGTCAGTATTGGCTGCATCCTTCCAACCCTCTACAGCTTGAACCGTAAACTCAATTATCTGTTCTTCCAAATCCGGATTAACTACGCTACCGTTGATTTCAACTGTGTAGTTGTACTTGAAACCCGGAGTCCATTCGCCAGCGTTTGTACCTTCAGTGTCACCCTGATAGTTCAAATCTCCTTTAAATGTAGAACTTGCTATTTGTTTATCAGACGCATCATAGAAAGTCGCGGTAAAAGTAACCTGCAACTTGTCGTTGTCTTGCGGGATGACAAAGCAGGTCGTAGTGTGGGTATTTTCGGCAAAATTTTCGGCGATATCCTCTAATGTTCCGAAGTTGTATTCCTCCTGTGAGGCTGATTGAGTTTCCCACACGATAGACGTTTTTTCTGCCCTATAAGTAGCTGTACCCGTAGCTGTTTTTACCGCCTTCACCTTGATGTCGGAGATTTTCATTTTGTAATCATGGGAGTCCGAGTTATTGAACGTGAACTTCACTTGCGACAGCATGTGGTAGAAAGACAAGTTTACCGGCCCATTTTCAGATTCTTGTGCTGTTATGCCAGCGGGTATGGCCACGATCAGGTCCTTGGAATCGTTTACCGCATAGTTTTCGAACGTCATTTTCTGCTCATCTGCCTTGAATGATACAGCAGTATTTTGATTTTCACCATCGCAGTAAGCGCCAAAACGGTATGTCTTGCCAGTTTCCCAGTAGGCAGCTTGTGTTGGGGTCCAAACCGATTGGTCTCCCACTTGTCCCCCGTTTACCTGGACGTTGGTATATACGGGAGTCCACGCATCATCATAGTTTCCGAACACGAAGAATTTTGTCAAATTTTTGTCTGTTGTTTCAGTCACATTACTTCTCGTTGAATGGTTCACGAAGGTTCCGAACTGGATCGCCCGGCTCTGCGGCATATCCACAACTTCTTCACTCGTACAGCTTGCCAGTGCTGCTACAGCCACTCCAAGCACAAAAAAACTTCTTTTCATAAGATGTAAAAAATTAAATTAAAAAAATGGTTATTTCACTTTCTGTTATTCATTCGTTTCAGTCGATGGGCAGCGGTATGTCCACCCATTCTCCCCAGCCGTCCACATTCACGTCGAAGCTACCCCCGCCTTCCAGACCCTCGTCATCGGAAATCGACAGTCCGCTCACGACGATAACGCCGCCCCGTGGTTGTCCCTTTACCTGATCCGTGACATCGAACTCGAAGGTCTTGAACTTGCCGTTCACCAGTCTCACCTCCAGGTTCAGGCTGTACCGCCGCTCGTCCGTATCACTTCGTCCGTAATGTTCACCCGGGTAGTCGGGCACGCCGAACGACTGTACCAGCGCTTCCGCCCCGTAGTCCTCCAGCGTGCAATCGAACAGTACCGTGGCCGCAGTTTCTCCGGTATGCCCGTCGTTCAGGTAAACCGTTTCGGCCATGCCTGCCAAGGCCCCACGGGCCAAGGCCACGTATTGTTGCCCGCTTTCGAACTCGTAGCGTATCATATAAGTGTAAACCAACGGGCGCAAGGTAACCGGCAATTCCGTCGGGACAAGTGTTTTTTCGGCCGTATATTCTTCCATGTATGCCCCGTAAAGCATGTCGGGCTGGTTCACGGTACGTTCTCCCGCGTGCAGCTCCTGAAAAGAACTCCGGGTGACGCCACGTGTGGTGGCCGTGGCGGACTCCGAAGCGGCCACACCCTCGAACACGATATATTCCGTGTCATTGTTGTAGAACAACAGTTCGTGCGTGCCTTCCGGCATGGTAACCCGTCCTCCTTCATCGGGCAGGTTGCTCTCTACACGTTGTCCGTCGCTTGTATAGACCTGGGCGCGTATTCCATCGGCCGGAGCGGGGCACAAATCGTCATAGTCGCGCTTCCAGTCCTCTTCCCACAATTTTTCCCAGTCATAAGCGTAAGTACGTTCCCATTCCTGTTCCCAGTCTGCGGAGAGATTCACCTTCACGGAAAAGCCATGTTCATCGTGGTCGTAACACAGGTCTTTGCGGCAACTCGTGGAAAGGGATGTCAATCCTGCAAGCGTAAGCCCCACGAGGGTATATCGTAGCGTTGCTTTCATCGTGCGCCTCCTTTCTTCTTATCAACATCCCACAGACGCCACACGAGGGCAAACTTCAGTTTCAACGGACCGAAATAGTTCATCCGGTTCGTTTGCTGGTACACGTAATGTCCGTCAATGGGAAGGTACTCCTCGTACTTGCTGTGCATATACCCCAAACCGATGCCGGCCTCCAACGAAAGCCGTTTGCCGATCGGGAACATGTAGCCGTAGCTGATACCGACCATCTCGGCCTCGCCCTGGTAGCCCCGTTTCCCGTTTTCGAGGTCGTACCACGTGAAGCCCCCGAACACGCCGAGGTAGTGGCCGTGCCACGGGTTGTTCTTCTTCTGGCTGAACCACCAGCGTCCTTCCGGGCTGATCGTGGCCACCTGGTAATACTTATGCTTGCCGTCGTTCTTCCACCACGCCATGTCGCCTTCGAGCTGCACCGTCCAGCGGCCTGCCAAGCGGTACTCGACTTCGAGCGACGGCATCAGCACGGCGTTGTAGAGCAGGTTGGTCTTGACGGCCAGACGCTGCACCGTTGCCGATTCGGAGGTCGTTTCTGCCACGCTATCGGGTTGCAGGGCCGGTTCCGGCTCTTTCACTTTCGTCTCTTTTTGGGGAATGACTTTTACGGGCGGTTCGGGTTTACGGTAGCAGGCCACCGAGAGGCTGGAGCGCAAATCCGGAAAGAAGTTTTCCAACATGTAGGTGTACGGCATACCGTCCCGCAGGTCCATGAGCTGTTTCTTGCGTCCGTCTACTACGCGGCCTACCTTGTCGAACACCCATACGGGCGTATGGTCAAGGATATGCAG
>ULZI01024747.1_pt1 | contig 31671 bp, 28 predicted proteins | sample 1962991 | NCBI WGS metagenome assembly ULZI01 (sample SAMEA4835886, study PRJEB28245) | human gut metagenome | biome: gut microbiome; material: fecal sample | place: Denmark | collected 2008 | reverse complement strand
AGAGACTCCACCAGGGAATCTCTTTCCTTTGTTACATGAAAAAAATGGAAGAATGCAAAACTTTGCTTCAAAAAAGAGACGCCATAAAGGCATCTCTTGCTACTTTTGGGAAATCCAATCGTGCCATTTTTTATAATTTTCATCCGTTACATCATTTTCTGAAATAGTTCCAATCACAAGATATCGGAGTTCATCATGCTCCTGGCAGTTGATTTGGAATTTTGGTTTTCCATCGAAATAATCGTAAATTTCTTCCAGGCATCCATAACCGTCATAGCGCACCCATTCTATCGGAGTAGGCATTTCGTCATATTCCGAAATGGAAACCCCATTAATTTCGATAACAAACAGGTTTCTTAATTTTTTGATTTCTTCCAAAGTGGTTGCGCCTTTTGTTAGGTCACGAAATGCTTTGTAATCCGCACGAATCTGTTCCAGGGAAGGTAGAATTTTGGGTTCAAACTCCTTCAGCACTGCCAAACTGACCTCAAAGGTTTCCTCAAACCAGTGCCAGACTTCTTCCCGATGTGTTCCTGCTGCAAATCCATGCCAGGAGTCTTCCAGGCATTCCGTTTCTGGATTCATCGGGACATTACCAAAATCTTCCCAGAGCATCTTGATACTGGATTCCAGATAATAGATAGTCACATCTACACCATGGGTATTTGCTGTCTTTACAATCATATCATAGACCAGGTCCCAGTCTCCTCCTGCGAGGCCACAGCCAAGGTATCCAGGCAGAGCAAAGGTACAATGCTTGTTTTCAAAGAGCTGGTCCAGGCATTTCTGCAGTGCTTTGTAGTTGGTATCCAACCCCTTTCCTGTAGGTACATCTTCTGCAAACAGATTGGCAATAATTTTCGGCTGACCATTCGTATGAATATGGCAAAGCTGCACATTACCAAGCAAGATATTTGCAGGATAATTCCTGCACAAAATATAATATTTCGTAAACGCCTCTTTCGGCAGCAGCCTTTCCTTGATCTGCTTTGCAACACCTGCCCCCATTACTCCTTTGCAGTTCACCTGATGGGCGATGATGAATTCAGCAGCCTCTAACAGATTTCCTTTCACTTCTTTAATCATGAATTTTCCTCCTGTTTTTTTGATTATACAATACAAATATGGAAGAAATAAAAAAATGGAAACGAAACCGGTTACGAATTTGTGTTTGATTCTGCTAAAAGAGACAACTCCCCGGTCTTATAGATAGAATACGGGGAGTTGTCTCTTTTAGATAACTTTTATATCATTCAAACGGTTCCACGATTTGAGTATAGCACACCCCTTTTATTTCCGGCAAGAAATTTTGCTCGACAAATGCTTGCAAAATTCTTCCCTGAAGAAAAATCAAGGGCGGTTAAGAAACCTGCCAAAAGTAACAGAACTGCCGCAACCATTAAATAGCCTGGTATTTTGCCAATATAACTCTCTTTCTAGCATGTTTTTTGATGAAATGATGATGAATTGTGGGCTAGAACATATATTGTTCTTTTGGATACCAGGCGGGATAATATTCCAGATGATGCAGAAGTGATTACCTGCTATATGGAATTTTCTTCTAAATTTAATTTTGTTTGTTGGAATTCGATAAGAGAAAAGGACGGTCAAGCCGCCCTTTCTTGTTATTCTGATTTAATTTTCTGCCCGCAGCTGGAGCAAAACAGGTCTGTTTTCTTAACCGCAGCCCCACAGGATGTGCAGAACATTCCGGTCAATGATTCTTCCGCACCTTCAGTTAATGGCTTTTCTACATTCGTTTCAGGAACCGATAGGATAACACTCTTAACAGTGTCTTTTTCCTTAACTTCGCAGAAAAATAATTTTTTGAGCATATCATTGTTGCTGGTTCGTTCGCCCTGAATCTGTACACTGGCTGTATTGCCATTCACAAAAGAAATCGTTTCACTCGAAAATGTTTTCGGCTTCTGCATGTTGCCATCCAGAATCATAACGTTGACCTTGTTTCCAGATATGCTATAGTAATTCCCATTACTCATTTGTTGTAACTGGTAAGATTCAGAGTAATCTTCGTACTGTACCAGACTTGACGCCAAAGGAACGGAACCTATGGATAAAACAATTACTATGAACATTATCCACATGCTTATTTCCTCGAGAGATTGTTTTGCAAAATAGACAGAAACTCCAATTCCCAAAAGTAACAAAGAAATTATAATCATAATACTTTCCTCCTGTTATTTTTTTTATATTTCTAATATGGCAGATTTTCCGAAAATTTTTATTTTTGTGCAAGAAAAAGCACCCTCTGTGGGATGCTTAGATGTAATTGAGAAGCTGAATTGTCCGTGCTTTCTCTGGACTGTCCTTGGAGCATTGAAGTAACGTCTGTAATGCTTCGACACGATTTGGGTAAGCTGCCATTCGATTCCGGCAGTGATACAAAAAAGTTGCACTGTACTTTTCTAAGTCTTTTTTCGTTCCAGAAAAGACAGGCAGCCCTTTCTTTCGCATATCGTTTAAGCATACAGTTACTTCCTCCGCAACTGGTTGAATCGGCACAGCTGCCCGGATGCAGGATTCCAGATCCTGAATACTAAGGCTGTAGCTGGTGCGCTGATGAATGGATGTTGGTTTCAGCTCGCATATTCCTTGTCCCTGTACAGTCTGTATGCATCGAACCTGCCAGACAAAATACGGGGTTTCTTTTTCCTTGTAAGTTACCTCGATATATCGGCCATTGGGAAGATACAGGTATGCCTGCGGTTCTCCATGAATGCTCACTTCTGCTCCATAGCAAAGTTGGTGGTACACATCCAATAATTTTTCTTTAAAAAATGCTTCTGTCATGATAGTCCTCCTATAATTTCTTATTGCTAAAGAAATATGGGAGAAATATCGTTTTCTCATCTCGGAAGCTTAATGTATGTTTTCGCAAACGGCTTTGGATGCTCCTTCTGTTTCGGAGTGCACAGAAGCAAGCACGGAAATCCAATGAGCAGAAACAAGAGGCTGCATTGTTTTACAAATTTTCCCATAGTAACATCTCCTTTTTTCTTTTAATATGGGAGATTTTTCAGTCCCGGACATATTCCACTAGATCTTTAATCTGTTTTGCATCGTACTTTTTTTATCCACTTTTCGAAGAGCCAATTTCACATCAACTGGATATTTCGGCAAGTCAGAAATATACTCGTACCCTACTATTTTCCTTACATCTTCGAACAGATCTTTTTGCACACACCTCACCTCGCTTTTGCTTTTCTTTCCTACAATATGGATGAACTAAGGAATGGAAAAAAAGACAAATAATTTCTGCAAAAAAGAGACTCCGCAAGGGAATCTCTTTTCGATGATAACGTACCTTATACATCATGTGCGATTTTCAGAATTTCGTGTAATGGAATACCAAGAAGTTTGGATACATCTTCAGGCGTGCAGCCCTGTAGGGCATGTTTAATCAGTAATGTACGCTCTTTTTCAGCGCCTTTTGTAAGACCTTCTGCGAGACCTTCTTTGCGACCTTCGGCACGGCCTTCTTCAATTAGAAGTTGTTCTCTGACAAGCAACATGTTGTATTCCTCCCTCCACTTTGAATTTTTGGAAGCGTAATTGACCTCTTTTCTTAAATCCAGGATGAATGGAGATTTGCTGACATCTCCATCTCTTAAAAAGTCTAAGAACTCTTTGAGTTTCTGGTCATTGGTTACGCCCTGAGCATTTACAAAAATCGTATGTCGGTCATCTGGCAAGGTTAAGTTTTTATCCTTCTTGCAAATGGTATCGAATTCGTATTTGGCGAAATTTCGGTCAAACAGATCGAAGGTACAGATGAAGATCACATATGTTTTTCGTAGTTTGCTGTATGGCTCTCCTTTGGCAATTTGGCTTTTATCGATGCAGGAATGATAGTATCTGCTTCGCTTTGGCAGTTCCTTCGTGTTAGACGTTTGCATCTCAATGTCATAGATCGTGTGCTTGTCATCCTTAACATACACATCCATGCGGATACTCTTTTCGTCGATGACATCATCGAATACTTTTTGTGACTCGGTATATTCGATTTTGTCGATTCTGACATGAAGAATGATTTCCAACAATTCCTTGCACAGTCGCTTATTCTGCATGACCTTGCAGAAAAGGAAATCGTCTGCCAGTGTTAACTCTTCAAAGGGTTTTCTTTTAGTATAGCATGAGTTTGGGTTGTTATCCATAGGCTTTTTCTCCTTTTATGATTTTTTCAAAAGAAATATGGGAGAAAATGCTATTTTGTATTTTACCTGTAAAAAAAGAGACACCATAAAGGCATCTCTTAATACTGACGAGACAGGATATCCATCTCTTCGTAACCATCATCATAATAACCGTCACAATACTCTTCCAGCACATTTCTTTTTCTTATTCGCCAGCACTTTTAGTTCCTCTTCGGTCATATCCGTATATCTCATATCTTCTTCCTCCTGTTGTGAAGCCTCATGTTTAATATGGGAGAATTTAGGAAAAAGAATCATACGAGCAAAAACCGAACAAAGTTTCGTAACCGGTTCGTTTTTTTCAAAAAAAGAGACTCCAATAAATGGAATCTCTCTTTCGTTGATGCAGATACATCATTTTTTATAGGTGCTTTTCCTGACCCTTACTCTTCATCATTACGACGTTTTCTCTTGAACATGGTAGCCATAGCAGCCAGTGTTGCGGAACTAAACAGTCCGAAGGAAGCCATTCCGATGCCGGAAACATCAGCTGTTTTTGGAGCTTTGTTTCCTTTTTCAGGTGTTGTCTCAGCAGGTTTGTTCTGGTTCTTGTCATTCTGACTGCCATTATTCTGGTTTGTACCTTCCTGATTTGTACCATTCTGGTTATTGTTTTCAGACTGGCTGTTTCCATTACCAGACTGTCCGTTGTTTCCAGTGTTGCCAGAGTCATTGTTGTTCTGGTTTCCATCCTGGTTTCCACCCTGTTCACCAGTACCACCATTTCCAGAGCCATTGTCACCAGTTCCGTTATCGCCGGAACCATTGTTTTCGTTCTGCTCTTTTTCAGCTTCTACCGCTTTTTCGTAGTTGTCCTGTGCAATTAAGAGCTCAGCAGTGGTCTGTGTAGCATATTTTTTTGCTTCTGCATATTTCATTTCGGATGCAGTTACACGGTCAATGCTTGCAGTAGAATCTTTGTCAGCCTGCTCTTTTTCAGCCAGGGATTTTTTGTATCCTTCCACATAAGCATTTAAGTACAGGTATTCGTCTTCTGTCATTGGTTTTTCCATCAGTCCGTCAATAGTAACCCCAGCGAGAACAGCATTGTCTTTCTTTGCGGCTTCCATTGCTTTCTGAATTGCTGTAGCCAGTGCTTCTTTTGCCACGATATCTTTTTCGGCATCTTCCGCTTTGGCTTCCTGTATTTTACGGTCCGCAACTGCTTTGTCATATGCTGCTTTTGCTTCTCTTAAAGGAAGAATTGCAGCGACTGTTTCTTCATAACTAGCTTTTGCAGTCTCATAAACATTTTTGCTGATATTATGAGCAGCCAGTTTAAAGTCATAGTCTGCCTGTGCAGCCTGCATTCTTTCATAAGCGGCATTTAATTCTGCACTACCTTTTTCATATTTTGCTTCAGCATCTTTGTAAGCCTGTGCATAACGATCTAAGGTATTTTTCGCATCTGTCAAGTTATTCTGTGAAGTGGTTAATGCTTCTTTCTTCTGGTCACGGTCATCAACCAATGCACGGAAGATTGCCTGGTAACTGTCTGTTTTTTCTGTCAAGATTCCTTCTTTTTCAGCAACAGCTTTTAAAGCTTCTCCTACTTTTTCGTTTGCTACTGCCAGAGCCTGTAATTTTTCCTGCTCTTTTGCTTTTGCATCTGCCAACGCTTTTTCTGCTTCTGCTTTCTGTGCATTTGCATCCGCCAGCATCTGATCTGCTTCCTCTTTAGTTGGAAGCTTTCCTGAAGCACGTTCCCCAGTCAGTTTCTGGTAAGCATCTGCGGCCTCATCCAGAAGAACGCTTTTTGCTTCGGCATCTGTTTTTTTCTCAGCCAGAACTTTTTCAGCGTTTGCAACTGCAGTTTTACGGCTGTTCATATAACGTTCCGCTGCCTGTGCCTGTTCGTTCAGTTCATCCATTTCGGTACTTAACTTCTGAAAATCTTCTTCTGCCTTTGCGGCTTCCTGCTGTTTCTGTGCCAGCTCCTGGTTCATTTCACCTAAGATGGACTGAATTCCATCTACAGTATCCTGCTGACAATCTACATCTAATGTTGCTGCATCTAAGTTATCTTTTGCAGTTGTTGCAGTTTTGGATGCGGCGTCAACTACTTTCACTGCATCTGCCAGACCGGCCTTTGCTTCTTCCAGTGCTTTCTTTGCTGTTTCTTCCCCATTTAACTGTGCATGGAGTTTGTTGTAGTAGTCCATGAAGAGTTTTTCGTATTCTTCCACAGAATAAACAAAGTTTTCTTCGCCGTCTCCAGTTACTAATGTTGTGTTGAATGTCTGACTAAAAGTAGGCGGAGTTGATAATTCTCCGTCTAAAGAACTACCAAGAATACCAGAGTTAATTGCGAATCCTGTAACACCATAGGAGTTACCAAGGTCTCTTAAATTTTCATAATGACCGACTTTACTCTGGGCTGTTTCACCTTTTTCATAGAGTTCTTTTTCATCAAAATACCAGCCTTCATAAGCGGATTCAGGAGTCGTCAACATACCAAATGTTAAGTTTTCATCTCCTACAACATGAGAATGAGTACCTTTAAAACTTGCAATATTTGCTCCAACCTGTGCCGCAGCCATTTGATCTAAAGACACTTTAAAATCACCTGGATATGAGGTCTGAATATTACCATTTGCCTGTTCTTCACGTAACATCTGCTGGCAGTATTTGATGTATTCTAATGACTTTTTCATATTTTCAAGAGAAGTCGCATCTCTCTCATCTCCGAACATCCAATACTGTTCGTATTTTCCGGAAGAATATTCTTTAATACGGTCAATGGCTTTCTGGCAACCCAGTTCTGCAAAGAACCCAAGGGAACCTTTCTTGATCTTCTCCTGTGCAGTCAGGGCATCCTGTTTTGCCTGCTCTACTTTTAATTCTGCATCTTTTACGGATGTTTCTGCATTTGTTTTTTCTGCTTCAGCAGCTTTTAATGCATCCTGGGCTTTTGTATAAGCAGTTTCTGCTTCTGCCTGTTTTGCCTTTAATCCCTGTAAAATAGAAACCTGTGCTTCCATGTCTTTAGCGATACGGTCAATCGAGCCCTTTAATTCTTCAATACTTTTATTGAGTGCTTCTTTGTTTGCCCAAGCTTCCTGCATTTTCTGGTTCTGTTCCCGGCAGGCATCGTTTAATTCCTGATAAGCTGCTTCTGCAGAGGTTAATTCTGCCTGTGCAGTTTCCAGTTTTGCCTGTGCATCGTTCTGTGCAGCAAGGGCAGAATCATAGCCAGCCTGTGCATCCGCTACGGCTACGGCTGCATTGGCAACTGCCAGTTCTTTATCTGCTTCGGTAATACCATTTTCTGCATCCACTACCAGGTTCTGCGCTTCTGTGAGTGCCTGCTGTGCGGCTGTTTTTGCAGTTTCTTTTTCTTCCAGAACCGCTTTTGCACTATCCCAAGCCTGCTGTGCAGCTGCCATTTCAGCTCTTGCAGCTTCCAGTTCCGGAGTTCCCTCTTCTACTTTTTTAGCAGCTTCTTCGTAAGCAGCAGTTGCGTCTTTGACAGCCTGCTCTGCACCAGCTACCTGTGCTTCCGCATTTGCTTTCTCTTCTTCTGCTTTTGCCAGTTCCTGTTTCGCCTGCTCTTTAGCGGACTGTGAAGCATTGATGTCATTCTGAACTGCTTCCATTTCTGCTTTTGCTTTTTCTACATTTGCTACGGCAGAGTCATACTGAGCAGTTGCTTTCTCCAGAACACCTTTCTTTTCAGCAACCTCCTGCTCAGTTACTGTGATGTTCGCCTGTGCTTCTTCCAATTTCTTATTGGCAGCTTCCTGAATTTCCATCTGTGCTTCCAGTAATTTCTGCTGTTCTGCTAAATATGCCAGTGCGTCCGCCTGTGCTTTCTGTGCATCCGCATACTGTGTATTTAAAGCGGCCAGGTTTTCTTTGGATTCTGTCTGTTTCTGTGCTAATAAAGCTTCAGCAGTAGCTTTTGCGGATTCTGCCTTTGCAATGGCATCCTGTACTTTCTGCAGTGCTTTTTCTTTCTCTTCTTTTGCAAGATTCAGTTCATCTAAAGCAGCCTGCTGTGCAGCCAGTGCTTTTTTGTTTCTTTCTGTTGCCTTTTCCAATTCTTTCTTTGCTTCTTCTACAGAGGAAGCTTCCTTGATTGCTGTTTCAGACTGGCTTTCCATTTCCATTCCCTGGGCCATAACAGTAGCGTATGGGGAAACAACAGTAGATACTAAAGCGGCTGCGGTTGTTGCTTTTACTAATTTCTTGTTCATAATAATCCTCCTAAGTGATTTCGGTTTTTTGTTATTCTTAGTTTACCAAAACGAAATCTTATTCATTTTTTTGTGCAAGGAATTTTGGTTTCCAAAATCCCAATGTTTTTCTCTGTCCTTTCGACATCCTTATCATATCAAAAAAGAAAATGCCCGAAATTTTTAGGCAAGAAAATATGCACATTTTAAAATGGAAGATTCCATTACAAAAGCCTGTCCATAAGATGTACGAACCACAAAAACCTCATCTTGGTTTATTGTATCAAAAGTGCATTGAAAATACAATGCATATTTCTATTGTATTTGCAACATATAATAAGTAGCTCTTTGTGTTACTTATAACCAATGCATATTTACACTATACTTAATGTACAAACAGGAATGGGGGATGCTATATGGAAAAATTCGTTGTAACTCCAAAGGAAGACAGTACCGTAACCATGACCATCCGGATTGAACGTGCCCTGCAGGAAGAATATAACCAGCTTTCTGCCAGGACAAACCGTTCCCGGAATGAACTGATCACCATGGCTCTTCGGTATGCACTTGATAATATGGAACTGAAAGAGTAATGTATTTTACCCTGGGCTGTTGCAGCATTTCTCAACCTTCCGCTGCAACAGCCACTATGTATAAATCCAGGTTACTGTATCACCTGTGCATCATATGTCTTCAAATACTTCTCATGCCGTTCTACCAGGCTTTCTGATGAATACAATACTTCCGGTTTATTCGTGAAAGTCCGTACTTTTGAAAAATCCAAGGTACCGTTATCCAGAATCACATCACAGTAAAAAACTGCAAACATACAGGTTTTTCCATCGTTTGCGAGGTCTTTACACTCATAAATTCCAAAGAATGTATTCGCTGCATTCGTTACAATTCCTTCATCCGTTGTAAATGCCAGACTTTTCAGTGCTACCGGTTCATAATCATGCCATACACTACCGTTATCACTCTCGCATTCTTCTGCCATCCAGGTATCTATGTTTCCCTTTATTTCGTTTATCTGCTCATCTGAAAGGTTTTCAATAGAGGACAGGACTTCCGGATACCCTTTTATTTCATATTTGATGGTAGGCTCTCCCACATAAACTGCTTTGTATGCCCCAAAATCGAAATTGCCGATTCCGATTTCAATCACATCGCCATTTTCATAGTAGTATTTCTGTTCAGCAGTATCCTCCTGTTTAATAACATAGTTTACTTCGGATAAGATCGAATCCTTAGAAGTATTTTCTAAATGTACTTTCAGTCCCGGGCTGTATCCCTCTGCTGTTACTTCCAGACCCTCAAACAGTTCATCCGTATCAATTTCCCTGTAATCTTCCAGGCCTTTTACTTCTACCGTCATGGAATTCCCTTTTATGCGGTAGCCTTTTACTTTTGCGTCTTTTGGGTACTCAAAGGTAACTTTTATTTTATCCCCATTTTTAAGATTCTCAGATTTACTCATTTTAGTGTCTACATTACTGATAATCCAGTCCACAATCATGTAGTTGGAAAACTCGGAAACATCATCGTCCTTATCAGAAGTTTCTAAAATATAGTCCATGATGGCATTATCATCAAAGTTACTCGTTGTATAACCGTATTTATTTGCCCCTGAAAACTCAACTTCATAAAAATCTTCCAGGTTAATGGTATATTTTTTGTTTTTTATCGCAACAGATACTGCCACAATGACAACCAGTATGCAGATTGCCCCAAGAACCAGCTTCCAGTTCTTTTTAAACACGCCTGTTATGGAATCCAGCTTTTCTTTCCAGGCAAGTTTCATTTCTGCCATATCTCTCTGTGATTCTTCTGGAATTTCTTCTGAAACCGTTTCCTGTGTATCCAGCGTTTTCCCCTGTCCCATTTCAGGTTCCAGGTGCTCCCCGCATTCAGGGCAAAAAATTGCATCATCCTTACATTCTGTCTGGCAATTGTTACATTTCTTCATCTTCTGTATTCTCCTTCTTTTCTATTATTTAATACAAATCTTCGAGACAGTCATCACATATGTATAGTGTTTCCCCACCAATATTCCGCTCGTTACATTTTTTCATTTCCCCACAGCCGATGCATTCCTGTTTTCCGCATCCTGCTGCTGTAAGCACCATAACAACCATCATCCCAATTACCACTATTTTTTTCTTCATCTTTTTTCCTCCTTATGCTCGTGCTTTTAATTCCTTATAAGTTTGTATCATCCCACTTGCCAGTGAGAATGGAAGTATGATCCACCCAATCAGGATGGATGCTGCTAAATGTAAAGCAATGGTTACAAGATTGTAACCAATGAAATACCTTGAAGTAAAGGCAAAGCCTGCTGGAAATCCCATAAAACCAATTCCCATTTGGATAGCAAATTCCCCACCGCTTATTACCGTCCCGATATAAAACCCGACTGCCGCAAAAAGTATTGTCTTGATTAGTTTTTTCATAATTTTTCTTCCTCCATTTTTCTTGTCCTGTATTCTTATACGGATGGCAGTTGAAAAAAGTTCATTTTTTTAAAAAATTTTTAAAAAATTTTCTAGACTGCTTTTCATTCTTATTTTCTGCCAGTTTCTATGCACTTTTTTGCTGCTCTGTATTCTTATACGAATGGAAATACAAAAAAGTTCATTATTTTTGAAAATTTTTTATTTTTTTTCGCAGAAAAAGCCTGAACAATCAAAAAATGTTCAGGCTTTCTAAGTATCACATTCCGTAAAACGGTTGTCCAACATTTATGTAATGGTAGTTTGTGCTGATATCGTCGGTGCTGTTACCATCCCGTACAATACCATAGGAAACATCCTGGATGAGGAACTGGCAGTTATTGGTTTGAACTGTACCTTCATTCCAAAGTCCGAAATTGGAATTCTGTCCAATCCCTTTTATCATGCATTGGTATCCATCTCCGCTTCCTTCCAGAATGAAGTGCCCTCTGTTTCGTACAACCTTCCCATGAGAAAAATGATTTGTAAACGTTACTCCAGAAGATAACGTTATGGTTCCATAATTATGTAATAAGGTGTTTCCTGGGCTGCTGTAATTAAAATTCACTGGTCCACGTATCGTCAATGTACCATGGTTTGTAAGCATGTCATCCAAAGAAGTTTCTTTCCTGGTGATATTGACCGCATACTCACTCATAATAGTCAATTCCATATCTTTCTGAACCACCAATGGTTTGGTTTCTGTTGAATTTGTCATGACAACAATGGTATCCCCGTTTTTTGCGTTCCGTATGGCTTCCCCAACAGTAAGATAAAAGGTATCCCCTATCTGGCATGCTCCTGCCGCACGTTCCAGTGAAGCGTCTATGTTTACATTTTGATTTGCTGTAATGACTAAGGTTCCTTTATATGGAAGAAACTGGTCGGCAGTAATCCGGATATCATAAGTACCTTCTTCTAACTTCGTATCACTCACTGCTCCATTTACATCCGTATAAAGTGTCCGTACTACAACACTGTCTTTCAAAATTTCCAACTTTGCATTTGCTATCTTACTTCCATCTGCCCTATTCACAACAGAAACAGAGTAATCCCCGTGACCCAATGGCTTCTCCACTGGAGGGTTCGGATTTTCTGGAGTTTCTGGTCCCGTTGGAGGTTCTGGCTCTACTGGGGGTTCCGGCTTAGTCGGTGTATCGGGTTCCACTGGGGGCTCTGGTTCTTGTGGAATCTCCGGCTCTACTGGAACATCCGGTTCCTGCGGTATTTCCGGTTCCACTGGAATTTCCGGTTCCACTGGAGGTTCTGGTTCAGTCGGTGTTCCTGGCTCTTGTGGAATCTCTGGTTCTGCTGGAACATCTGGAACTGTCGGATTATCTGGCTGTACTTCTGGTTCTGACGGAATGTTCGGTTCTGTAGGTGTCTCAGGCACTACTGGGGCTCCTGGTTCTGTTGGCAGATTTGGTCCTGATGGATTTTCTGGCTCTACTGGAAAATCCGGTTCTATCGGTGTCTCTGGAGTTTGTGGGTTGTTCGGAGTTTCTGGTATCTCTGGGTTTACGGAATCTCCTGGAGGAGTTGTTGTTCCTTGGTTATTTTCATCTTCCGAAGTTTCTGGATTTTTCTGCCCTTCCGGAAAAGATGTAGCTGTATTCTCTACCATTTCTTTCTTTGGAACAGATTCCTGTTTTGTTACTACAGTTCCAATTACTGTGTTTCCGGTCAGGACTGACGTATCTTCTGGCAGTTCCATACTCTGATCGGATTCAGATGAAGCATATTCTTCTGATACAGGTTCCGAGTTTTCGCTTTGTAGCTGTATAGTCTCTTCTCTTTTTCTCTCTTCTTCAGAAACCACAGATGGTTCATTTTCCTGCTGTAAAACCGAATATAAAAATCCGCCAAAATCCAGCATGCACATGGACAGAAGTACGATCATACATTTTTTTATAACGCTTTTTTCAAAATTTATCTTTGTTATATTCGTCAGTGTTTCTACAAACTCACCAGTAAGAGAATCTTCCATCAGTTCTGCTGTATTAGTTGTAATCGGCCTTCTGGTGGTTCCAGAACAATCAACATCGGATATTCTTTTCTTTAATGCCTGTAACCCCGAGCGGTTTGCAGCCTTTGCTTCGCAATCGTACAGGAATAAGAAAATAAAGAATGCCAACGGAGACATGCTGTACAATCTGACGCCCCGTTTTTCCATCGCATAAACCTCTACAGCAAGGTTTTCCTTTCCCTTGGAAATTCGGCTTTTCACTGTGCCCACTGGAATATCTAATTTTTCTGCAATTTCCTTAATGTCATAGTGTGCCAGGAACTTTAACAATAGGCATTGTTTCTGTCCTTCCGGCAGCTTTTCCATCAGTTCACGCAGAAGCCTGGAAACTTCATTTCGTTCCATTACGGCTGCTGGATTAAATTCAATCCGCTCATCTTCAAAATCTACGGATTTTTTTCCGTCCTCATCTACGGTCAGACTTTCCATGGAAACAACATGGAGTTGTTTTTCTTTCTTTTTTAATGCCCGGTAACGGTCAATGCATTTATTTTCTGCAACCTTATGGAACCAGGTGGTAAAGGCTGCTAACTGGGGGTCATATAACCCTATTTTCTTATAGGTATGGATAAAAATATCCTGGACGATATCCTCATGTTCGGATTTTTCATCCGGGAAAAAGCTGTTCACCAGGATATATGCAGTCTTTGCAACATTTTTATAGATTGTGTCAAACGCACTCTCATCTCCTGACTGAAATCGTTTAACTGCTTCTTCTAGACCTTCTTTGTCTATTTCTTCTTCAAAATTGGTGCTGTACATAATGAAATCCTTTTTTATTATATTGGGAATTTTTCCCATGCAAATGGTAGCATTTCAAAAAAGAAGTGTCAATACGAAGTTTTTGCTATATGGAATTTGGTGCAATTTTACATCAAAAAAAAGCACCCCAAAATGAGGTGCTTTTTCCTATTTTAAGCATGTTATCTGCATATCCTGATTCACAATAACTGCCTGCAGCTGTGCTACCGTATATTCCTTTCCGTTGTATTTGTACTTGCTGTATCCGGCAGGAATCTGGGAAGCCGGTATTTTAGCATCCCGGTTGATGGCAAACTGTTTTACCACTTTCTCTTTTTCAGAGAATGTAATGGTATAGTTTACCTTCTCGTCATCGGCATTGTTATATTCTTCCAGGACCGCTGTTTTACGGACAGTTACCTTACCTTGTTTAAATGGCTGTTTGTAGTGCTCTGTTACTTCCACATCCAGGATGCCCCTGGTCTTGTCAGCAAGGTAAATGGTAACGGTGTACTTGGAATCACTGTCAGCCTGTACCAAACTGTTCTGGATAGCATCTGCTGCCAGCTGTTCTGCATCTGCAGTCGTGTACAAGTCACTTTGACCCAGCATCATCAAAGCGTCTTCCACTGCAGAAGAGACGGTAGAATCCAATTCATTCTGCCGCATAGTCTTTCCAGATGACATGCTGATGCCAAGCCCACACAGGATCAGGAACATTAAGCAGAAAAATCCGATTAATATATTTTTCATCTATTTTTGCCTCCTTATCTGGCGTACCCAACAATCTGATGATCCATTACCTGGTTCAGTAAAGGAATAGAGTAATTGTAATCCAGTACGATTTCAGCGTAATCATTCCCTTTTACAGATTCTAAAGTTGTAACGGTCAAGCTGTTGTATCCGTTCTCTTTTGCTTTCTGTTCACATTCTGAAATAACTTTCGGTGAAAAATCAGATGCTTCAATCTCACTTACCACTGCAGAATGGAATTTTTGTGCACTCATAGAATTTAAGGAAGCAATCAAATAGGATGTTCCAACGAGTGCGGTCATGGCCATGATAATAATACCAATCATAGATTCAATTGCACTTTTCATAAAATATACACGGGGAGTGTCCCCTTCTCCTTTCTCTTATTTGACAGCAGCAACTTTCACTTCTTTTACGGTTTCTAATGTTGTCCCCTGGTACACCCGGTATGCACGGTAGGTAACATAATAAGTTCCTGCTTTTGGCGGGACAAAAGCTCCAGCCTTGGATACATCATAGGTGTTGTCCCACTGATCGTAGATTTTTGTAATTTCAAAAGTAGCTGTTGTTCCATCTTTGTATCCAATCGTAAGCCCTACTTTAGAAGGATCTTTCAAATTAAATGCAGACCCAACCTTCATTTTCGCCTTCGAGGTATCCCCGGTGATTGCCGGGCGTTCTGCATTGGCGATGTCCGCCACAAGCTCCTTTGATGATTCTGTTTTATAGGTGGCATTTGCTTTTGGCACAAACGATAGTACACCTCCTTTTGGAACCAGGACTGAAATGGTAATCACCGCTATCAATCCAACTAATATTACTTTTCCGAATAATCCGATTGTAGATTTCAAAGGCTATTCCTCCTTTCCTGCTTTTAATATGGTATTTTTTATAAAAGAAAGGCTGCATGCCGTTTCCAGCACACAGCCTTGTCAGTCTTAGATGCTTCACTTGAGGATATAATCCCCAGTCATGAAGATGTCTGCAAATTTGGATAATGCATCTTCTTCCTTGGCATTTCCTACCCCATGCTGTTTTACAAATTCCCGCATCTTTTTGATGTCCTCTTTTGTATATACATAGGTAGTGCCTTTAGTTTTCTCGAAAGTTTCTGTGATAAGTTCTCGATAAGCTGTTTTGGTATACCAGACAGAAAACGGATGTAAACCGCCGTTTACGGATAACAGTGCAATCTGGTCATATTTTCCATCCAGTGCATTGCGGTCCAGATTTGCGTTTTTCTCATAGTATTTCTTATTGATAAACCGGACATAGCGAACAGTTTCTTCTCTTTGAAGAACGTTAATATTTACATTGACTGTCTTTAAGGTTATTTTCCCTTTTCCACCGGGACCCATGGAATCCTGTACCCGGTAGGTGATCGGTACGAAGCCTTCCTGTTTCATGGTCTTGAATGCATTGGCATCGTAATCAATCAGTTCAATCTTGGATTTTATATCCCCATCTTCAGTATCGGAAGCAGATATAATACCGTTTGTAACGGCTTGTGCTAACAATACGTCTTTGGTAATTTTTCCAGTCTGGGCATCTTTCAATTCGAACTGGAAATCTGTTGCCTTAATCACCGGAAACTCATTGTAAACCACCTGGATGGTCTTCTTTGCAGTGGTAATGTTCCCTGCACTATCCTTTACCTGATAGGTAACGGTGTGTGTCACTGGGGAATCGTTTTTATCCAGCTGCATGAACCAGGTATCCAGTTTGGCATCCGCAGGCATTCCATTTTCCCATGTCTGGGAATATGCTGCCTGTTTCTTTCCGTTTACCAGTTTGCCAGCTGAATAATCAATCTGTGTGATGATAATCTGGTCAGTTAAATTTCCGTCAATCTTATCGCTTGCGGTAATTCCACTTAACAGTTCTGCACGAGTAACATCAACACCTTCAAAGAATTTATCTTTCTTGCTCTGGTCAATGCTAATACCAGGAGCTTCATCCCATACCGCATACAGGATGATGTTCTTCACTTTCGGGTCCGTATCCTGGACAAGTCCTTTTTTTACCTGCTCTGCATGGATGGCCAGAAGCTGTGAATCAGTCAATTTGTTTCCCTCTTTGTAAATCTTGGTCATATCAGCCTTGGTATTTACAACAGAGCCTTGATACCAGCCCATAAAGGTATACTTTGTTCTTGCGAAATCGGTATATCCTTTATTGATTTTCAATACATATCCATTTGTATCGATATCTTTTTGGGTGAAAGTGTGTGTTTTTTCCATTCCATCAGTAGAACCATTGCCTTTATACGTTATCTTATAAGTAAACGGCGTCCACTGTGCATACAAATTCAAGTTTCCAGACAAAACAACCGCTTGTCCTGCATTATATGCTGTTCCCGTACCACCGGAATTTGCATTCCAACCCTTAAAAGTATATCCTGTACGCGTCGGTTTAGTAGAAGAAATAGTTCCTTTTTCTTTCCAATAAACCGTAGTCTTTCCAGGCAAAGAAGATACCGTGGACGATGTATTTTTATTGTAAGTGATTGTATAAGGAACACTTAGAACCAAAAAGTTTCCAGCAACTCCAGCACTTGCATCAATATAGTTGCCTGGACGGTACACATAGCTTCCATTCGGCGTTAATCCGAATTTCTGACTTCCATCGCCATACTTATATACCATAGAACCAAGTTTGCTTCCATAAGCCACTTCTACCATCCTGCGGCCCATTCCGTAGTTTTGAGGCGTAAGTAATGCAACCTGCCCAGAAGTTTTGTTTAAAGCACCTGTAACGGTGACATAATGGTTTGTTGTCAGATAAATATCATTATTGGTATTTACGGAACCATTGCCAGACATTCGCAAGATATCATTACTATAAATACCCTTTCCATTAAGTGCGGTATTTCCAGAGATTGTACCACCGGTAAGCGTCAAAGTACCGTTCCAGTTCATGATGCCGCCGCCACTATTAGCAGCTTTGTTATTGGAAATCGTTCCGCCACTGATGTTTACTACTGCATTATTTCCATTGATATGAATCGCACCACCATCAGCACTTGCTGTATTGGCTGTAATAGTACCACCGCTAATATTTACAGTTCCGTCCGTTGTGATACCAGCTCCATAATCACTTTTATTGTTAGAAATAGTACCCGCTGTCATATTGAACGTACCAGAATTCGTTACACCACGAGTGGTACATTTTTTTATAGTTCCACCAGCGAACGTAAATTTCGCACCTGCATAATTCTGAACTCCTGTTTGGGCATTCATAACAGTACCTTTATTCATGGTAAAAGTACCTTTATTTACAATTGCAGTACTAACTGTTCCTCCCATAGCCATATGGTAAGTGCCGGAATCGCCCCACCACATGTTGAAAGTTCCACCTGTGTCATTGTATATATGATATCCGCTACCATTATGAGCAGAACAAACATATCCAGTATTGGTATTAACGGTAAAAGTACCTTTATTATAGATATTACCATTAACATTATTTGCAGAAACAAAATTGTCAGTATTGCTCCATGAAGTATAACCCATTCCATAAGTATTATTAATGGTGGCTGTTCCATAATTCCAAATGGCGTTGCGTTTATTGCCATAATTCCAGCCGCCACTTAAATTAAGAGTAGTATTTCCTGCTTCTGTACGGATACCATCCTGACCATTGTCATTGATATTACCACCAGTTTGTGTAAAAGTCTTCTGATGAGCAAGAACGACACCATCGCTACCATTTTTATAAATAGTTCCTCCGCTCATTTTAAAGGTATGAGGAAATTGAGCACCGGTATTTCCACTGATATCATCCCAAGAACCAATTAACACACCATTTCTTCCATTAGAATAAATATTTCCGGCACTCATTGTGGATGAACCATTCGGGTAGGATGTTCCTATTCCATCATGACCATTTGAATAAATACTTCCTCCATACATGTTGAAGCTTCGACAGATTATTCCATTACCAGCATTGTTGTGAATCTGTGCACCGTCATAAATATTTACTGTTCCGCCTGTCCAGACTCCACTTTGCCAACTATTGATTATATGGACACCGGATTTTAAATTAATCGTTCCACCCATAGAACCTATCACAGAGGTACCACAACGATTATTTCCATTTAACGTCAAACTATATTGATTTCCGCCAAAAGTCCAAGTAGAATAATTCGGACGACCTTCATTGTTATTATCCGTAATCATTCCAGAACGATTATAATCATTTACAGTTAAAGTTATCGTTCTATTACCACCATCTGGTAAAAGTGTAAAAGCTTTGGTAGTTACAATACCCCATCCCATGGATACATTCTGTAACAAATATATGGTAGAACCATTGGCTACCGAACCATTATTCAATGCTGTAAAAGCATCTTCAAGGCTTGCGTAATAATTAGAACCAATACGTGCTGCACCAACTGCCAATGTGCCCGCATCGTATCCTTCTTCTGAAGTTTTCGCAAGATTATTTCCAGTAAACAACTCCACATGGTAAATGCCCATTTCATTGTTATGGTCCGTTATAGATACCTTTACACGGAAATTGTATTCTAAACCATCCTTTTCCCAGGAACCGGATTTTAAACTGCAAACCTCCAAATCATCCTTACCGCTCTCTTCTGTCCATACCAGCGCTTCTATTTCTTTCGCTTTTTCAGAGTACGCTAAGATTTCAATATACTGGTTCTCATCATCTTTAATCAACTTGGAACGAACAATATCCGTTTTTGCATTTGAATTTCCTGCATCTGAAATCTTTACATCAATATAAGGAAGAACTGCTTCACCTTTGTCAATCTGAGACTGTAATTCTTTAGAAAGAACATAGTCATTTTCCAGTTTTGCATGGTAAGTGTATAATTCATATTCCGTTTTCAGCGGATCCTCATCACATTCCCATTTCACTTTGATTTTTTTGGTGCTTCCATCCGCTAAAGAGACTTCAATCTTATCATCCAAAACCTCTGCAATCTGAGATTTTTCTTTGGTTAATACACCAATCTCTTTATAAGGAACAAAACCTTTTACGTCAAAGTTTGAAAATCCTACAATAGTAACCGCTTTTTCTTTTTTATCTGTTTCAATATCTTCAACGTTATTCTCATTTTTCTTTTCATCTTCGTTTACAGAAGCATCTTTTTTATCTTCATTCTCTTCTGTTTTTGAATCATTTTCCTTGTCTGTTTCTTCTTTCTTATCGTCTTCCTGTTTTGATTTCTCAACAGAATTTTCTTCTAAAGCTGCACTACCTTCGCTCTCAGACTCTTCGCCTGTTATTTCTTCTTGCTCATCAAAACCAAAAATTTCTTCCTCGAAATGCTCAAAAGAGTCTTTTGCATTTGCCAGATCTTCCTCTGTTTTTACCTCATCGAATGCGGATAGCAACTCAACATATTTAGGAACATCAAACTTTTTGATGCTCTGTAAATATTCCATATAGGAAGGGAAGTCCTGTACTGTTTTTTCCGTATTCTCACTTTTGAATTTTGTGTCATAAATTGGGGTTTTTTTGAGAAAATCCAAAAGTTGCTCTTGCTGTTCTTCATTATAATCTACGTTTCGTTTTCTCCAAGATTCGCTAATAAGAAGATAAGCATCTGCATCTAAGGACTGACGATTTTCCAAATCGGATTCATAGATGTATGCGTATTTCAAATACTCCTTCAACTGAAAAAGCTCTTCGTCCTTTAATGCATCCAGAATACTTTGCTGATGTTCCTGCTTTGAAAAGTATTCATATGGTTTTTCCTGAGAAAGAATTTTTTCAAATTCTGTTTCTTCGGGAGTGGTTTCTTCCGCGACATCTGTTTCTTGTTGTTCTGGAACAAGCCTCTGCACGGAAACGGGAGATTCAGCAAAAGCAGTAAGTGGCATAGACACAATCATCGTTACCGACAGACAAGCTGCTATGAATCGTTTCCAATTTTTCATTATCGTCTCTCCTTTTCTATTTATTCAATTGTCATTGTGCGTTTTAGAAAAATATTTTTGGGGAATCACGGGAAATATACATTGTGTCCACTTCCTTTCTATTTTTCTTCTTTATTAATATGGAAGATTAATTCGAGGGAAGAATTCCCAAAGAGAGTATATAGAAAAGAAGCAAAGTTATAATTTTTAGATATGGGATTTTACAGCGAAAAAGGAGTTGGAAATAATCGTAGGTGTTTCTCTGATAAAAGAATACCTGAAAAAAAAGAAAACACAGGTAGAACCTGCGCTTTCTCATTTACGGCAACACTGCAACGAGTAATTTATTAATGGGGCTACCTGGTACCAGTACAAGCGCCAGGATGCCAACGATAACTGCCCCACCCAAGCCAGCTGCAATCAATCCGCCGTATTCTTCTATCATTTCTTTCATAGCTTCCCCCTATGCAATCTTAACCAGAACGGTAATGAGTCCTAATATAATAAGTAGCCCGAAAAGAGCAATTGCAATGGTTGCCCCATATTCTTCAATAATTTCTTGCATATCATTCTCTCCTTTGGCTTTATCCAAGATACTGGACAGTGGATAATACGTAGGTCATAACTAATCCAAGGTCAACCACCATTTTGATAGTTCCTGTAATCATTGGCGCCAGCATTGCAAAGGTAACTCCAGCAAGCTCATCTTCCATACGAAGTTTTTCTGCATGGTCCATGATGAGGGTATTGCGGTTTACCAGTGCCTTAATCTGTTCCTGGGAATCTTCAGAGCCGAAAGCAGAAAGTCCGTATAACATCTTCATAGCGGACGAAATCTCTGAAATTTGCAGTATTCGGAAGAATTGCAAATATGGATCCAACGTATCCGGATGCTTTTCCAGATTATCCTGGAAGTTAATTAATTCTTCCTGAAGAAGTTCAGGGGCACTTGGAATAGATTTCATGATGGATACATGCACATTGTCTGTTTGAAGCTGTAGAGATACACCCAGTAACCAATCCGGGAAGCATTTCTGTACTTCTTTCCTCAATTTCTTTTTACTTCTTTTATAGGTCCGTTTTGGCTGTGTAGCTAAGATGGCACCAAAAGCAGCGATTGGAAGTCCAACCATCGGGCTACTAAAGAAGGTAAGAGCGCCACCAGCCAGAACAATCATGATTCCGGTCAGTAAAAATACTTTTTGTTTTTTCTTACCTTCATCATGCATTACAATATCATAAGCACGTTTTAAATCTTCAAAAGGAGTATCTCGGTCAGCGGCCAGTAAACTTCCGGATAATGCTCTTTGCACAATGTACCATATCATACCATTCAGTAAAAAGACGACAGTCGTGCTTATCTGGGATGGCATGGTTTTAACAATGCCGAAACTTTCCGGTATCATATAAAGACTTATGGCGGTAATCAGGAAGGATAATCCAATGGCAATTGTAACATTTACATTAACTTTTTTCTTATCCATAATCAGACCTGTGATACGGTCTACCCATAGGTTTCGGTCAAGAAGTAAGATTTCAATGGATTCTTCAATGTTACCTCCGGCACTTTCCACCTGGCGCAGAAAACTGTGGATTTTTTTCATACGTTTACATCCAAAATCCTTTTCAATAATTCCAAGGGCTTCTTCATAAACATCCCCGTTTCCAGTCGGATTCTGGATATACTGAATGGCCTGTTCAATAACTTCTCGCAACTCGGAGTTTTCTTCTTCTTGAAACAATAAGATCGTATCTTGCAGGGCAGTTAGTATTTTGGGCTGTCTGCGAAAAGAATACAGAAGCTGTTCCAGATAGGAGTTCACACTTTCAAATCGTTTAATCTCATAGTTTGTCCGCAGGTTCAACAAGAATACACTTGGCAGAAATAAAGTGACTGCTACGAGAATGACTGCCATATATGGAATCTTCAATTTGAAAATAATCATAAACAGGATTAGTCCGACATAGCAGGTCAATAGGAATTTCACAAATTGCCAGTTGCTGATGTCTGCATTATACCGGTGTATTTCTTGTGAGAAATGTTTGGGATTTAATAAAGAAAAAATACTTTTTATTTTTTTCACTGCTATCTCCTTTCTTTAAATGGGTTTTCAATGCCTACCCATTCAAATTTCTTTTGAATATTTTCAGTCATTTCTCTACTGACCAGTTTCCCATCTTCCACCGCCATGACAAACTTATTTTCGCTTTCTACACGGTCAAAGAAACAAACCTGGTCGATACTGCGGATAATGCGATCGTTGACTACTTTTTTTCGAAGCAAGACACCAACATTTATAAAATTGTAAATGTCGTTTTCCAGACGGCTTGCAGCATAAGAGTCCTGCATCATATTTTGGATACGGTCCGGTATCTTACGTACATCATCGGTATGCAGAGTTGTCAATCCATGCAAACCAGTAGAAAAACATTCCAACAGATACTTTACTTCCACAGAACGTGCTTCAGACAGCAGTACCCATTGCGGGTTTTGTCGCAGAGCAGTCTTAATAGCTTTCGTGTAAGAAAAATTGCTATCTACCTTCAATTCCACGCAGTTGGAATGAGGATTGATTTGTTTATAATGAATCTCCAGGTTATCCTCAATAGTCATGACTTTTTCATGCATCGGGATGTACTGGGTTAAAAACTTTAAAAGTTCTGTTTTACCAGCACCAGGAGTTCCACAGAACACAAAGTTCATCTTGGCACGAATGCAATTTTTTAATAAATTTAAAATTTCTCTATTGCAGTAATCCTCTTCTATCATTTTCGCTTCGGTCAATCTACGGACCGCAGGTGTTTTACGGATAGAAATAGCATATCCGGTATTAGTAACGCTTTCGTGAATTATAGAAATACGTAGAACATCTGTTTCGGCTTCCAGAACATTATTTGCTTTATTAAACTGCTGGCTCACGACATTGGAAATCCGGACACAGAACTGGTTCACAAATTCTTCTGATAATTCAACAGGAGTTTTATAAACACCTTTACTGAGGTCTTCCACCCACACGTCGCTTCCGTTGTAGTTAATATCCGTGATGTTACTGTCTTTTACATAAGGAAGTAACGGACCGAAGTTTTCTTCCTTAAAATTCCAAACATCTTTTGAAATCTTCATTCTTTCTAGCAGGATATTTAAAGAAATACCCCACAGCTCCTTTCTATAAGATATGACCAGTATCCAAACGGACATCCGGTGCTTTAGAGTAAGAAAGGGAGGATAATCAATTTACCCTCCCATCCACTCAGTCTGCTTTTATCATGGCTTTGGTTTTAATGCACTGTTGTCCTGCACATTTAAGCCGGTGTCCATTTTTTCTGTTAATTTTGTAACTGTATTTACGATACCATCACGGATTTTTTCGCCGAGCGGTGTTGCCAAAACAACGATGATCATAATGACGATGGCTGCCACTACAACCACGCCGTACTCTTCAAGAAATGCTTTCATATTCTAATTTCTCCTTATTTTCTTCTGTACGCCCTTTCAGACGTGTATATGAAGTCTTATGTTTCAAAAATATTTGGTTCCATATTGATTACGTTCAAATGGAGCCGGTTGCTTCCTATACGAAAACCGCAACAAAATTACAGGTTTTCTTCAAAATGATATAGGGTTTCATTTATATGACACCCCTGTATGTTTTGCACTCATACAGGAATGCCACCTGTTTCTTACAGACCGCTGTTATCTGTAACGTTCAGTCCTTCAGACATCTTGTTTGTCAGTTTTGTAACTGTATTTACGATACCGTCACGGATTTTTTCGCCGAGCGGTGTTGCTAAAACAACGATAATCATAATGACGATGGCCGCTACTACAACCACGCCGTACTCTTCAAGAAATGCTTTCATATTCTAATTCTCCTTATTTGACTATTTATAGAACGATATTTCTATAAAAAATTATTGAATTAAAAGCTGCTTATTTTAAGCCGCTGTTGTCCTGCACGTTTAAGCCGGTGTCCATTTTTTCTGTTAATTTTGTAACTGTATTTACGATACCATCACGGATTTTTTCGCCGAGCGGTGTTGCCAAAACAACGATGATCATAATGACGATGGCTGCTACTACAACCACGCCGTACTCTTCAAGAAATGCTTTCATATTCTAAATTCTCCCTAATCTTATTTTCTTGCACGCCCTTTCGGACGTGCAGGTGAAGTCTTACGTTTCAAAATTTTATGGTTCCGCATTTATTACGGTCCAACGGAAACCGGTGGTTTTAACGCACTGTTATCCTGCACGTTTAAGCCAGTCTCCATTTTATTTGTCAGTTTTGTAACTGTGTTTACAATACCATCACGGATTTTTTCGCCGAGCGGTGTTGCTAAAACAACGATAATCATAATGACGATAGCCGCTACTACAACCACACCGTACTCTTCAAGAAATGCTTTCATGTACTAAAGTCTCCTTTTTTCTTCTGTACGCCCTTTCAGACGTGTATATGAAGTTTTATGTTTAAAAATACTTGGCTCCGTATACAGTACCGCAGATACAACGGTGTACTTGCATCGGTGGTAAGCCTGTGTATACCGAATACGACTGTTTTCTTAGACTTTGGTAGCTGCTTTGCAGTGTTTTGGACTAGAAAGTATCCAAAAGTGCCATCTCATAACGAGAACGCAAGCTATCATATCTCTGCTCAACTACCCGTATGAACTACGAACACTACATGCTCGGTAATTCAATTACCGAATAGTTGACATACTGTCAGAATGCGTGCAGCTTATGATGGTAAATTTGGTTTTAATGCACTGTTATCCTGGACATTTAATCCCTTGTCCATTTTTTCTGTCAGTTTTGTAACTGTATTTACAATACCGTCACGGATTTTTTCGCCGAGCGGTGTTGCCAAAACAACGATGATCATGATGACGATAGCCGCTACTACAACCACGCCGTACTCTTCAAGAAATGCTTTCATTGAACCGGTTTCTCCCTTCGTTTTTATTTGTGGCAGCCAGCCTGTCAGGTGACTGCCTATATGAAAACTGCAACAAGGTTACAGATTTCTCCAAAACAATAGTTAGTTTCGTGTATATGGCATTCCTGTACGTTTTTCATTCATACAGAAATGCCACCTGTTTTTACAGACCACTTCCGTCTGTAACATTCAGACCAACTTCCATCTTGTTTGTCAGTTTAGTAACTGTATTCACAATGCCGTCACGGATTTTTTCGCCGAGCGGTGTTGCCAAAACAACGATGATCATGATGACGATAGCCGCTACTACAACCACGCCGTACTCTTCAAGAAATGCTTTCATTGGACCGGTTCTCCTTTCGTTTTTATTTGTGGCAGCCAGCCTGTCAGGTGACTGCCTATTTATATGAAAACTGCAACAGGGTTACAGGTTTCTCCAAAACAATATGGGATTTCAATTTTCATGAACTTACCCGTGCATACGGGCTGAGATATAAGCTTCTTTATTGAAGGGCTTTCCTTCTGCTCTTGCCTGCTCTTCTGCCTGTTTGATATCTTTATTGAGCTTTTTTGCGTTTCTAATAACCTGTGCATAACTAAGACCGGTGCTTTTCATGATTTGACGTATTTCATTTAACCCATAGCTCTCGCCATTTCTCATACGTCTCTCTACGTCTTCTCTTAATTTCTTTACATCAGTCATTTTTGCTCTCTCCTTTAATATGGTTTTTGGATTTTGGCGAAGCAGTCAGGCTTCGGTCGGTTCAGTTGAAAGAGAAGGGATTGATTCTTTTTCCTCTTCTCTTCGTTTCGCTTCTTCTGCTAACCGCTTCTGTCTATGAAGCATTGCAATTTTGTATAAAATCGGATCCAGGAATTGGAAGATGATCCATGCCTGCATCGCCAGTACTAATATGGAAGTTAGGATTCCAGGAAACTTCATGGATAGGAAGCTCACACTAATTGCCGCTGCTGCATAAGCCACAAAAGACTTCCGTACCTTTCCTAACATCTGCCACTGTGTATAGATGAGGTATCCGTAAATAACCATCTGTCCATAAATGGCAATGTACCCTGACTTCACATAAGGTCTTATGAACACCCAGCTGATTGCCATCAGGCATAAAATGATTGATGCCGGATGTATTTTGCCTTTGATGCTCTTTTCTTTAACCAGGTTCAATCCATACATGATGACCATTCCAAACAAGGACAACCAATGAAATATTGGAAATTTCATTTCGAGAAAAATAGAAATAAAAACAACAAAGAATACATAATTGCTAAATTTATTGACTTTCTGATTCACTTCTTTCACCTTTCTTTGCTTTCTACAAGAAATATGGAATTTGAATTTTTGTGAAGCGGAGAGGAAAATATAAAAACGGAAGTTCCTATGGAAAACTGATCGCAATACTTCTCTCCGCCTCTTTTTCAATATGGGATTTGAATTTTAGCGAAGGGGGATAAGTTTCCAGTGCATTGACTCCTTGCGGCTTGCCTATGTGGCGAAAGTTCACCTGAAATCGCCGCTACTCCTTTGCTGTTAGAAATATGGGATTTGAATTTTTGCTAAGAATGGGTAGTGCAGAATGATGGATATGTGGTATATTTGAGGTATAAAACAGAAAATATAAAGAAAATCAGAACCAGTTACGAATCTTTGTTCGATAAAAAATCATAACCGGTTACGAAAGTTTGTTCGATTTGTTATTAATTAGACAAAAAAAGAACGCAGCTATCAGCTACGTTCTTGTATTAGCGAAAACAAATTGTCGCCAAGGTTCAGCATGATTTCTCGAAATGAATACTTGTCGAATACCTTCGGTTTCTTTTTCTCGAATAGGTCGCACAGATTTTCCTTGTTATCACCATACGGACAACGTTTCATGGATGCATTCAGAACAAACTGAAAAGAATGTTCTACTCCTTCCACTGGAAGAAGTTCGAAATCCGTAATCCGGTAATCAACACGCCTAATTCTTTCAGGTGTTTGTAAAAACCAGACCTCATCGGTTACACACCAATCTGGCACTTGCTGCTCTGTTGGTATAACATACTCCCCTTCCAGGTAGTAAGCATGGATGATGATGGGAAGTCCCAATCTTTTCATCTGAAACAGGACATCTCCTCCATGCGGAATACCTCTCAAAGCACCAAGGATGGTTAAAGAAGCACAGATACGCTCGGTTATGGAATCTTCTTCTAATTCGCCCTCTATGCGGTAAGAGGGAATTCTAGGGACAAATGTTTCAACTGTGTCGAAACTGACATGTACCATGGATTTTCTCATACGATACCTCCTGAAAAAGAGACAAATTCGAAAATTTTTGAATTTGCATCAGGATATTTTTCCTTCATCAGCTTTTTAGCCTCATCTAAGAACACACCTGTAAAAGTATGTAAAAGCATCGGACCCTCTACATCTTTCCAGTACTGTTCGTTTTCTGCACCCATACACCAAAAACCATCATCAATGTCTTGCCCAAGATACATCTGAGCATCCCTTACATATTCAGCTGTTATAAAAACCTGAATGGTCTGCGTTTCATATTTTTCCTGAAACAGTTTGATATATGCTGAAATACGCTCCAACTGATAGTCCAGGTCATTCATGACTGTAAAGCAATACATAGCAACAGTCATTCCTTTTTTTGTCAGCCAGTAACTCGTCTTGCTGTTAAATGCGTTCGGCAGACCTGACAGCACATAGTCTCCAAAGAAAAATGTTTTGTTTTCGTTCATAATTATTTCCTCCTGTTTTGAAATTTTCAATATCAATATGGAAGAAAACAGAAAATATATTTGTCCCGTTTAGTATTTGAGTTGTTTTAATACCAATTTTCCACCTTGCAGCTCCCACCAACTTGGCTCATGAAATGGCAAGGTATAGGAAGGCGATGGATGAAATTCAGCCCATGGGAACACTCCCACTCACGTGGAAAAAAGCTTTCTTTATAATATACATCCATTATATGGTTATGAAATACTCCCACTTACGTGGGAAAAAGCTCCCCAACACACCTTTGAAAAAATTAAAAAAGGAAATACTCCCACTTACATGGGAAAAAGACTCAGTATTTATGCGGCATTCCGAGGTTTTCGCTGCCATTTGTATGAAAAACTTTTACAAAATTTTTCATAAAACTCCTTCTGAAACAGCGCACCTTTAGGTGCGTTTTTAAACATTCTGCATGGAATATCGTAAGAATTGAAAACCTGTAAAAACCCATGCCTAAAAATTAGTCGAACTACCATATTGTATATAATGAAGCAGAAAGGAGATGATTTTCATGACAGCATTTACAAAGACCCTAAAATTACATATCAAACCGAAAAAAGAAGATATTGCTGCCCTGCAGGAAGTAACTGCTTGTTATCGTGATGGCTGTAACCTGGTGTCTAAGTATATATTTGAAAATCAGTTTCCTTTAAATTACGTTCAGCTCCATCATACCTTATATCAGGAATTACGAACAAAATGCGGGCTTAAATCCCAGATGGCGATTTCCTGCATTAAGACAGCTGTTGCCAGATACAAGGGAATCCGGACACAGTTAAGCAAAAATCCTTACCGGTACCAGGACGAGCAAGGCAAATGGCAGTCCATTCCCAAAACCTTAGACTGGCTGTGGAAGCCGGTGCTTTTTGCACGCCCACAGGCGGATTTGGTACGCAACCGGGACTACAGTTTTGTTTCTGATGGGCAGGTGTTGTCCATTAATACGTTGCGTGGACGCATCCATGTTGCATTTGATATACCGAACTGTTTTGAGGAATATTTTAAAGAACCTTGGACCTTTGGTGTAGGTAAAATCGTATCCCTGAAAAACAAATGGTATTTGCATATTTCCATAACAAAGGAAATCAAAGAAACAGATGCTTTTTCCAGAGAAGAAGTAAAACATGTCGTTGGCATTGACCGAGGACTCAGGTTTATTGAAGCCATCTATGATGAAAAAGGTAAAACAACTTTTAAAACCGGAAAAGATATCCTGAAAAAAAGAGCTAAATTTCAAGAAGTGCGTTCCCAGTTACAGGCAAAAGGAACAAAATCAGCAAAACGTGCCTTAAAACGTATCTCAGGACGAGAGAACCGCTGGATGACGGATATTAACCATCAGTTGTCGAAGACACTCGTTTCTACTTACGGGACAGACACGTTATTTGTTCTGGATGACTTAACTGGCGTTAGCTTCAGCGAAGAAATTTTAAACAGCCGGAAGAAAAAACAACGGAACCAAGTACGCAGCTGGGCATTCTATCAGTTAGGGGAATTCCTTACTTATAAAGCGGAGGAAGTCGGCTCTATGGTACTGGAAGCAGACCCAGCATATACGTCTCAAAGATGTCCGAAATGCGGACGCATCCATAAGGAGAACCGGGACCGTGACACCCATACCTACACCTGCGACTGCTGTGGCTATCAGTCCAATGATGACCGCATCGGTGCCATGAACCTGCAGTTCCTTGGCATGTTATATATTTCCGGTATCGAAAAGCCATCTTTTAAACACTAACCGGCATGGGTATACCTGTGCCACAGCGGGTGCTGTCAACCACCCGGTGATGTAACCATAATCCTCTGTACCGAGGGACACATGCAAGCGTGCGGTCTGGGAGAGCAGGGCAACCTGTTACGCTAGGACCAGACGGATGAGTTACAAGCCCACCAACTTTAAAGTGTTACGGGACCTTCAGCAAGCCCCGATCTCTTTAGAGTCGGGGCAGTTGACACCATAATCATATCAAATATGGTATTTTCTTCGTTTTTCTGTGCAAGAAAAAGAGACACCTTATAGGCATCTCTTCTTCGCAAACTTAGATCTGTTCAATCAGTTCTTTTAGAGCATTTTCCGCCTCATAAGAAAGCTCTTCCCCATACTGCTCCATCCAGAACTCGAATTCTTCCTTTAAAGTTCTTTCTTTTACAGGTACTTCTTTCCGGTAGCGGTACAAATCATCTGTGCGTTCCTGGGCAATACATTTCACCAGGCTGTACACCTGTGGCTTTACAAAGACTGGATTTCCGCCCTGCTTTTTGATTTTTTCATACTCAGATGGCTCTGTTACAGGAATAGCTTGAATTACTTCTGCTGGCAGATCTTCATCCTTTTCAGCTAACTGCTCTTCCCCCTGTCTCTCAATATTTTCCATGCAAGCCTGAATCACTTTTGAACGATTCGAAGTGTATTTTAAGAACTCTACATCTTCGTTATCATCCTCTACCATTTCCATGATTTTTCCAGGCTCCATCTTATCATCTACAAACGCTTCATTCAGCATTTCACTGGCCAACATTTTCGCATCAAAAGAATCACAGCTTTTACGGTCACGCTCCAGTTTTAGATACTTCGGATGAAAGTTATAACCATACTGCAAATCAGCAGAACAGGAAATATAGAGACCATTCACATAGATATTGTTCTTCTCTGATTCATCTAGCAGGATTTCTCCTTTGGAAGTATCTATTTTTTTATAGTCTCCCTTAAACCCAAGCCAGATATCCTGAATGGAATCATATTCTTCCTGCGTCACATTCCCAACCTCAATGACCAGTCCCTTCCTAGAAGAAATGCTTTCATTTACATCAAAGGCTAAGATTTTATCATGCCATTTTCGGCTGTTGATAAAACGGGTTGTCCAGACTTCATCCTTTCCATAATTATGCACGGTAAAGGTTTTACCAAGCCGATTCAAAACCAGTGCTGAAATTTTGTATCCTTCCCCAAACTGCCCGACTGTATTTTCGTCATGTGTCTTGCTGCTACGACCAAGAAGTAAGGTATTGATTTTCAGCTTGGATTTCAGGTTTTCAAATCGCAACGTTTCATTTTCATAAAAAATATTGAAAACATTGTCCGGTTCTAGCGTTTCCTGGTCAACCCCATTCTGGATCAGTTCCCGGATTGCCATTGGAAAATCCCAATCTGCTACATAGTTGCTTGTTAACGATAATTCGTAAGTGCTCATATTTTTTCCTCCTGTTTTGTGAATTCTCCTTAACAATATGGAAGAAAACCGTGCCTAAAATTCCACAATCATTCCTTTCGTGGTATACTGTTTCCATAACAAAGGAGGTTGTCATATGTACGGAGTAAAATTTGAACAGGATACTATCCAAATCCAGGAAGGAAATAAAACAGAACTGGAAGCAAACGGATATGAAGTATTTGAAACCAGAGAGGAAGCCGAGGTAAGGGGAGAAAACCTGGAATACCGGACACTTCGAAGAGAATTTAATGCTATGACACTGGAGAAACTGGATTCAGAACGTGCAAAGGAATTAGAAAGAAGAATCTGGGGAAAACCAGAATCTTGTCAGGACTGGGATTACATTCCGGGCAAGATTATTGAAGAACGGAAAAAGAAAAAGGCTCTGCTGTAATTGCAGGGCCTTTTCTTCTTAATGTGGACTTTAGTCTGTTTCGCCCATTGGAGTTTTTCGTTG
>ULZI01005603.1_pt1 | contig 33116 bp, 47 predicted proteins | sample 1962991 | NCBI WGS metagenome assembly ULZI01 (sample SAMEA4835886, study PRJEB28245) | human gut metagenome | biome: gut microbiome; material: fecal sample | place: Denmark | collected 2008 | reverse complement strand
CAAGAGAGCTCCGGGAGAGGCTTCCGGAGGCAGGAACAGTGGCGGACGAGCTTGCAGCTCATATCAGCTATCTTACAGTGGTACATGAGCACAAAGAAAATGCGCCCGCCGGCGGCAACCGGACAGGCGCAGGTGAAAATAAAATAACAAAAACAGTGTAACCCAGAACAGGAGGAAATGCAAGCATGAAAAACAGAAACAGGATGTTTATCCCCGAAGATGCCAATGAGGAGGCACTGATGCTGATGGGACGGGTGGAAGCCCTGGCTGCTTATGTGTGTGTGGAAAAGTATTCGATTGAGCGGGAAGTGGTTGCTGCGATTCTTGGATTTGACTTAGATCCGGAGACAAACTGCGGCGTGCCAGCAGCAAAAGAGCTGGGCGAGGAGGCAGATAGAAATGAATCGTTACCGCTGTGAGGGATGCGGCTGCCGTCTGGATCCGGGAGAGGGAAGACTCTGCGAGGAGTGCAGGGCAGACCTGGAGAAACAGGCGGCTGCCCTGCCGGTGAGAGAAGTGAATCAGGAAAGGGGCAGAAGGGATGTCAGTGGAAAGGCTTCTGCTTAAAAGCAGGGAAGAGTGGCTGAAGGCAAGGCGTAACCACATCGGTGGTTCTGATGCCTCTGCCTGCGTGGGGATGAACCCCTATAAGGATAATGTTCAGCTTTGGGAAGAGAAAACAGGGCTGGTGCTTCCCGATGATATTTCCGGCCGTGACTATGTTCTGTACGGAACGCAGGCGGAGGAGCATCTGAGGGCTCTGTTTGCGATGGATTTTCCGGAATACCAGGTATCCTATCATGAAAATAACATGTTTCTGAACACGGACTATCCCTGGATGCACGCATCCCTGGACGGGGAACTGACGGATCGGGAAGGCCGCAGGGGGATTCTGGAAATCAAGACGACGAACATCCTTCAGAGTATGCAGAAAGAAAAGTGGAGGGAGAGGATTCCGGATAATTATTTCTGCCAGGTTCTTCACTATCTGGCGGTTACCGGATATGAGTTTGCCGTGCTGAAGGCCCAGCTGAAAAGCCGTTGGGGCGGAGAGGTGCGGATTACGACCAGGCATTACCGGATTGAGCGGAAGGATGTGGAGGAAGATATTCAGTATCTGATCGAGGCAGAGAAGCGGTTCTGGGACTGTGTGCAGACGGGCCGTCGGCCGGATCTGATTCTTCCGGTGATTTGAGGAAGTTTCAAAAAGGAGGAGAAATGGAATTAAAAATCTATAATCCGCAGGACAACGGATTTTTGACCAGCATCGAGTGGAATTTTGAGGAACTGAAGGCGGAGATTACTGCTGCCTCTCAGGAGTACGCTGCGTCTGTCTATACCGATGAAAATATCAGAGGTGCGAAGGCAGACCGGGCAAAACTGAATAAATTTGTGGATGCTTTAAACGGGAAACGGACGGAGATCCGCAAGAAGCTTCTTGCACCGGATGAGCAGTTCGGAAGAGAGGTAAAGGAACTGACCGGAATCATTCAGGGGGCGATTGAAAACATTGACGCTCAGATTAAGGATTATGAGCGGCGTCAGAGGGAGGAAAAAACGAAAAAGGTACGGGAGATCTATGAGGACAATATTCAGGATCTGGAAAAATACCTGCCGTTTGAGCGTGTGTTCCGCCCGGAATTTGCCAATGCGGGAACCACGCTGAAATCCATCCGGGAGGAGATTACAGGAAAAATTCAGCAGGTGGCGGAAGGGCTTGCAGTTCTCAATGAAATAGACAGCCCCTATGCAGAGGAGATGAAGGAGAGCTTTTTGAAAAGCTATAACCTGAATGCCGCCCTGGCAGAGGGAAACCGTCTGGCTGCTGCAGAGCAGAAGCGGAAGGAGTACGCCGCAGCCCAGGAAAAGGAAAGGGCGGAACGGGAAGCCAGAAGGAAAGAAGAGGCTTCCCGCGTAATAGCCGCAGGAAGGGAAGAGAAGCCCCGGGAACAGAACGGGAATCTGGCAGCAGGGGTAAGGGAAGAAACCTGTGCTGCAGAACAGAATGCAGAGGAAGAAGTGGTGGAGAAGCCGGTTCATATCCTGGATTTCCGTGTCCATGCGACAGCTGAGCAGCTGACAGGATTGAGAAGGTATCTGAAGGAGAACGGAATCCGGTTTGAGCGGGTTCCGGAGAAATAGGAGGAATATATAGATGGCAGTACAGAACAGTCTGGCAAAAAGAAACACAAAGCAGGGATTGACCGCATACCTGGCCCAGGATGCCGTCAGGAATCAGATTAACAGTATTATTGGAGGAAAAAACGGGCCCCGTTTTATTTCCAGTATCGTATCAGCAGTGCAGGCAACGCCGGCGCTGCAGGAATGTACGAATCCCAGTATTCTGAGTGCCGCGCTTCTGGGGGAATCACTGAACCTTTCTCCCAGCCCCCAGCTGGGGCAGTATTATCTGGTCCCCTATGATAACAAGAGCAAGGGAGTGAAGGAAGCACAGTTCCAGATGGGTTACAAAGGGTACATTCAGCTGGCAATCCGAAGCGGCCAGTACAAAAAGCTGAATGTCCTTGCGATCAAGGAAGGGGAGCTGGTCCATTTTGACCCCTTGAACGAAGAGATAGAAGTCCGTTTAATTGAGGACGAGCTTGTCAGAGAAGAGGCGGAAACCATCGGCTACTATGCCATGTTTGAGTATACCAATGGTTTCAGGAAGGCCATTTACTGGAGCCGGGAGAAGATGGCAGCCCATGCGAAGAAATTCAGTCCAGGATATAAAAAGGATCTGGAGAAGCATACAAAATGGACCTTCTGGGCAAAGGATTTTGACTCTATGGCCTACAAGACGATGCTCCGGCAGCTGATCAGCAAGTGGGGAATCATGAGCATTGATCTGGTGACCGCTCTGGATGCGGATATGGCAGTTATTCAGGAGGACGGTAAAAAGGAGTATGTGGAAACGGAACCACTGGAGGCGCAGATGGAATATGAACCGGTGAAGGAGGAAACGAAACCGGAAATTAAAGAGGAACCGAGCAGAAAAGAGGGTGTGAAAAGTGTAGAGGATGCCTTCTTTGATGACTAATGAGAGACAAAAACAGACCTCCGTGGCAGGAATCTATGATATATCACGAACGATGATGCCATTGGTGATACAACCGGCCGGGGACTTGACCGTACCCCGGCTACTCAAAAAAGAAAGGCGGGAGAGCCTTGGACTATATCAGAGAAATCAACGCCTTTGAGCGATGGTGCGAAAATAACCGCTTGCCGATCCCGGCCCAGATGCTGTGGTATAAGCTGATGCAGCGTTTTAACAGGAATGGGTGGTGCGAGTGGGTTTCAGTAGACAACCTGACCTTGATGGCAGCCATGCAAATGAGCCGTGAAGCCACGTTTATCCAGGTGAGGAACGAGCTGATTAAAGCAGGGTTGATCGAATATCAGAAGGGGAAAAAGGGCTCCCCCAACCGCTACCGGATGCTCCCCTTCTGTGAAAAAAACACTTTCAAAAACGAAGTACAAAGCGAAGTACAAACCGTAGTACAAAGCGTAGTAGAAAACGAAGTACAAACCGTAGGAGAAACCGTAGACATATATAAACATAAAACAAAAGACATAAAAAAGAGTATTCCTGACGGAATACCAGAAAAGCCGCCGCAGGAATATCCGGCCGGCTCCTTTGAGATGCGCTGTGTAGAGCGGCTGACAGATGCCTTGAAAGCACAGCTTAGAGGTGCCAGAGTTCCGGAAACGCCTGCTGCCAGGAAAAAGTGGGCGGACGAGATTGAGCGGATGAAATGCCTGGACGGCAGAAGTGAAGAGGATATTTGGGAGGCATTAGAGTATGCAGTCACCGATCCGTTCTGGCAGACGAACATCAGAAGCACGGCGAAGTTCAGGGAGAAGTTTGAAACGCTGATTTTGCAGGCGCGTCAGAAACGTGGCCGGGCAGGAAAAGAAGCCGAAAAGACAGCCGAAGCGGACGCCTGGGAAAGGAGCCGGGACTATTATAGCCAGTACCGGAAGGAAAGCGGAAACCGGGAACGGGCAGGGAAGAAGCTTAAGAACCGCTTCCACAACCTGGAAAGTCACGGATATGACTACGAGGACATACTGGAGCGGATGGGAGGAATTTATGGGCAGGAAGAAAATACCGAAAATCAGCCGGGAGGAGATTAACCGTATCTCGGGTGAGAAACAGGACAGAATCCTGAGGTATATGCGGGAAACAGGACCGCTGACTATACAGGCGGCAGCAAAGGCTCTGAATCTGACGCATAGCGATGCCAGAAACCAGTTTGGAAACCTGAGAACGAAAAATGTTATCGACTGTGTGGGACGCTGCAGGGAGGGCTATCTGTATACAGTTCACAGGGAAGATGTGAAGACTTACCGGGAACAGAGGGAAGAGCTTCAGGCGGGCGAGGCAATTTGGCCCGAGACAATAGAGAAATTCCGGAAGTGTATTGCCCCTGGAGATGTTTATTACTACCGGGATGAAGAAGGAACCAGAAGACGGACGAAGGTAGCGGACACCAGATACCCGCATATCTGCCTGTTTGACAACGGGCAGACCTATTCATGGGCGGATGTGGTGCGTTGCAGCAGAAAGGGTGTCCATACTCTGGGAGAATGGCCGAGATAGAGAGGAAATATGAAACACATTTACGGGAAGTATTACATTGAACCGGAGACTGCCGGACGATTCCAGATTCTTCAGGAAACGTCCAGAGGATACGCGCCCATCGGCTGTTATTTTAGTCCGGCTCTGGCAGCAGAAGAACTGGCAGACCGGGAACATGGAGAGCGGTGGATCAGACAGCGAATAGAGGAGGAAATGAAGCGTGAAGCAGAGAATCAGCCAGGAAAAGGTCTTAGATGTTATTAAAGCATACATAGAGCTCCATGGATATCCCCCAACGAACCGGGAGCTTGTGGAAGAAACCGGGTATTCCCTTTCCTCTGTGAATGGCTGCCTGAAGAGCATGCTGAAGGAGGGAATCCTGGAAACAGATCATCCGCTGGGGTTCCCCCGTGCGATTAGGGTTCCAGGGATGAGGCCGGTAGATGTTGGGAAGCTAAAGGAAGTCTGCAGGCAGCTTACTGACTTGCTGGAACATTGCAGAGACATGGCGAACGGCATGGGTGCAGATCTTATTTGGGGAAAAGATGTGGAGGCATTGGAGACAGTGATAGGGGTGATCCAGGCTGGCGAGAGAAGAAACAACAGGAAGAGGGAACTGGATGAGCAGGATTTGGGAGAAGTTGAGACAATAGGAGGTGCCTATGAAAAAGCTGTGTATACAAGTGTGTCCCAGAGCCAGGCTGATGATAGAGGTAACAGAGGAGATGGAACGGGACTTTTATGAGTGCTGGGATATAGCAAATCATACAGATACTTTAAAAGATTGCAGTACCTGCAGTTGGCGTGGACAGAATGTGACGAAAGGAACATCTGCCTGTGAGATTGTGGATGAGCAGGGCAGCAGGGAAGGGAGGATTACCTACGGTTGATTTAAACAGTTTTATCTGCGGGGACTGTATGGATTATCTGCCACAGTTCCCGGATAACTTTTTTGACCTTGCCATTGTAGATCCACCCTATTTTTCAGGACCAGAACGTAGAGAATACTATGGGAGGAAAATAAGTCCGATTGGAGTACAAAGGCATTACGAGCCGTCTGAGAATTGGGAAGTACCAGGGCTGGAATACTTCCGGGAACTGGAACGGATATCAAAAGAACAGATCATTTGGGGCTGTAATTACTTTAATTACCATTTTCCTCCGGGGCGTATTGTCTGGGATAAGTGTAATGGAAACAGTAGTTTTTCAGATTGTGAGATTGCTTCCTGCAGCTTGCATGATTCGGTTCGGCTTATACGGTATATGTGGAACGGGATGCTCCAGGGAAAGAGCTTGGAAGAAGGAACAGTGCAGCAGGGTAATAAAGCTCTCAATGAGAAAAGAATCCATCCAACGCAGAAGCCAGTAGTTTTGTATGATTGGCTGCTTGCGAAATATGCAGTTCCGGGAGCAAAAATCCTTGATACACATGTTGGCAGTGCAAGCAGTCTGATATCCTGTTACAAAAATGGATTTAGTTACGTAGGATTTGAAAAGAATCTGCAGTACTACAGTTTGGCAAACAAACGCCTGGAAGAGTATAAATCCCAGATTACGCTCTGGGACTGTGGATTAAGGAGGAATTAGATGGGACGATTAACAGAAAAAGACGTATGCGGGCACTGGAGGTTGAAGGGGCTCCCGTGGAAGAATTTGTATGAGGGGACACCCATTACACGGGAAACCTATGAAGTCTTGTACGGGGCGCTGTGTAAGCTCTTGGCCTATGAGGAAACCGGATTGACTCCAGAGGAAATCGAGATGAGAACCTACTGTACTATGGGGACGCCTTGCGAGTTCCAAAGTTCAGAAATCAGGAAAGATGGCTGGATTCCGGTGGAGCGTGAACTACCGCCAAACGCAAAACACAAAGGTGATTTCTGCCCGAAATATCGTGTAATGACAAAATTCGGAGAAACATATGGATGGTACAACCCAGATGTAAAAAGCTGGTATGTTCTTATCTGGTTTATAACCGATAGATATTTGGCAAACGAAATAGATTTTGATAGAGGAGATAAGGCCAAAATTGTAAGGCTGCCGGATAAAGTTAATAACGTAGAGCATATTTTGATTGCGTGGAAGCCGATAGAGCCATATTTCCCGGAAAGGAGCGATAACTATGACAGAAAATGAAGCGATCAAAGTTATAGAGATTGCCATTGCCGAAGTTGAATGGGATTATCCGCTTGATTATGCGGTTGCTTTTGAAACGGCAATAAAAGCTTTGAAAGAAATCCAGCAGTATCGGGCGATGAACAGAAAGCTCCGCAAATGCTTCGGGGATTGTGACGGACTTCTCAAAGCGGTTGTTGATGAAATTTGTTACCGAATAAGCGTAAAAGAACCGACAAAACTTCGCCTGCTGGCTAATGAGGATGCAGATATGTGGGATGCTTACCGAGCAGTCGGTACCGTGGAAGAGTGCCAGGAAGCGGTGGAGAAGCAGAAGCCCCAAAAAGCACTTATTGAAACAATATACGGATATGGTGAGAAAAAATATCGATGCCCAGAGTGCGGGGAAACCTTAATGGGAGTGGACATATTTGCGGGATACTGTAAATGGTGTGGGCAAGCTATCATAAACTAAGAACCTCCCAATGGCACAATAATATATCACATACACTCGCCATTGGTGTTACATACAGGGCGGCACTGACCGGCCGCCCGCCAAAAAGAAAAGGAAACAGTGTATGACAGAGATTTGCAGAATGGCAATAGGAGATTATCTGAAAGATTATATTGATGTAAAACCGGGATATTTATATTCCGAAGAAAAGATCATACAGTGCGGAATTTCCGAACTTATCAATTACAATATATTCACGCCGGAAGAATTGAGGAAAGATATTCTAAGAAAATGCTCTGTGCTTCTTCCGTTGGATGATATAAAGAGATGGGCAGCAAGAGGCTGAAAGGGACTAATAAAAGGTGGATAGGAAGGAAAATGAAAAAGCAAAATGACACCATATCACGCGCCGCTGCTCTGGAGTTAATCAAAGAGATAGGCGGATGTGATGCACAGGACCAGTACGGAAAAGGTTGGGACGATGCCTGTAATGAATTGTACCAGCAGATAGAACAGCTGCCAGGAAGACAAGCGAAAACCCCTAAAGATTGGATCAAAAAATTGGCAGGTGAATGAAAAGAGGGAGTTAGACAAACTCTCTGAGAATGGCGGCGAGGATTATGGGATAAGAAAACAGTAACGAAGCAGAAAGGATGGAAGAGAAATGAAAAATTATAAAATGATTTTAATTGTAGTTGGCACGGTGATCGCATTTACGCTGATGTGCCTTATAGGGATTCAGTCTGTCAAAAATAAGGCGATTATCCTGGAAGAGGCGGTTTACACTGCGGAGTCAGATATTAAAGTCCAGGAAAAGCGAAGAGTGGATTTAGTCTACAATCTGGCGGATTCCGTGCAGCAGTATGATAAGCATGAATCCGAAACTCTGAAAGAGCTTGCAGATGGGATGGGAAGAGGCAACCAGATAGAAGATGTTAATACGGCTCTGGCAGCAGTAACCTATGCTTATCCAGAATTAAAGAGCAATGAAAACTATAAACAGCTGATGAATGAATTGGCTATTACAGAAAACGAGATCGCCCAGTACAGAGAAAACTATAATCAGTCGGTTACGGCCTATAACCGATATACCAGGAAATTTCCGTCCAGAATCTTCCTTGATTGGACGGGCTACGAAATCAGGAAATTTGAACGTCTGGATTATCAGGCACCCAGCGATGCACCGCAGAATTTGTTTGAAGAGTGATATTATGGATACGCCGACTCACTGGAGGAAACGATGAAAATAACGAAGCGGGAGATCATTATCAGTATTGCCATAGCGTCTATTATGATGCTCATTGGATTTTTCATTTCAGGAAAAATCACGGATTATCAAGCGGATAAGGATGCCGAATATTGGAAAGCGGTACAGATTGAGGATACAGAACTGTTCCGCTATGGAATGGATACAGACATAGGAAATGCCTTTGTATACGGAGAATTGAGAGCGGTTGAGCCGGTCGGTTTTGATGAAATAGGCGGGGAGTATTTGTGGATAGAAAAAGTAGAAGAACATTATAATCCGCACACCAGAACCGTCACAAAAACAAGGAAGAATGCTCAGGGAAAGACAGAAACCTATACTGAAACAGAAGTTTATTATTCGTGGGACTATTACGACAGCTGGGAAAAACACAGCAGCAGGATTCAGTTTTGCGGGCAGGAATTTGATTATGGGAAAATTGATCTTCCCTCAGGGGAATACATAGATACAATAAAAGAATCTTTTCTATCCAACGTGAGATATAAATATTATGGAGTTTCCAAGGAGTATACAGGAACCATTTATACCAGGCTTATGGATGGCACCATATCGGAGCAGTCTAAATTTTTTACAGACTGCAATCCAGAAAAGGCGTTGGAACGCTGCACTTCTGGAGGGGAAACTATTTTGTTTTGGGTTGTATGGATGATACTAATTGCCGGGTGCGTGGTTGGGTTTTGCTATTTTGATAACAGGTGGCTGGAATAGCAGCAGGAAGTTAGGCAGAAGCAGCGCAGGGGCAGCAGGACAGGAGGAGAGGCCATTGAATATTAAAATAACCAGAAAACTGCTGGATGATTACAGAAAAATAAAGCGAGAGATCCCAATATTGGAAATCGAACTGGAGGAAATGAAAACAACAGATTCTGGCATTGGAAACAGTACAATCCTTGACTACCGGACAGGACAGCCACGCCCCCAAAGTGTTGTTGGATTTGATAGGGAACTTTACAGGCGGCGAAAGAAAACACTGGAAAAGAAAAAGGCTCAGATTAAGGCTGTAGAACAGTGGATTAACCAAATAGAGGACGGGCAGACACGTTGTATCTTCCGGATGTACTACATAGATGGAATGACTTGGATAAGAATAGCAGCTAAGACAGGGTATACAGGAAATCCGGATTATCCGAGACGTCATATTCGAGATGCTTATTTAGAAAAAAATGAAATAAAATAAAAATGCCGTTTTTGCCGGATATGCCGTTTTATAATATAATGGAAGCCAAAGGCACTCAGGCCGGCGGCTTTCCTCCCCTAGTTTACATTAAGCGCCGGGGAGACCCGGCAAGATGGATCTTTAGCTCAGTCGGTAGAGCAGATGGCTGTTAATCATCAAGTCCCAGGTTCGATTCCTGGAGGATCCGTTGGCAGACGGAAGCCTGCTACCCCATAAAACTTTCCTTTTGTTTTTCACCCGGATTTATTCCGGGTGTTTTTTTGATTTATACACAATATGTTGATAAAGATGTGGATAAAAATACTAGATAAAGTATTTAAAATACTTGACATATGGTAAACCCTATGATATAATACATAATGTAAGGAGGTGATAAAAAGATGGCGAAGGGCAGTAGCCGAAGAAAAAGAAAAAGCCCAGTCAACTGGATTGAAGTAGCGGTTCAATTCCTGACAGGGCTTATAACGGGGATTATCATTCTGATAATCGACAAGCTGTGGAAATAACACAGCAGGGGAGGAGAAATCCTCCCCGTATCAAAAGTATAGCACAAATCGCCATCTTTAACAATGAGAATTGCCATAATCGTAGTAATTGCGGTGACAGCCGGTTTTATCGGCCGTAGCATTTACAGAAGAATGAGGAGGGATAAAGATGCCAAAAGGTAGCCCAACCCCTCAGACAATCGCAAGCCAGAAGTATCAGCAGAAAGCCGGCTACATGACAAAGGGTTTTAAAATCAAGCGGGAAGTAGCAGATCGCTTTGAGAAAGCCTGTGAGGCGGCAGGAGTCAGCCAGGCTGCCCAAATCACAGAGCTGATGCTTTCCTTTGCGAAAGAGCAGGAAGAAAAGAATACGAAGTAAGGAGAGAGCGCCTGAGAGGGCGCTTTTTCCTATTTGATAATTTGTTATGATTGTGAGGTGATCGCACATGGCCAGAGCGCCAGATAAAAGAATCGAACAGGCGCGGGCCATGTATCTGAAAGGTATGAAGTTGGTTGAGATTGCAAGTCAACTAAATCTGCCGGAAGGGACGGTCCGAAGCTGGAAGAACAGGTATAACTGGGATGATAAATCGAATGCAACGTTGCAAAAGAAGAAACGCAACGTTGCGAAAAAAATAAATGTAAAAAATAAAGCTGCTGAGGATACAGTCAATCAGGTGATGGAAAATACTGATCTGACTGATAAACAGCGGCTTTTTTGTGTCCTGTACATCCGGTGCTTCAATGCTACGAAAGCCTACAGGAAAGCGTATGGGTGCAGCTATGAGGTGGCAAATTCAGAAGGGTACAGGCTCCTTGTAAATCCTTGTATTCGGGATGAGATCAGCCGTCTCAAAAGGAATCGGCTGAATCGTGAGATGTTGGATGAACACGATATCTTCCAGCGCTATATGGATATCGCATTCTCTGATATGACAGACTTTGTGGAGTTTGGCCGGGAAAAGATTCAGGTCATGAGTGCGTTTGGGCCGGTCATGGTACCAGACCCAGAGACCGGGGAGAAGGTACCGCTGATGCAGGAAGTCAACACAATCCGTTTCCGGGAATCAGCAGAGGTGGATGGTTCACTGATCGCAGAGGTAAAGCAGGGAAAGAACGGCGCCAGTGTGAAACTGATGGATCGCTTAAAGGCTCTGGACTGGCTGGCAGATCACATGAACCTTGCCACAGAGGAGCAGAGGGCCAGAATTGCGGCCATGAAGGCAAAGTTTGACAGAGACGACGAGGAGGAACTGCAGGACGACGGTTTCTTAGAGGCCTTAAAAGGCTCTGCTGCCGGGGACTGGGAAGGAATGACAGAGGAAGTGGAAAATGAGGAGACGTCCGGTATTTAAGTTCCAGCCCTTTTCGAGAAAGCAGCGTATGGTACTTAACTGGTGGACGGATAAGAGCCCTGTAAAAGATTATGACGGCATCATTGCAGACGGGGCGATCCGTTCCGGAAAAACGGTATCCATGTCCCTGTCGTTTGTGATGTGGGCGATGACAAGCTATAACGGCCAGCAGTTTATCATGGCCGGAAAGACCATCACATCCTTCCGGAGAAATGTACTCATGGGGCTTATGACGATGCTGCGGAGCCGTGGTTATCATTGTATCCATCATCTGTCAGGGGAAACTCCAAATATGCTGGAAGTATCCCGAAAGGATGTAACCAACTACTTTTACATTTTTGGCGGGAAGGATGAAGCTTCACAGGATCTGGTACAGGGCGTAACTGCTGCCGGCGCGTTCTTTGATGAGGTGGCATTAATGCCGGAAAGTTTTGTCAACCAGGCGACCGGGCGATGTTCGGTGGAGGGGGCAAAGTTGTGGTTCAACTGTAACCCTGGAGCTCCCCTTCACTGGTTCAAGGTTCGGTGGATTGATGAGAGGCAGAAGAAAAGGCTTTTATACCTGCACTTCACGATGGACGATAACCTGAGCTTGTCAGAGAAGACGAAGGAAAAGTATAGGAACCGGTATGTGGGAGTCTTTTTCCTGCGGTACATTAAAGGATTGTGGAGGGTGGCGGAAGGACTGATCTATACCACATTTACAGACGCCAACCTGTATGACGAGATGCCGCCGGCCACGAAAAGCATCGGTTCCCGTGTGATTGCAGTGGATTACGGAACTACAAACCCCTGTGTATTTTTAGATACCTGGGACGATGGGCAGACCATCTGGGTAGAACGGGAGTACCGCTGGGACAGCCGCTCAGAAGGGGCCAGGCGAACGAGCAGTCCGCAAAAGACGGATAAACAGTATGCGGATGATATGGCAGAGTTCATGGGCAGCCGGCCAGAAGATCAGTGTACGATTATTGTTGATCCGTCAGCTGCCTCTTTTATCCAGGAACTTCGTTCCCGAGGCTGGGTGGTAAAACCGGCAGACAATGAGGTGTTTGATGGAATCAGAAAGGTATCTACCATGTATGCCAGAGGGATAATTAAGATAAACCGGAACAACTGCAAAGGTCTGATTGCCGAGAACCAGTCCTATGTGTGGGATGAGAAGGCTGCGGAACGAGGAGAGGAAAAGCCGGTCAAGCAGCAGGACCACGGCCCGGATGCTCTTCGTTACCGAATCAATGCGCTGCCGAAATGGAGGGTAGGAGCATAATATGACAAAGAAAAAGCGAGCCCTGCAGCGGGCAGAAAAACATAATATAGAAAATCAGGCGCCCGTCAGTACGATGGACGCCTTTGCTAATCCTGCTGCCCGGATTGGATGGGGCACAATGGATTTGATGAATGGCACGTCTTATCCTATGACCCGGCTGACACAGAATTATGAGCTTCTTACCAGTATGTACAGGGATAACTGGATTATCCAAAATATTGTAGCAACCGTTCCGAATGATATGATCCGAAAATGGTACCAGATTAAGAGCAGCATCACTCCGGAGCAGATGGACCAGCTGACAAAGCTGGAACGCAAAATACAGCTGCGGAAAAGACTGCTGCTTGGTATGTACTGGGGACGTCTGTACGGCGGAGCAGTGGGGGTGATACTGGTTAAAGGACAGAATGATTTGAGCCAGCCCCTTGACCTGGACACGGTACTGCCTGGAAGCTTCCTGGGAATGCAGATTCTTGATCGCTGGTCTGGTGTCTATCCGGAGGGGGAGCTTGTAAAGGAACCATCAGATCCGGATTACGGTTTACCTGCTTTTTATACCATCCGGGATGACACCACTGGGTACATGGCAGCAAGAGTGCATCACAGTCGTATTGTCCGTTTTATTGGCAGGGAACTCCCCTGGATGGAACAGGTGGCAGAGCTGTACTGGGGGGAAAGTGAGATTGAAGCAATTTATAATGAGGTAGTGCGCCGGGACAATGTGGCTGCCAATATTGCAGCGCTGACCTTTCGTGCTAATGTGAATTACATGGAAACGGAAGGGCTTGACCAACTACTTGGAACGGCTAACACGGAGATGCAGCGCCGTTTCTGGAATGTGATGGTCGCCCAGGCCATGATGGAGAGCAATTTCGGCACGAGAATTATTAATAAGGGGGATGCGATTCACAATACTCAGTATACATTTACAGGGCTTCCGGAGGTTTATGACCGGGTGATGATGGATGTGGCTGGAGCAGCCAGGATTCCGGTGACGAAGCTGTTTGGACGCTCGCCGGCAGGGCTTAACTCTACCGGGGAAAGTGATATGCAGAATTACTATGACTACATAGACGGATTGAGGGAGAACGAGCTGAGGCCAGTGATTGAGCGTCTTCTACCCCTTATGGCTTTGTCTGCCTTGGGAGAAATTCCGGATGATTTGGAGATCGATTTTCCGCCGATGCAGACGGCCGATGCAAAGGAACAGGCCGAAATTACGGAGCGGAATACAAATTCTATCCTGGCTGTATATCAAAATGACCTGATTGACGCAGCTACTGCCCAGCAGGAACTTCAGGCGATGGGAGAGGAAACAGGAATCTTTAGCCGAATCTCAGATGAAACCATTGAAGCGGCTAGGGGACAGACCTACACGAAAAGCAGGCTGATGGCGGATCCGATGGCCGGCTTGGAAATAGCCGGAAACACGCCGGAGGAGCCTGTCGGGGAGGAATGGTAAATCATGGCGCAGATTCGTTTAATCCGGCCGCCTGATTCGAAAGACCTGACTCTGTTTTTGCGGACTCTTTTCCTAAGGACAGAGCGGCAGATTATTGATGAGATAACCCGCAAGCGAGCGGCGGGTTATGTAGATTATGCAGAAGTCGCAGCCCTGGAACGGATTCAGAAGATTCTTCAAAGTATGGTGGATGAGTCCTGGAGCTATGTGCCACAGATGATAGAAAAGATTTTTTACCGGTCGGACAAGCACGCTGCCGGATATACGAACGCCAGGACTCTCACCGCACCTCAGATTGCTGTAGTGCAGCAGCTCTCCAACAATCTTCTTGGGGAGATTATGGAGGCGTCGGAGACGGCTTATCAAACGGCGCAGGAGTTTTACACAGTTGCAAGGCTGGAGGCGGATCCCTACCGGAAGGCAGCTCTTTTGCAGACGGCGGGGCAGGAGGTATCGGGAATCGGATGGAAGCAGACCAGCGCAAAGATGGCAGCAGAGCTGAAGAATCAGGGGATTACCGGTTTCGTGGACAAGGCAGGGCGGAAATGGACGTTGTCCAATTACTGCAATATGGCCACACGTACCACGGCCAGACAGGCAGAAGTGGCAGCAGTGCTCACCGCGGATGAACATGATTTGTGGCAGATTGTAAAAATCGGGAGCACTTGTCCGGTATGTGCTCCGCTGGAAGGGCGGGTGTACTCAAAGAGCGGAGCGAATCCGGATTACCCGCCTCTGTCCCTGGCGTTTGGAAAGGTGGATTCGGATGGAGGGGACGACCTGACGAATACTTACCTGAATATCCATCCAAACTGCCTTCACAGCCTGATCCGCTACACTACGGCTGGAAAAACGGAAAAGCAGATCCAGCGGGATAAGGATTTTTCTGACCCGGAGAAGAATCCGCTGAGCCGGGATCCGCGGACGAAAAAGCAGATTGCGGCCTATCAGGAAAAGGAGCGGAACCGGCAAAGGCTCTTAAGGGATATGAAGCAGCATAAGGAGTACCGGGCGGTTCTGGGGAGCGATGTACCAAAAGATTTTGAAAAGTTCCGGGAGATGAAGTATAATAATATTGAAAAGTGGGAGTATATACAGGGACTAAAAAAGTATCTGGATAAATACCCAACAAGTGACAAACGATATTATGATGTAGAATTAGAACTGAAGAAATCAGGGATAAAAGTTGGAGTCCCGCTTCCTCCAGTCTTAAAGCAGGCTTTTATACTTCCGGAGGGAAAACATGATCCTTATCATGTTATGAGGAGAATGTTAGAACGAGGAATAACAGATGATAATATGCGTAGCTATATGGCTGATGCGAAATGTATGTTTGTCCAGTGGAATGGGAAGCGTCAGCGTTTTGTAAGTAAAAAAGGTATGGTGGTTGTTACAAAAAATGGAAATGATTGGATTTATAAAACGGCATGGAAAAAAGAGGATTATGGTGCTGAAGCAGATAAAATAATGGAGGTATTAAAAAAATATGGGTTCTAATCTTGATTATGAGGCAGATCATTTTTGCCCGGTATATCGTAAGGTCATATCGTCAGATTTGTGTTATGATTCTCTGTGCTGCCTTTCAGGTGAGTTCAAGATATCCTCTACTAAGGAATTGTCAGAAGTAAAAGATATAGAGTACGCTCGAAAGATTTGCAGCGCTTGTCCATATAGCGACCTAAACGGAGGAATGGACGAATGGAATGGTTAGCAGTGGTTGACACGGCTATTAGGAACAAAAATACAAGAGAAGGAGTATGAAAAAAAACATTACGGGCAGTAGTGTAAAAGTGGCAGGAAGATGAAAATAAAGCAATATGATACAGTCTTGTTAAAGGACGGCAGGGAAGCGGCTGTTGTGGAAGCCTTTGAAAATAGGGAATTTATTGTTGACGTTGGAAACTCTCCAAAAGACTGGGAAACGATCAGTGTGACCATTGATGACATTGAGAAAGTTATAGCGGGATCAAGTGCCCGTTGTTAAACCGTTAGAATCAACGCCTGTGGAGATAGTAGGTTACGAGATCGATGAAGCAGGAAGCTCATTGGTTTTAGACAATGGGTAGTTCACGGAGTCGATTCCTGGATTGTAAGAGGTAAAATGTAATGATTTCATACTATGGTTACACCATAAGCCCTAACCAGATAGAAACTGGCGAGGGCTTTTTAATTTGCAGAAATGTCCCTATCGCCCGCACAGGAGATCAGGAATACCTTGGCCGGGAAATCGGGCTTTCCGGTCAGGACGCGAAACGAATGATTATCGTTCACAGAAGCCCGGAGGAAGTTTTCTCCCAGGCAGCACTCGCTTCTTTTGAGGGGAAACCGGCAACGAATGATCACCCGCCTGACCTGATAGGGCCGGATGATGTGGGAATGTACGAAAAGGGACATGCCCAAAATGTGCACAGAGGCACGGGAGAATGGGCTGATTACATGGTGGCAGATTTGCACATCCATGACAGGGAGCTGATTGATGCAATCCAGAGTGGCAAGAGGGAGATCAGCTGCGGCTATGAGTGCGAGTATGTTCCAAACGGGGACGGCACGTACAGCCAGAAGAATATTAGAGGGAATCATGTGGCAGTCGTTGACCGGGGAAGAGCCGGGAAGCGGGCTGCCATTTTAGATTCAGAAATACAGAAACCGGCGGCAGAACCGCCAGAAAGGAAGGGAAAAGGCATGAAGCATACGTTTTTGAATCTGTTTGGGCTTGCGGCAAAAGATAAGACCCCGGAAGAAATCGCAAAGCTGGCTATGGATACGGCAGACGCGATGGAAGAGGAGAGCAGTAAGCCGAAGGAGGAAAAGGCAGGTGAGGAAAAGAAGGAAGGAGGATCGGAAGGCATGGACGAGTCGGTGATTGACAGCATTGTTGATAAGGTTCTTGCCAGGATGCTTGAAGAGAAAGCTGCTGAGAGTCAGGAAGAGAAAAAGGATCCCTTTGACGAGGCTCTTGAAAAGCTCACAGGAGGAGAAGGAAAGCCAGGAGGAGAAAACGGTGAAGAGGCCCAGGTAGTGCCTGCAGAAGGAGCAGATAACGGCTCATGCAGTCTGGATAAAGCGCTGGCAGCAGAAATTCTTAAGGCTATGCGTCCGGCAGTAGCAGCAATCCAGGACGAAAAGCAGAGAATCGCCGTATCGGATGCCCTGATCCGGTGTGTGACCGTACAGGACAGTGAAAGCGATATTGCGAAGATTCTGGAGGCATCTCAGAAGAATGCCAGGAAAGCGGCGGACAGCAGACCCGTTATGGATCTGGATAAAATTCAGGCTTCCTATGACCGCCTGAATCCGCACAGCCCAAATTATGGAAAGGAGATTAAATAGATGAAGGGACAGGTAATAGGAAAGACAATGACACATGGATATGCCGGCAGCTATTCCCGCCAGCCGGATTCGGTAATCAATACACGGCCGGCCGGAGGGAAAGAAGCCATTCCGTTTGGCCTGGGAGTAGCCTATGACAATAACGGCTGCGTTGTGGCGATGGGAACAGCCGGAGCGAAAAACAGCTTTGTGGGAGTAGCAGTCCGCGAAGTAAAAAGCGCATGGGACTACCGGAACCAGAATGAGGGAGCGTATCTGCCTGGTGATGCAGTTCCTGTGCTGATGCGCGGTTCGGTCAATGTAATCTGCCAGCGGAGCACGCCGTCCCTGGGGGGGGCAGTGTATATCCGGACTGCGGCCAATGATTCTTATCCTAACTGCGTGGTTGGAGGATTTGAGGCCGAAAATGACGAGGGAAAGACAACCATGCTTGGAAACTGCCAGTGGGGCGGCCAGGCAGATGGAAATGAGGTAGCAGAGCTGATTATTTTAACGAGAGCCAATGCGTAGGAGGTAGGATATGGCATTTAAAAACGTAGGAACAGCGAATTTAGGCATGGCTTCCAGTGGTCAGGCGAAGGCGTTTGCAATGGATGCGGCAGGAATTGCATCTGGGCAGGCGTTTCTTATGTCTGAGCTGGAGAAGAGAGATATGCTGGTACGTACCCCGCTTACCAGTTTTACATACAGCAGGGATATCCCGGTCCGCGTAGGCGGCGGATGGGCTGAGACAGTATCCGCCATGCAGGTAGGATATGGAGTAACCGGAGGCTCAGGAGAGGGTCTCATCACCGGAGCTTCTGCCAACGGCATTCCGATGGTGCAGGCGGATTTTTCCAAGGGACTTTATAAGGCCCATATGATCGCCACCGGAACCCGTGTGCAGTGGATTGATATGCAGCGGGGAAATATGACAGGCAGGAATATGGATGCTCTTCTCAGGGACGGGCTCAGAATGACCTATGATAAACACATGGATGAAAACGCTTATGTAGGCTTTAAAGCCTATGGTACAACAGGCCTTATTAACAATCCGGATGCGGTGATCACAGATGCCGCTGCAACCGGCAAAGAAAGTAGCACAAAGTTTGCTGACAAAACTCCGGATCAGATCCTGGCGGACATTAATACGGCGATCCTGACGGCCTGGGCGGCAGCAGAGTATGACCTGGATGCGATTCCAAACCATATTATTATGCCGTATGTCCAGTACAATTATCTGGCGACTACCCGGGTCTCCGAACTGGCAGAAAAGACGATCCTGACTTTCCTGCTGGAAAACAATGTGGCCAAGCAGAATGGTTCAGATCTGTTCATCGGTGCAACATCCTGGTGCAAAGGGGCCGCTACAGACGGTTCATCGGATCGGATGGCGGTTTACTGCAATAAAGAACGTTATCTTGCGATGGATGAGCTGGTGCCGCTTACCAGAGCCATGACAAGTCCCAACACCCAGCAGTTCTGCTATGATACAGCCTATGCAGGAAATGTGTCCGAAGTAGAAGTATTCTATGATCAGACGATCCTGTATGTAGATAAGATTTAAACGGGGAGGAACCTATTATGTTTATTATTTCAAAACGCAATTTTCTGGTAAGACGGGCTGACGGCTCGTCTTATTTGGTGAAAAGGGATTTTGTAGGAGATATTCCTCAGGATGTGTTTGAAAGCACAGTGATTCAGGGTGCGGTGAAAGGCGGTCTTGTGGCCGCTCCTGACACGGGAAAAGATAAAGACCTTTACAAAGCAGATGAGGCAGCGCAGGAAAAGGAAAAGTCAGCAGATATTCGCCCGGATGCCCGTGAGAAGGATGAGGAGCCGGAAACGGAGGAGCCTGAACCTAAGAAAACGGACCAGGAAGAAAAAGCCAGAAAAGCAAAAAAGTAAGGAGGCGCTGGCATGTGGCCGTATGATTTCATGAACCCAATGGGTCCCTGCTTTCGGGCGGCAAGGGCAGCAGCGGCCAATGTGCCGCAGCCGGGGGAGCGGGGAAGCTATTTGCAGGAGATGTTTCAGGCAGATTTTCCACAGTTTTGGCAGGTATACAAGGAAATAGACAGCGAGGAAGAGCAGTACAAGCTTCTGCTGCCAGAGTCCATGCTGCAGGTGTTTATTGAACAGGCCAATGACAGTGTGCTGCCTTCCAGGTGGGGAAGCCTCTGGCGATATGCGGCTGGGCTGTATGTGGCTCATTTTGCGGCCATGTACTTGAAAACCTATACTTCCAGCTCTCAGAATGCAGCTCAGGCGGCAAACAAGGCAGCCCAGACAGGTGTGGTGAAGTCTGCAGCGATGGGAGATACATCTATCAGCTATGACAACAGCGCTGTTACAGCCGGTACAGAGAAATGGGGCGCATGGAATGCTACTCAGTATGGACAGCAGCTGGTGACGCTGGCAAGACAGGTAGGAATGGGAGGGATGCTGGTGTGATCTTTGATAATCCGATTTTTTCAGACTGGTATACGGATACAGTGGATGTGTACCGGGTGGTGAATGTGGAGAATGGCAATATTACGGCTCAGGAAAGACAGAGGGTGGGGGGAAGCATTCCCTGCCGGGTTTACAGCAGTCAGAAAAGCGGCCCTTCCATGAGAGATACTGCCGCTCAGGTACAGGCTTCAGAGAAACTGTCCTGCGGCATTGAGGCAGACATAAGAGTGGGAGATGAGCTCCTGATTGTGCGGGGAGGAGCGCTTGGCATGGCGGGGGAGCCGGAACGGTATTTTGCGGGAAAACCGCAGCGATATTATGATCCAGTAGGGGGAGCCATGACGGGGCTGGAGCATCAGGAGATCGGCCTGTTCATGCAGGAGATTGTGAGGTGACAGGATGTCAAGCTTTGGGAGCCAGATAAGAAAGCGTCTGGCGGAACTGCGCAGGGCTGGGGAAGATGTGCCGAAAATTATGATGGAGGTGGCAGAGGGAGCCACTATCGAGGCGGTGAAGGTGGCAACTGAAAACACACCGCCCAATGGAGGGGCAGCGATTGCCGGGACAAATACCAGAAGCGGACAGATGGCCCAGCACTGGGCGGCGGACAGCCAGACCAAGCCTGTGTATACCAAGGGGAGTGTCAGGACAGCTCTGGCGAACAATATGCAGTATGCATCCTATGTCAATGACGGGCATCGGGTGGACAGGCATTTTGTCCCTGGACTGATTAAAAATGGCCCCCTTCTGGAAGAAAGTCCGGATGGAAGTGGCGGCATAATGGTAGGAACTAAAACTACTTATGTCCCCGGACTGTACATGAAAGAGAAGGCAATCGGAAAGTACCGCTCTGTGGTGCGTTCTGAGCTGGAAAGGAAGGTAAGGGAGCGTTTTCGATGAACTTTACGATACAGAATTTACTCAACAGCCTGGCTGGCGTTCTGAAGATGGAATATCCTTCTTACCCGGTTTATGTGAGCCCAAACCAACAGGGAACGGATTTTCCCTGCTTTTTTATTTCATTGATGCCGTCGAGTATTGAGGATGAGGTAGGCGGACGCTTTTTTCGTGATCTGGGGATCGACCTTGTGTTTGTGCAGCAGCGCAATCCTGTGAATGGGAATGCAGAGATTCAGGGGGTGCAGGAATTTCTGGACTGCAGTATGGAACTGTTTCCATACAGGGATGAAAGCGGTACAGAAGTCCTGCTGCATACCTATGAGCGGCAGGCCAGTGTGGAGGATGGAGAGCTGCATTATAAATTCCATGTCCGTCAGCGGGTGTCCCTTCCTGAACATGAGAGCTGTATGAGAGAAATGGAGGAGAATCGTGTCAGAATTGAAGAAAGGTAAAACAGGTGCGAAGGAAGAAAAGAACGAAAAAAGGTATCCAACTGAAAAGCTCCTGAAGAGTAAGGCGTTGGCCAGGTATCAGCGGGATTTTGCCAGGGTTATCCTGAAAGAGTCAGAATATACCATTGAGGAGGCGAAGAACGCTCTCGATAAAGTCCTGAAAGGAGGCGTATAAACATGGCAGGAGGAACATGGACCAGCCAGAACAAGGTGCTCCCTGGTGTTTATATTAACGTAAAAAGCCAGGGAAATATTTATGCAAATGTAGGAAAACGCGGCATTGTGGCAATCGCAGAACCGCTTTCCTGGGGACCTGCGAATGTAGTGCAGACCATTATCCCGGGAGAAGATGTAAGGCCATATATTGGCTACGATATCACCAAACCACAGGCATTATTTCTGCGCGAAATGATGAAAGGGAGCGATACCACTGCAGGGCCCAGTAAGATTCTGTTGTACAGGCCCCTGGGAACCGGCGGCGTCAAGGCGACGGCTGCCGTCGGGGCCCTGACGGCGACCGCTCTGTATGAGGGAATCCGTGGAAATGACATTTCTGTAATTGTACAGGAGCAGGTAGATCATGAGGGAACTTACGACGTTTCCACAGTGATTGACGGGACAGTGGTAGATGAACAGAGCATAACCGATCTTTCCCAGCTCAAAGCAAATGACTGGGTAACATTTAGCGGTACAGGTTCAGAGATTACGGAAAGCGCCGGGGAAGCTCTTGCTACAGGAAAAGATCCTACTGTGGCGCCGGCCGATTACGCCGCGTTCCTGACGGCTATTGAACCGTACCGGTTTGATGTGCTGATTTATGACGGCACAGACAGTACCACCATTCAGGCTTATGCGGCGTTTGTGGAGCGTCTGTCAAACAGCGTGGGGCAGAAATGCCAGGCAGTGATGGCCGGGGAGGATGCGGCAAACAGCAACAGCGAGTTTGTGATCGCAGTGAATAACGGCGTGACTCTGGATGACGGCACGCAGCTGACTGCCCAGCAGGCTACATGGTGGGCAGGAGGAGCAGAGGCCGGGGCGATGTACTATCAGTCACTGACCTATGCGCAGTATCCTGGTGCGGCGGAGGCCAACCCGAAGCTGACAGATGCACAGGCCCAGGAGGCAATCCAGAATGGATATCTGTGTTTTATTGATACCTTTGGCAGTGTTAAGGTATGCACCGATATTAACAGCCTGACGACATTTACTACAGACAAGGGGCAGGAGTTCTCCAAAAACCGGGTCATGCGTGTCATTATGCAGTTTTGTAATGACGTGTATCAGCAGTTCAGTCAGTATTATATCGGCAAGGTGGACAATAACGATACGGGACGCAACCTGTTAAAAGGCTGGATTGTAGGCTATCTCAATGAAATGCAGGCAAACAATGGGATTCAGAATTTTGACGCTGAGGACGTGACAATAGAGCCCGGGACTGCGATTGATTCCGTGCTTGTCTATGCGGCCATACAGCCGGTAGATTCAGTTGAGAAAGTATATCTTTCTGTGACAGTCACGGTGTCTGCTAATACCGTGGCAGAGTAAGGAGGTGAAACGGAGTATGTCATTTTTATTGGAACACGACGCTCTGAACGGGAAAGAGGGCAGCGCTTTTATGACAATCAACGGCCGGAACATTGAAATGTTTGGCATGAAGAAATTTCAGTCTGACGCCGAGTTTCAGGAGGCTGATTTTAAGGTGGTCGGGACGAGGCTGGTTCAGAAAAAGACAACGGGAGTATCCCTGACAGGCTCCATGACGATTTACTATGGGACGCCTCATTTCCTGCGGCTTTTGCAGGAGTATATCAAAACAGGACGTCTGCCTTATTTTACACTGCAGATTACAAATGAGGATCCATCGACGAGCGTCGGCACTCAGACAGTCGTTTTTTACAATGTGAAACTTCAGAAGCTTCCAGTTGCCATGCTGGATGCAGACGCCGATTTTTTGGAGATGGAGGTTTCTTTCTCTTACACCTCGCTGGAGGTTCTCAATTATTTTAATGATGTCCCGGAGCAGCTGGGATAAAAGGAGGATATGATGGGAGATATTAAAGCGTTTTTACAGCCGCCGGTTATGAATGAGGAAAAAGAGGTGGTGATTTCCAAACGGTTCAGGGGAGAGGATGGAAAGCCCGTCCCGTTTGTGATCCGGGTGATTGATCAGGAAACAAATGGAAAGCTGTTAAAGCAGGCTATGAGGAAAACGAAACTGAATGGGCAGATTGTCCAGGAACTGGATTCTGACAAGTATGGAAAGCTCCTGGTGCAGGCCTGCGTGGTGAGCCCTGATTTTCGGGATGCGGAGGTATGCGCCTACTATAAAACGGCAGACCCGCTGGATGTTCCGGGCCGCATGATGACGGTAGGAGAATACAACCGCCTGGTAAAAGCAATCAAGGAGCTGAATGAGCTGATTACTTCTGACGAGGAGCTTGCCGCCCTGGAGGAAGAAGTAAAAAACTAGCGGCGGGGAATACGCTGGATTCCAGGCTATGTCAGTACATGCTCTGCAATCACGGTGTAATTCCCTCGAAAGTAATGGAGATACCATTAAAGGAGCGCCTGTATATGTGGGAGCTGCTTCAAAAAGAGATGAAGGAGGTCAGGAAAAAGTAAATGGGAAAAATCAATGAGACATTGACATTAACAGACCAGTTTTCTGCCTCCTTTCATATGTTTATTGATCTGGGAAACCAGGCAGTGCAGACGACGCAGATGCTGGATAAAAGCCTTACCAGCGCGATGGGAAAGTCGGCGGGAGCCGTGATAAGCTCCATACGGGAGCTGGGCAGCCAGATGGAGAAACAGAACCAGGCCATGATTGAAATTGTAGAGAACCAGCAGAGGCAGCGGGCGGAGGTGGAAAGAACGAACCGTTCGGCAAAACAGCTTTTGTCCACCTTCAGAAACATCGCGGCCGCAACCGGAGCGATGATGTTAGTCAAATCCTTTCTGGATTTTTCTGATACGCAGACGCAGATCATGGCAAGGCTTAACCTGATGAATGACGGCCTGCAGGATACGGAGCAGCTGAATGAAATGATTTATCAGTCTGCACAGCGTTCCCGGGCTTCTTATACGTCTACGGCGGATGCGATTGCAAAAATGGGCCTAAATGCAGGAAATGCGTTTAGCTCCAATCAGGAACTGATCGCCTTTATGGAGTCTGTCAATAAGCAGTTTGCCATTGGCGGAGGAAGCACGGCGGCTATGGAGGGAGCTATGGTGCAGCTGACTCAGGCAATGGCCAGCGGGGCTCTTCGCGGGGAAGAGCTTAACTCTATTCTGGACGCTGCGCCGGGAATCGCCAGGAATATTGAGCAGTATATGGGCTGGGCCTCCGGCTCCATTAAGCAGTATGCGGAGGATGGGATGGTAACGGCAGAGGTCGTAAAGAATGCCATGCTTGCATCTGCCGATACGATCAACGAGCAGTTTGAGAGCATGCCTATGACGCTTTCTCAGGCTATGACACAGATGCAGAATGAAGTTCAGCACAGCCTTCAGGGCGCTGCATCAGAATGGAGTGACTTTATTAACTCTGCAGATGGGCAGAGGATTTTGAACCAGATGATTGTACTTTTTTCCACATTGGCACAGGTTGGAGTGGATGCTTTGTCTTTTGTTGGGCAGGGCGCAGTTTGGGCGGCAGAGAATCTGGACTTTATCATCCCGATTCTGGCTGCCATTGGAGCAGCTTTGGCTTACGTAAAGATTCAATCGATAATGGCCGCTGGATTTAGTGTTGCCGGAGCGCTGGCGTCAGCGGGAGCATGGATGCTTGCGCATCTGCCGATTTTGCTTCTTGTAATGGTACTGGCTGCCGCGATGATAGCAGCTCAGCAGTTTGGCATCGGCATGCAGGAGGTGGGAGGCTGGGTTGGCCAGGTTTTCGGCATGATTTATGCAGTGGGATACAATGTCTTCGCTACTCTCTGGAATGTGATTGCAGCTTTTGCAGAATTTTTTGCAAATGTATGGAATGATCCTCTGGGTGCTACCGTCCGGCTGTTTGCTGATGTGTTTGATTCTATCCTGGGCATGGTGGAAACGGTAGCAGGAGCGATTGACGCGCTTTTGGGAAGTGATTTATCGGGAGCAGTGGCCGGTTTTCGCGACAAAGTGTCAGGCTGGGTAGACGATACCTTTGGGGAAAATGCAGTTCAGATTAAACGCATGTCAACCCTGGATGTGTACGGAACTTCCCAGCAGTGGGGGCAGTACGGTTCTAATCTGGGCTCAAAGCTGGATAATCTCAGCCTGAATCTGGAGGATCTGGCAGGTGGTTTGGAGGGCCTGGGAAGTTTTTCTGTTCCGTCTGGAGATTCACTTGATATTGGTAAGGTTGGAAGCGTCGGAAATGTCAAAAACGTGGAAGGGGATGTGAATCTGTCCGACGAAGATTTAAAGATGTACCGGGATCTGGCAGAGCGGCGGTACATGAACCAGATAGAGCTGAAAACTCTGGCCCCCAATATTACTGTCACCCTTCCTGCCGGAACTGGAGGAAATCTGTCGCCAAAAGAGGTGGCTGATTATATCAGAAGGATGCTGATTCAGGAGATGGCCAGCGGGACAGAGGTATCGCACGGATAGGAGGAGTGTATGGGAAAATTAGATAATGGCTGCTCTATCTATGTCAAATTTGGGAGTAAAAAGATTAAGATACCTGTCAATCCGGAAGAACTGGAGATTCAGTATCCGACGGCTCACAAAACCTACGACGTACTTGGAAAAGGAGAAATTGTGGTTCCCAGAAGACCATCGCTTAAAAGGATTTCCTGGGAATCTTTTTTCCCGTCCAGTACAGAGGATCCGTATGTCAACAGCGGAGCAAGGCAGCCAGAGGATTATGAAGCTTTTTTTTCGGATGCCCTGAAGAAAAAAACAATATGCCGCCTGATCATCTCGCGAAGCGGACTTTATGATACCAATATGGCCTGCATTGTATCTGACTTCAGTACGACGGACAAAGGCGGGGAGCCAGGCGATATGTACTACAAAGCGGAGTTTTTGGAATATCGGGATTATGAGCCGGAAACCGTATCGGTTGTTTCGGATCCGGATCAGCCGGATGCGTCGGCAGAGGTGGCGGCAGAGTCCCAGCGTTCGGTGGAAACTCCTGTCCTGCGGGTGGGAGCTGCTGTGATAGCGAATGGGAAATACTGGTATGACAGTTATGGGAGTAAGCCCTTTGGGACGGCCAATAACCTGAGCACTACAGTCACCCGCATCGTCTCCGGGAATCCCTATCCGATCCATATAGGTTCTTACGGATGGCTTAAGGAGAGCCAGATTCAGATAACGGGGTGATGTGCTATGGATATGTCTATCCGGGTGCAGACGGCCTCTGAGGGGCCGACTGGTACCACGACGATGATAACAGAATATGCAAGTCTGACTACAGAGGTGGAAGTTACCACCCAGCGGTATGACAATCCCGGAAAGATGACTTTTACCTGCATTGAGAAGGGGAGCGCAAAGATTGACGTGGGAAGCTCTGTATCCTTTACGGTGGGAGGTGTGCCAATATTTAAGGGATATGTATTCACGGCGGAACACAATAGGGATGGGGAGATCTCGTATACTGCCTATGATCAGCTCCGCTATCTGAAGGCAAATGCCAGCTATGTGTTTGAGGCCATGACACTGGGACAGATCATTGAGCAGATAGCGGCAGATTTTGGGCTGGTCTGCGGGACGCTGGAGGACACAGGATATGCTTTCCCGTGTCTGATAAAGGAAAATGAGAGCTGTCTGAATATTATCTTTGACGCGCTCTCAGAAACTATTTACCGATCTGGCCGGCTCTTCAATTTCTATGATGACAACGGAGCCCTGACACTGCGGGAGGCCAAAAATATGTATGTCAATACTATCATCGGAGATGGAAGCCTGCTGACAGACTATACATACAAACGGGATATTGACAGCGATACTTATAACCGAGTGAAGCTGGTGCGTCCTAATTCGGAGACAGGACGGGCGGACACCTACATCGCGGAAGATACAGACACCCAGGCAAACTGGGGGCTGCTGCAGTACTATGACCAGGTAGACGAAAACATGAATGAAGCGCAGATTGAGGAGTTGTGCCAGACTTATCTGAGTTATTATAACCGTGTTCTTCAGACAGTCACAATCGAGGCAATGGGTGTCAAGGAGATTCGGGCCGGCGCAATTGTTCCGGTGAAAATCGGCGCCATTAAAGATCTGGAGATTTCCAGGCTGCTTCTGACAGAAAAGGTGACCCATAAGTTTGAATCAGATATTCACACGATGAGTATTGAGGTAAAAGATTTTCAGCAGCTGGGAGGGATGAGTATTGTCTGAGACCAATATGAAGGGAGTCCTGCAGGAGCTGATCCAGGAATGTGTAAAAGGTATGAAGCCGGCGGACATGATGACGGGAACCGTTCTTTCTGTATCTCCGCTGTCTGTACAGCCAGATGTGTCCATGCCGCCGATTCCTGCAGCAGCTCTGATTATGACAACGGCTGTTACCCTCAGGACAGTACCGGTGCAGGGCGGAGACGGCGGCACAGTGGTAGTCAACCCAGGGCTTCAGGCGGGGGATAAAGTGCTGATGCTTCGAGTATCAGGCGGTCAGAGGTATATTTTATTATCCACACTGTAAGGAGGAGGGAAGATGGCAGTATTGCCGGAACATGTAGGCCTTGGAACAGAATTGCAGTATACAGATAAGCCTACGAATACATTTCTAATTGACTGGACATCAAAACAGATTGCGGGAATGGATGCGGGGCTTCCTGCTATGCGACAGGCAGTAGAGATCATTCTTGCCAACGAGAGATACCGCTGGCAGATTTATAACAGCAATTTTGGATGTGAGCTGGCAGATCTGCCAGGGGAAGAATCAGATTATATTGTGAGCGAGCTTCCCAGGAGAATTCGGGATGCATTTTCAGTAGACAACCGAATCTTGTCAGCAGAAAATTTTGTATTTTCGGATCTGGGCGGCGGCAGGATGGCCGTTTCTTTTGATGTGATAACCGTATTTGGAACATTTTTGGAGGAGGTGAGAGTGTGATTGATTTTAGCGGTTATACCAGGGAGAAAATCCAGAATGAGATGCTATCCCAGGTGCCGAAGTCGATAGATACCAGGCAGGGAAGTATCATCCAGACGGCGGTAGGGCCGGTGGCGTGGTATCTGGAAGGGATTTATATGCGTTTGGCACAGGTGCAGGAGAATGCGTATCCGGAAACGGCGGTCGGAGAGGCGCTGGATTTGCTGGCCCAGACCAGAGGTATTTTTCGCAAAAGCGCTACTGCGGCTGTCCGGAAAGGATTTTTTGATGCTCCGGTGTCAGAAGGCAGTCGATTTAAAACAATCAATGGGGCTAATTCTGTGATTTTTATCAGCGGGAAAATGCTTTCAGAAACGGATGAAGAGTATTGCTATGAAATGCTGTGCAGTCAGACAGGAGTTATAGGAAACAGCTATACAGGCAGAATCCTTCCCATTACAGCTGTTCCAGGACTGACAGAGGCTTCGATCGGGGAGATTCTTTCATCTGGGACGGAGGAGGAAACGGACGAAGCACTGCGCTCCAGGTATATGGCTTCTTTTGACATGGCTGCGTTTGGCGGAAATATTTCATCATACCGAAATGAGATCCTGGCAATAGAGGGTGTGGGAGCTGTGCAGGTGTATCCGGTTTGGAATGGAGGCGGCACAGTGCTGTGCAGTATTCTCGGAGATGATTTGAAGCCGGCTCTTTCAGCTACCGTAAGGGAGGTGCAGAACCTGATCTGCCCCCCGGAGGACGGGGAGGAACTGCCGTCTGACAATGGATATGGGGTTGCTCCCATCGGTGCGCTGGTGACAATTACGACTGCTTCAGAGGCGACGCTTGATATTACCTGTGATATTGAATTTACGGAAGCGGCCCGAGGTCAGGATGGAAGCTTTCAGTCCCAGGTTGAGGAGAAAATTGAGGACTATCTCAGCGAGGTACGCGCTGCCTGGGGCTCTCCTCTGAAATCCCACAAGGTACAGTATCCGGTGTCTGTGTACCTTTCACGGATGATTTATGCCATTATGGCGATTCCGGAGATTGTCAATGTGACGAATGTGAAAATCAATGGAGCGGCAGAAGATTTGCATCTGACGGAAACGGCAGAACTTCAGCAGATTCCAGTGCTGGGGACGGTGATTATCAATGGCGGGCAGTGAGAAAGAATTAATGAGACAGTTACCGGAGTATTTTCGGCCGGTTTTGGAGTTTCAGGAATTGATGAAAATTCATGGAGCGGCATCCGACTGCTTCGAGGGAGCACTGCAGCATGTCTCGGATAACTGCTTTATTGCCACCTGCGACGAAAGAACTCTGGCATATTATGAAGCACTCATGCAGATTCCTGATAATGGTAAGTCTTTGGAGGAAAGAAGGCAGCTGGTAATTTTGCAGTGGGGAATGCAGACGCTGTATACATTGCCGAAGCTGAAGGAGCTTCTGGCGTCGGCAGTAGGAACTGGGAACTTTTCTGTGCTCTGTGATTATAATCACTACCAGGTTACGATAGCTATTTCAGAGCAGGATACGTCAATGATCCAGGGATTATATGATACGGTGTTTAAAATGATACCTGCTCATATTGTTCTGGTGATGCAAGGAAGGTACTCAGGAGAATATCTGGTTCCAGTTTCGTACAGGAATGCGCTCCGCTTCAGTGTTGGATTTTATCCACGGTACAATCTAGGGTATTTGAAACTGGATGGAAGATGGGCGCTGGATGGGACGAGGAAACTGAACGGTTATGACAGTAACCAGCTGCTGGATTTTTATCCGGTAAGGATGCGTGTCCAGGCTTCTGGTAAGGCAGATATCCGGGCGGGAGCGTCTGAAATCGGGATGGTATCAAAGGCGCAGGCACAGGCAGAAACCAGGGAGGCTTTGTCTGTCAGGGCGGAGGCATCAGAAGATGTAAAAGTTCAGGAGGAAGTAGGAATCAGGACGGTTGTGAAATGGCAGGCAAGGACGGAAAGCAGCATGACAAAGCACCGGTATCTGGATGGCGGATGGGTGCTTAGCGGCAGCAGGAAACTGGACGGCGGACACTACAGTTTGTAAATGATGGAGGTTTTGACGGTTAAGCCGGCAAAGGGACGGCGCAGACCGGGAAAGGATGGAAGAATGGCAGACAGCAAGGGAGTTATTACGCTGGTTGGAAGAAAGAAGCTCTGCATGGCTCATTCGGGGGACGCAGAGCTGCCAAAGATTGTAAAGATGGCCTGGGGAGACGGAGGCGTGGATGAAAGCGGAGAACCGAAGGCCACGACAGGGAATGAAGTGGGGCTTTATAATAAGCTGCTGGAAAAGGAGATTGAGGGACACACCTATACGAATGAGGAGCAGACCACCTGCAGATATTCCGGCACATTGGAGGCCGGGGAACTGACAGGAAAGGAAATTTCCGAAGTGGGGCTTTTAGATGAGGACGGAGATCTGATTGCCTACCGGACGTTCCGCCGGAAGGGGAAGGATGAGGACATTCCCCAGACCTATGATATGGACGAAATTTTCTAAATGTGACAGGAGGAAATTACAATGGGAAACGTAGTGATTCAGAATCCGCCGCAGTATACAGAGCAAATTCCCAAGTGGGATCGGGAGACCCTGGCGGATGGAGAGGCCATGGGTCAGGTGATTGAGCAGCTGGCTAACAATGATGCTTATCTGAAAAAAGAGCTGGAGCGTCAGGAGCATGTGGAGCTGATCACCCTGACGGCGGCCGGCTGGACGGAGGAATCGGGGCTTTTTGTCCAGAGTGTTGCGGTATCGGGTGTTCAGGGGGACATGGATCTCCGCCTGTTCAGCGGGCTGGAGGACAGCGCGGATGCGGAAGAGAGGAAGGCTTACAGGAAAGCGTTTGGGATTGTGAGCGGCGGAACCGGAGTGACAGGAGATGGATTTGTTACGTTTAAGGTGGACAAGAAACCGGCGACAGACCTTACGATAGGATTGGAGGGAGTGTAAATGGGAAGAATATGGCTGCCTGGAGGCGGCGGTGGCGGAGCCTCCAGCGATGACTGCACTTTAATGAGGGCTGCCGTGCCGGCTGGAATGAAGGCCGTGACAGCGGACTCAGATGACGAGGCAATGGAAGGAACTCTGAATCCGGATACCACGCTGGCTGACTCGCAGGCTTTGTCCGGACAGACGTTTTTGAAGTGGAATCCTCAGACGAAGTTGTTTGAGAGGCACACGGGAAGTATGGCCAACCGAGGGACAGTCAATTATTCACTGCCTATCAATGGCAGCTACACGATCCCAGCGGGCTTCCATAACGGCAGTGGTAAGGTAAGCCAGAGCATACCAACCAAGGGAGCACAGACGTACACGCCGGGAACCACGAACCAGACGATCGCAGCGAATCAGTATTTGACTGGGCCACAGACGATAAAAGGGGATCCGAACCTGAGACCGGAGAACATCAAGAAGGGTGTGTCGATAATGGGAATTACCGGAAGCTATGAAGGAGCTATTCCTGAAAAATACTATATCTGGACGGGCGGGGCCTGGGGGATTCAAGGGCCTAGTATGACGCTTACATGGGCTGATACTTCTGGAGGGAAAATTCCATACAGCGCATATGCCGCAGGCGGCAGTGGGCCAAGTATTAACAGATATTATAATTACAGAGGTAACAACTACACTGCCGGCGGATGCGCTAAAATTAACACAGCATTTGATCTCACGCCATATAAATATCTGAAATTCGAGAGAACGCAGTCTGGTACTTTTTCTATCCCAGTGTTTGTAGGCGTATCACAAAATGGAAATTTACAGGGAAATACTTATGCGGCACAGTTTTCAGGGACAGTATCCTCTGGGGCTCATAGCATCGATATTAGTAAGCTGTCCGGAAGCTATTATATTTATCTCGGTTTTGGCCCATATACAGCTCCTTACGATTCCTTTGATCATAAATTTGCACCGGATCGAATTTATCTTACAACGGCTTAGCTTTTACTGAACGGAGCCCATAATGCAGGAATCAACAGGGTATATCTGACCACTAATTAAGAATAAAATACTTTTTAAACAGGCATTATATATACCTACGTAAACCACATTTTATAAATATAACCATGCCTCTGCCTATTCAGATTATTTGTTTCCAAAAAATCGTCGATGTCGAACCAACCAACGATATTTATATTTGTCAGGTCAATAGTATGCTGTTTATTGGAGCTTGATGGCAGTGTATAATATGTTGCTTGGCCGCCAGACGTATTCATCACACGGAAACGAAAATTGGAACCTAGCGATGCATCGGTAGTTATCATGTTAAAAGATTTATATGGAGTTAAATTAATCGGTTGGTTTTTAAATATACTAAAGCCTCGAGATGACGTTGTTGATTGACTGTAAGTCATTAAAATATTACTGGCTTCAAACTTGGTAGCGACGTCTGTATCACCGACCACATTATTTGAAGAGTACCCACTTCCCCAGGAGCCTCTGTTATAGATGTCCATAGGGCCGGGTACAAATCCATCGTGGGTTCCAATAATTCCCATTATGGAACATTATCGACAGTAGAAGTGGAAAGAAATGGAAAAGACAGGGAATCTGTGGTATACTCTCCCTGTTACCGCCCCGATACTGGCAACAGGAAGGGGGGGTTCGTATTGGAAATGCTTGTTTCATTTCTCATCGCCGTTGCGGCTGGTGTAGCCTGCCACTACATCATCAAATGGCTGGACGGCGATAAGTAGTCGGTAACCAGCCTGTGGACTTAAGCCTTTCCACGAAAAATAGGAATAGAAAGCACCCAGGGATGCCGCCCTGGGTG
>ULZI01012119.1_pt1 | contig 46810 bp, 49 predicted proteins | sample 1962991 | NCBI WGS metagenome assembly ULZI01 (sample SAMEA4835886, study PRJEB28245) | human gut metagenome | biome: gut microbiome; material: fecal sample | place: Denmark | collected 2008 | reverse complement strand
TTATGACTTTTTTGCATGGATAATAGTTTTAAATCTTTTAGAGTTTTCAGGCGTGTAAAATCATAAGATCTTACACACCTGAAGAAATTTTTCCAGATCAGTAAATGTTGTGATCACGGGAAATCTATTTTCTTTTTCAGGGATTTTTTCCTGACTGTACCACACACCAAAGAGTCCGCAGTCACAGGCGCCCTGCACATCTTTTTTCAGATTATCTCCAATAAAAACACAGGAATCCGCAGCGCATCCGGCCTTTTCCAGACAGACCTCAAAAAAATGCGGATGGGGTTTTTCAACGCCTGTTTCCTGACTTGTGACGACAAAGTCAAGATAGGAATCAAATCCAAACTTTTTCAGCTTTTTAAACTGAATACTGGCTGTCATATCTGTTCCGATGCCGATTCGGATATGACGTGTTTTCAGCTCTTCAAGTACCTTCAGAATGCCAGGCGAAGGTTTTGCATTGGCGATCATGGTATCCCAGTAAGCATGATACATATTTTCTACATGAGGAAAAAGCGGCTGGGACAAAAGCTCTGTCATACACTGGAAACGAAGCATCCGGCTGTGAATGGCAGCGCTGTCTGTGCCAATGCGTTTGGCCATGATCTTCATAGCCTTGTCATAACAGGAACGTATCTGTTGTTCAGAAATGTGAAATTCTTTTATACAGTAGGCTGTCAGTGCTTCCATTCCAAAAAGATGCGCGCTGTCATAATCATAAAGGGTATTATCAATATCAAAAATAACGGTTTTTATCATAGCTGTTCTTCCTGTATTTTTATCTGGGACAAATTTTACAGCCCAGTTTTTTTCCGGCAGGGGTAGCGGCGCAGCCTCCGAGAGCTGTTTCACGCAGTCCGGGCGGGATCTGTCTTCCTACCTGGTACATGGTCTGAAGCATTTCATCAAAAGGGATCAGCTGTTTGATGCCGCCTAAAGAAAGCTCTGCGGCAGTAAGAGCAACTGCAACTCCGGCAGCGTTTCGTCCCTGGCACGGGCATTCCACAAGTCCGCCGATGGGATCACATACAAGCCCGAGGAAATTCATAAGAACAGATGTTGCAGCATGGAGACACTGATCCGCTGTGCCGCCCATTAGCTCCACAGTGGCTGAGGCAGCCATGGCAGAAGCCACTCCCACCTCGGCCTGACAGCCGCCTACAGCGCCTGCTACAGTGGCGTTTCTCATGGCAAGATATCCAATGGCGCTTGCATTAAAAAGTGCGTCAATGATTTCTTTATCTTCCAGCTGATATTCTTCCTGAAGAGCCAGAAGAAGACCGGGGATCACACCGGAAGAACCGGCGGTAGGAGCAGCAACGATCAGTCCCATAGTTGTGTTTGTTTCCAGAACAGCCATTGAATAGGCGATTGCTTTGGAAAGAACCGGTCCGCAGATGGAATTGCCTCCAATCCGGTGCTGGTTCACAAGCTGAGCCTCCCCTCCGATCAGACCTCCGATTGATTTTTTGGGGGACTGAATAGGAGATGTGACAGAGTCTCTCATAATCTGAAGAGAATGGTTCATTTGATCATAAATAGCTTTTTCTGTTGTTCCGCCCAGAATACACTCTCTTTTTTTCATAATTGCAGAAACAGGAAGATTGTTTGTATGGCAAAGCTCCAGAAGCTCCTGAGCATTTTTAAAATCCATGATTATATTCTCCTTTGAATTGGTATAAAAATAACATCCTGAACATAGGGATTCAGCGAGATCTGATCCTCTGCGTCATCAGGCAGCGTACCGTCAAACTCAATGATGCTGTAGGCAATGTCTCCCTTTGTTTCACGGAAAAGCTTCATAAAAGCAATATTGACATTTTTTTCACTGAGACATCCTGTAATATGAGCGAGAACTCCCGGCCTGTCATAATGAATAATGATCAGAGTGCTGTACTCTCCGGAAAAATCCACATCAATATGATTGATTCGGCTGATACGCATTTTTCCGCCGCCCAGAGATTCACCGCGGACAGAATAAGAGCGTCCGCTCTGGCAGGTAATATGGATATCCACAGTGTTTGGATGAATGTCCGGATCTTGGGCTGCCTCGATAAAGCGGTAGGAAATACCTCTTTCTTCTGCAATGGAAAAAGCCTTTGGTATACGCTTGTCGTCTGTTGAAAAACCCATGACCCCTCCAAGAAGAGCCAGATCTGTTCCGTGGCCCTTATAGGTCTGAGCAAAAGAATTATAAAGTACAAATTCCACATCCTTTACAGGGCTGTCTGCCATTTGCTGAGCAAGCAGAGCAATGGAGCAGGCGCCTGCCGTATGAGAACTGGAAGGACCGATCATTTCCGGACCCAGTACATTAAAAGCGCTGATAAATGTCATAAAAAATCCTCATCTTTCTGTATCCGTCATTTGTCTATGACTTATGCAAATAGTATTGTACCATAAATGGAAAAAAAATAATATTTATATTTTCTTTTTGAACATCAGCCCGGGGGAATATAAATATCACAGGCTGATGTTCGCATAGTATTGTTTCGTATAAAGAAAAATAAAAAAACAGTTGCATTTTTCCCGGAAATGATGCATAATAGCAGAAATGAATACAACAGGTGTAAGGGAGTAGCTAACACCGTAAAGGCGTAACAGAATCAACATCATGGCCGGGAGACCTGGTTTTGTTTGAAACAGCGAGACTTATCTTTGGGAGGAATCCTGAGATAAGTCTTTTTGTTTTTGAAAATGTAGAATCCGGGTATAATGAAAGGCAGGAGAAGTGTCAGAAAGGAGTGAACATCACACGCCGTATTCTTTGGCAGACCGGATAAAATTTTATTTGGAAATGCCCTCAGAAATAAAACAAAAGCGTGCAGAAACTCAAACATGCTGCACAGAAATGGAGGCAATATGAAAGAATATCTGTCAAGCTGTGAGGAAGTTTTAAAAGAACAGAATTCTTCCGAACAGGGACTGTCAACAGGTGAAGCACAGCAGAGACTGTCCAGATTCGGAAAGAATGAACTGGAAAAAGGGAAAAAGACTTCTCTTTTAAAGAGATTTTTAGGGGAACTTGCAGACCCGATGATCATTATCCTGATCGTGGCTGCGGCAATTTCCGGAATCACAGCTTTTTATGAAGGCGAGTCTTTTGCTGACGTTATTATTATTCTTGCAGTTGTAATTATTAATGCAGTACTGGGTGTTGTCCAGGAAAGTAAGGCAGAAGCTGCAATTGAGGCTTTACAGGAAATCGCAGCCGCTACCAGCAAGGTACTCCGTGACGGAAAAGTAGTGACACTGAAAAGTGACGAGCTTGTTCCCGGAGATGTTGTGCTTCTGGAAGCAGGAGATGCAGTTCCGGCTGACGGACGTATCATTGAAGCTGCAAGTCTGAAAATTGAGGAAGCTGCTCTCACAGGAGAATCAGTTCCGGCAAATAAAATCACAGATCTTCTTCAGCTTGGAGGGGAGAAGGACGTTCCCCTGGGAGATCGTAAAAATATGGCCTACATGGGTTCTACAGTTGTTTACGGACGCGGCAAGGTTGTCATTACCGGAACCGGTATGAACACAGAAATGGGTAAAATTGCTCAGGCTCTTTCTCAGGCAAAAGACGATGCAACACCTCTTCAGATAAAACTGAACCAGCTGAGTAAGATCCTTACCATACTTGTTATCGGTATCTGCGCAGTGATTTTTGCAGTAGGACTGTTCCGTTCAGGAATCAGCGGCGATACCATCCTCAGCACCTTTATGGTTGCAGTATCTCTTGCAGTTGCGGCTATTCCGGAAGGTCTGGCAGCGGTTGTGACCATTGTACTTTCCATTGGCGTGACAAATATGTCCAAACGCAACGCCATCATCCGTAAGCTGACTGCAGTGGAAACTCTTGGATGTACACAGATCATCTGCTCTGATAAAACAGGTACATTAACCCAGAACAAAATGACAGTTGTGGAGCATGTGGCTGACAATGAGCAGAATCTGGAGATCGCAATGGCTCTCTGTTCAGATGCAGAATACGATGCAGAAGCGGGAGAGGCAGTTGGAGAGCCTACCGAATGTGCTCTTGTAAACGATGCGGCTAAAAACGGCCTGCCAAAGACACAGTTAAAAGAAGAATACGTACGTGTGGGAGAAGCTCCTTTTGATTCCATGCGTAAAATGATGTCCACCGTTCACAAAACAAAAGAAAACCAGATCATCCAGTTTACCAAGGGTGCTCCTGACGAGGTGCTGAAATGCTGTACCCATGTGATTGTAAACGGCGCAAAGGTTCCTATGACAGAAGAGATCAGAGCATCTATTCTGAAAAGTAACAAAGCAATGGCTGACAGAGCTCTTCGTGTTCTCTGCGGCGCATGCCGTGAATGGGACAAAATGCCGGAGAGTACAGAGCCTGCATTTCTGGAACAGGAACTTACCTATCTGGGACTTTCCGGAATGATCGATCCGGTCCGTCCGGAGGTTAAGGCTGCAATCGTAGAGTGCCGTGAAGCAGGAATCCGTCCTATTATGATTACCGGAGACCATAAGGATACCGCAGTTGCCATCGGTATGGAGCTTGGAATCCTTTCCGATCCTTCTCAGGCTATCACAGGCGCACAGCTTAATGAGATCAGCGATGAGGATTTTCAGAACAGAATCGAAGAGTTTTCTGTATATGCCCGAGTTCAGCCGGAGCATAAAGTACGTATTGTAAATGCATGGAAAAAGAAAGGCATGATCACTGCCATGACCGGTGACGGCGTTAATGACGCTCCGTCCATTAAGAGCGCTGACATTGGCGTAGGTATGGGAATCACCGGAACAGACGTAACCAAAAATGTAGCCGATATGGTACTGGCAGACGATAACTTTGCAACCATCGTATCCGCAGTAGAAGAGGGACGCCGTATTTATGCGAACATCCGTAAGGCAATCCAGTTCCTGCTTGCCTCCAATCTGGCAGAGGTTCTGGCAATTTTCTTCTCTACTATGATCGGATTTACTATACTGAAACCGGTACATCTTCTCTGGATCAACCTGATTACAGACTGTTTCCCTGCTCTGGCTCTCGGACTTGAAAAGAGCGAAGCAGACATTATGAAGAAAAAGCCTCGTGATCCGAAAGAAGGTATTTTTGCCGGAGGAATGGGATTTGACGTATTTTTCCAGGGCGCCGTTGTAACTGTTCTTGTTATGATCTCCTATCTGGTAGGTCACAGAATCGAATCCGGCGCATGGGAATTTGTAAACAGTGCAGACGGAACAACCATGGCATTCCTTACCCTTTCTATGGTGGAAATTTTCCATTCCCTTAACATGAGAAGCCGCCGGGGATCTATCTTTAAACTGAACAGCCATAATAAATTCTTGTATGGTGCAATGGTTGTTTCCCTAATCCTGACAACAGTTGTAATCGAGGTTCCGTTTATTGCAAAAGCATTCCAGTTTACACCAATTGATTTCACGGAATACGTGATCGCTCTTGGCCTTGCAGTTCTGATCATCCCGATCATGGAGATCGTGAAGGCTGTACAGAGAAAACTTGGAAAATAAAATTCAAAACCGCAAAGAGTTCTGCAGAGGCATAAAACACTTCTAAAAGAACTTTCAGGCGGAAAAACTGAAAAACAGAGTATCAGATAAACATGGAAATGAAAAGAGAGCGGAAGTTCTCCGGACATTTCCGTGTTTTTTCTTAAAAATTTTTGAATGTGATGATATGCTCCGAAGCGGGTGTTGAGACTGCCAGTCAGTGGGTGCCCGCCTTTGAGTATCAAAGTCTTGGAATCAGTAAAATAACAGGAGATTTGTCCATAATATTGAAAATCAGGAAATACTATGTTATGATAGCACGGTAAATTGATGACGAGGGATAAAATATTCCGTAGTATGAATAGTAGAGGAGTATGAAAAATGTGTGGAATTGTAGGATTTACAGGGAAACATCAGGCTGCACCAATCCTTTTGGACGGACTTTCCAGGCTGGAATATCGTGGCTATGATTCGGCAGGAATCGCCATCCGGGACGGAGAAAAAGAAACAGAAGTCATCAAAGCAAAAGGCAGGCTGAAGATTCTGGCAGAAAAAACGGATCATGGAGCGTCGGTTCCGGGAACCTGCGGAATCGGGCATACTCGTTGGGCAACTCATGGAGAGCCCTCAACTGCAAATGCCCATCCCCATAGAAGTGATGACGGAAATGTAACAGCGGTTCATAATGGGATTATTGAAAATTACCAGGAATTAAAGGAAAAACTTCTCCGCAAGGGCTATGTGTTTCATTCCTCCACAGACACAGAGGTTGCAGTGAAACTTGTGGATTATTATTACAAAAAATATGAAGGAACTCCGGTAGACGCGATTAATCACGCAATGGTGCGCATCAGAGGTTCCTATGCACTTGCGCTTATGTTTAAGGACTATCCTGAGGAAATTTTTGCAGCCCGCAAAGACAGTCCCATGATACTTGGAACTGAAAACGGCGAGTCCTATATTGCCTCAGATGTTCCGGCAATTCTGAAGTATACAAGAAATGTTTACTATATTGGAAATATGGAGATGGCCCGGGTAAAAAAAGGTGAGATCACCTTTTATAATCTGGACGGGGAAGAAATCGAAAAGCAGTCCAGGGTCATCGAGTGGGATGCAGAGGCGGCAGAAAAAGCAGGCTATGAGCATTTTATGATGAAAGAGATCCATGAACAGCCAAAAGCGGTTGAAGATACCCTCAATTCTGTTTTGCAGGACGGTTCTTTAAACCTTGAAGAAATGGGATTTACAGAGGAGATCATCAATAATATTTCCTGTATTTATATAGTGGCCTGCGGTTCAGCCTGGCATGTGGGAATGACAGCTCAGTACGTCATTGAGGATATGGCAGGAATCCCGGTGCGGGTGGAGGTGGCATCAGAATTCCGATACCGTAAGCCTCTCCTTGATAAAAACGGCCTGGTGATCATTATCAGCCAGTCAGGAGAGACAGCGGACAGCTTGGCGGCCCTTCGCGAGGCAAAGGAAAAAGGCGTGCGTACTCTGGCTGTTGTAAATGTAGTAGGCTCCTCCATTGCGCGAGAAGCAGACCATGTGTTTTACACCCTGGCAGGACCGGAAATTTCAGTTGCCACAACAAAGGCCTACAGCACACAGCTTATGGCATCCTATATTCTGGCAATTCAGTTTGCCTTTGCAAAAAAACATATTACAGAAGAACAGTACAAAGATTATATCCAGGAGCTTGAAACAATTCCCGGAAAAATAAAAAGAATACTGGAAGACAAAGAACGGCTTCAGTGGTTTGCCGCAAAACAGGTAAATGCCAGGGATGTTTTCTTTATTGGAAGAGGCATTGATTATGCGGTCAGTCTTGAGGGAAGTCTGAAAATGAAAGAAATCAGTTATATTCATTCAGAGGCATATCCGGCAGGAGAACTGAAGCATGGAACCATCTCCCTGATTGAGAACGGAATACTGGTGATCGGTGTACTGACCCAGCCGGAGCTTTTTGAAAAAACAGTCAGCAATATGGTGGAGTGCAAAAGCCGCGGAGCATATCTGATGGGACTGACAGGATTTGGAAACTATAATATAGAAGATACTGTGGATTTTACAGTCTATATACCGGGAACAGACCCGCATTTTACAGCCTCACTTGCTGTGGTACCCCTGCAGCTGCTCGGGTATTATGTCAGTGTGGCCAGAGGACTGGATGTAGATAAGCCGAGGAATCTGGCGAAAAGTGTAACGGTGGAATAAAAAATAGGGGATTAAGGTATTTTTGCCAATTGATACCAGAGTATCAAAAAAGAACGTGGAAAACGCCTAATGTCATTTAGATAAGGACATTAGGCGTTTTCCACGTTCTTTTTTATGTATATTGTAAATGATGAATAACCCGTCAACTTTCTGCTACATCCAAAATCTGGGATAATAGTGTGTAAAGTGTAAAAAGTGTGTTTCACACTTTTCACCAAAAAAACACTACAGGGGGTATTGATCATGAACATCAAGTTAGTTACCCGACAAATTTGATCGCACGAATGGGCTGCAATTATAAAAGATTGTAAAGCCAGTGGGCAAAAAGTTGATATTTATTGTAAACAGCACGGGCTATCCAGAGATGCTTACTATTATTGGCTGCGTAAAGTAAAAGAAGCAGCTTTAAAACAGGCTGGCTTTGTAGAACTTCCAGTGCTGAAACCAGAACAGCCGCCATCAAAAACAGTGGAAAAAGGATCTTCTGCATTTGAAATTCAAATGATTATTAAAAGTAAGCGCTTAAGCTTACATAATGGCTATCCGGAAAGTCTCAGTATAAATGCACATTTAATCAGAAAAAATATTGAAGAAAGAGAATCCGAGATGAAAATATATTTTTTACTGAAGAGCAGAAATTCCGGATATAATATTAAGGATAACGCAGAACTATATCGACTGTATGTCTATGGTGTGAGAATTGATTTATAAAAAACCGGAAGTACATAATAGAAAAATGCTTGTGATTGGACTATTGACAAGGGATGCAGATGCGCAATATAATAGAAGTAACGAAAATGAACAATTGTTGTAAAAAATTGTGACAAAGGAGGGAAAAGAATGCTGTACGAATACTTAGAAGAGAATTATAAACCGAATGAACCGATATTTGTTTCTGATGTCCAGCTTCCAGTATCAGCTGTTAATCTCCGAAAAATGTTTAAAGAGTTGTGTGATTCCGGTAAAATTAATCGCTTTGATAAGGGTGTTTATTATATTCCCAGGCAGAGTCGGTTAAAGGGTGGTGTACCATTAGGGGCAGATGTGGTTGCAAGAGCAAAATATATTTATAGAAATGGTAGAGTGGAAGGTTATTATTCCGGCTATACATTTGCAAATCAATTGGGGATTACGACACAAGTTCCATATGTGGTTGAGATTGTATCTAACAATGCCAGTTCCCGTTTTAGGGAAATTGACATGAAAGGAAGAAAAATTGTATTGCGAAAGCCACGAATTATTATTACAGAAAAAAACTATCGTACTTTACAGCTGTTAGATTTGTTGAGCAATATCACGCAATACGCAGATGAGGATATGGAGGATTCGTATTCGAGAGTAAAAACTTATATTCAAAACGAGGGAATCAGCCGAGAAGAAGTAGATCAATATATTAAAAAGTATCCGGAACGTATTTATAAAAATATGTACGAAATGAGGGTTTTTGATGTTTTTGCATGAGGATAAGGAATTATTTAAAGATGTTATTGAAGCAACAGCAGAATCACAAAGTCAGCCGATAGCAATTGTAGAAAAAGATTATTATGTAACTATGATTTTAAAACTGCTGTCAGAGGAAGTACCGGACTGCGTTTTTAAGGGTGGAATTTGACAGAGGAATATAAAGAGCTGGTATCAGAAATTCGCTTACACCGGGCAAAACTTTCAATTTGTCCGTCTGCTCAGGAAGGAGTAGTGATTTCTGAAATTCTTGAGAAAATAATTAAAGATGAAGTTTACCGTTCTGACTATGAAGCAATCACTATCTATTTTCAGCATCATACGGTTGGATATAAAGAAGCAATTTCTGCAATAAGGACAATCATTGCTTCTGATGTGTTCTGATTTATAAATAAGATTACTTTTTCAGCTATAAAGCGTGTGGTAGCATTGTTTGGAAAAGGAGTCTTTGTTATGGATCAGGATTATATCATCCGCCTGACCGCAAAACGGAAGCTCCTGTACCGAAAAGGTAGCGTTGTAACTTATATAAAAGTCATAAGGGGTGAAAGTCCCTAATAGTGGGAAGGATACAGCTAATGACAAGGGTGTCCATCGTGAGGTGGAATCTGAAGGAAGTCGGATGGCAAATTTCTGGTCTGACGAATAGAAATCACATGAGGCTATAGTTAAGGATAAGGTTGCGAAACAAACTAAAGTCCAATAACTACTCGGAATTAACTGTAGTAGATGTGGCAGATAGATGGAGAGAAAGTGATATGTGGTACCAAAGGAGGTCTCGTCAGCGGATGAAAACAGAGTATGAAATCCGTCAGTAATAACGAGCAGATATGAAAGGGCTTCTCAAAACAACGGATGAATGGGCAAGGCGTAGGATTCGGGCTGTCTATTGAAAACAATGGAAGAAAATAAAGACAAAGTATCGAATGCTGAAAGCATTAGGAATGGAACATTGGAAAGCAAAAGAACTTGCCTGTAGCAGAAAAGGTTATTGGAGAATGGCGAAAGTTTTGAATCAAATCTTTTCTAATCAAATAATAGCCAAGTTAGGATGTCCATCCATGCTTGACTATTATTTACCTCCTCGATTGTATTTATTTGACTACAACCAGCTCATATTCATCTGTGCCAAGGCCGATCTTTTTGGCATGTTCAATGCAGGTTCTCCAGTCTGTGGTGGGAAACATGGCTCCGAAGTGGTCGTGACCTTCGTGGTCTGCTTCAGAAAGGCAGGTATTGGAGATCACCGGCTGGGCATTTACTGCATCTGCGCATGCAATGTCAAGAGCCACCGGGTCAAAGGAGGCAAAGAATCCCACATCCGGAACAATGGCTGCGTCGTTTTCGGCGTGGCAGTCACAGTAAGGAGATACGTCGATCACCAGGTTAATGTAAAAAGCAGGGCGTCCGTCAACAACAGCCTTTGTGTATTCTGCGATTTTGCAGTTCAGGATATCATTGGATTCGTCAGAGGCTGCAACGATGGCATCTTTTGGACAGACACCGATACATCTTCCGCAGCCTACGCATTTGTTGTGGTCGATGGAAGCTTTTTTGTCTTTAAACTGAGGCGCATCATGAGCGCAGATCTTTTCGCAGCGGTGGCAGCCGATGCACAGCTCTTCCTCTACATGAGGCTTTCCGGCGCTGTGCATTTCCATTTTTCCGGCCCGGGAGCCGCAGCCCATTCCGATGTTTTTCAGGGTTCCGCCAAAGCCGGTAGCCTCGTGACCTTTAAAGTGGGCCAGAGAGATAAACACATCCGCATCCATGATCGCACGTCCGATTTTTGCCTCTTTTACATATTCTCCGCCTTCTACAGGGATATATACTTCGTCCGTGCCTTTCAGACCATCTCCGATAATGATATGGCAGCCGGTGGAAAGTGGCGAAAAGCCGTTTACATAAGCACTTTCTATATGATCCAGAGCATTTTTGCGTCCGCCTACATAAAGGGTGTTGCAGTCTGTAAGAAACGGCTTTCCGCCAAGCTCTTTTACAGTATCCGCAACTACTTTTGCATAATTGGGGCGGAGAAATGCCAGATTGCCGGGCTCTCCGAAGTGCATTTTAATGGCAGTATATTTTCCGTCAAAATCAATGTTTTCGATACCGGCCTTTTTGATCAGGCGTTTCAGTTTGTCCAGAAGTCCGTTGTCAAATCCGGTTCTCATGCTGGTATAGTATACTTTTGATTTTTCCATAAAGAATCCTCCTTAAATAAATCTTTCTAATGTAAAGAATACTCTATACAAATAAAAATGGCAAGAACATATTTTTGCAGAACACCATTATCGGAGGCGCTTTGAAATGACGGAAGCTATAAGAGAAAATCCGTCATACTGACTGAGACAGGAGGATTTTTCTGGTATTTTTACGCTTGCGTCAGAAAGGGAGCTGGGGTATATTTATAAAAAAGAAATGCAGAAAAATAAATACAGTGAAAGTATTGGAGGGATACATAAATGCTGGAAGAGTATAACAAGGCGTATAAGCTTGGAAAAAAAGATTATCAGGCCAGAATGATGAAGGGAGAAAAGCCTACGTTAGAGGTGCTGGACGATATTCTGCCTGCCCGGGGATCCTGTTCAGAAGTTTCTCTGGGACTGGTTCAGATTCCCATGGAGCAGATTGTGGGAACAAAAACAGAATCCAGAAGCAATGCCTTTGCAGGGAATTTTATGCCCATTCTGCGTGAAAATACAGAATTTGCCTATAAGTGGGCAGTTCTTGGAGCAAGTCATGTAAACGAAGGGATTCGTGACCCGATCAAGGCCTATGAATACATGAATAAATTTTATGTGGAGGAAGGAAATAAAAGGGTCAGTGTTCTGAAGTACTATGACGCTGTTTCTGTTCCGGGTGTTGTTACCCGTATCCTTCCGCCGAAAACAGAAGAAAAGGAAAATAAGATTTATTATGAGTTTGTGGATTTTTACGAGCTTTCCAAAGTAAACTACATATGGTTTACAAAGGAGGGAAGCTTTGCCAGACTGCAGAGCCTGATTGGAAAAGGGCCGAAAGAGGTCTGGGATGATGACGATAAACTGAATTTCAGCTCTGTTTATTCCAGATTTGCACTGGAATTTCAGGCAGCAGGAGGGAAAAAACTTTCGATTACAGCGGGAGATGCCTTTCTTGCTTTTATTACTGTTTATGGTTATCAGGCAGTATGCCAGAAAACAGTTGCAGAACTGAAAAAGCTTGTCAATAAAAGCTGGGAGGAATTTAAGCTTCTGGAGCATGACAACGAGATCGATCTGAAGATGGATCCCAACAGGGAAAAGAAGCCTTTGCTCAGCAGACTTCTCACAGGCTCCACCAAGCTGAAGATTGCCTTTATCTATGCGAAAACTCCCGGTTCCTCCGCATGGACCTATGCTCATGAACTGGGGCGTCTTCATCTGGAACAGACATTTCCGGATGAAGTTACTACCATGTGCTATGAAAACATCGTTCCGGAGCTTGCGGAAAAAGCTATTGCAGACGCCATTGCAAAGGGCTGCAATATGATCTTTACCACAACTCCCGCCTTTGTTCAGGCAAGTGTCCAGGCAGCGATTGCAAATCCTGATATCAGGATACTGAACTGTTCTCTGAATACATCACACCGGTATATCCGGACTTATTATGCGAGAATGCACGAGGCAAAATTCCTGATGGGCGCAATTGCAGGGGCAATGTCCGAAAACGGCAGACTTGCCTACATCGCGGACTATCCTATTTTTGGAACTATTGCAAATATCAATGCCTTTGCGCTGGGTGCTGCCATGGTGAATCCAAGGGCAAAGGTATATCTGGAGTGGTCAACCTTAAAGGATGATGATCTTGGTCAGGTCATGGAGAGAATCCGGGAAAAGGAGGTTTCTGTGGTATCAGGACGTGATATGGTGATTCCGGAAGATGCGTCCAGATACTTTGGGCTGTACCGTATGGAAAACGGAATGCCGCATAACCTTGCCATGCCTTTGTGGCACTGGGGTAAATTTTATGAGGAGCTGATCCGCACTGTTATGAACGGAACCTGGAAATATGACGACAGCAGCTCAGAAAAGAAAGCCATTAACTACTGGTGGGGAATGTCCTCCAACGTTGTAGATGTGATCTGTTCTCATACACTTCCGACAGGAACCCAGCACCTTGTGGAGCTTCTGAAAGAGACTATCAGCCGCGGAGAATTTAATCCGTTTTCCGGCGTGCTTTATTCACAGAATGGTGTGATTCGGGATGATCCTCAGGGAAGTCTGTCTCCGGAAGAGATCATTACCATGGACTGGCTGGCAGATAATGTAATTGGTTCCATTCCGAAAAGCTGGCAGCTTACGGAGCAGGCAAAGCCTGTCACATTGCAGCAGGGCGTGGAGAAGGGACAGTAATATGAAAATACTTGCGATCGCAGATGAAGAATCAAAGTACCTGTGGGATTTTTTTGAGAAAAGTAAACTGGAGGGGATTGATCTTATTATTTCATGCGGGGATCTGGACCCACGATATCTGTCATTTCTTGCAACCTTTACTTCCGCGCCTGTCCTTTATGTTCATGGGAATCATGACGATAAATATGAAAGGATTCCGCCGGACGGGTGTATCTGCATTGATGATACCATTTATGTGCATGAGGGGGTCAGGATCCTGGGGCTGGGCGGCTCCATGCGGTATAAACCCGGGATTTATCAGTTTACGGAAAGAGAGATGCGACGAAGAATCTTTAAGCTGTTTCCAAAGCTTTTGTGGAGGAGAGGGTTTGACATTCTGGTTACTCATGCTCCGGCATATCAGCTGAACGATGGAAGAGATCTGCCACATCAGGGATTTAAGGCGTTTTTGAAGCTGATGGAAAAGTACCGTCCTAAATATTTCCTTCACGGGCATGTGCATATGTCGTATGGAAGAAAGCATAAGCGCTACGATAAGTACCAGGACACTCATGTGATCAATGCCTATGAGAGATTTGTATTTGACTTTGACGCAGAACATCCCGGAGACTGGGTGTAGGGAACAAAAGTTTGTAAAGAAAAAATTTTGACATGTTTTTTTGAAAAATGCCGTGTTTATACGGTGTCTGGGAATTAAAAATAGGATTTTATACAGATTTCGATAGGGACAAAGAAAAGGGTTTTGGGAGCAGAATTTTGTGCGATTGCTGAGAAAATAATTCCTTCTGTCCAAATCGAAGATAACTGGAAAAATTGATTGCCTGCTAAAGGAAAAGTGTGCTATACTGGCATTATGGAAAGTCAGAGCACATAAAAGGCGGCCTGCCCTCCATTTCGGAGGGGCTAACCCTCCAGACCAAAGAGGAAAGGAGGGCGATGCCAATGTATATTACATATTCGGATTTAATCCAGATAGATATCTTGTTGGTTGCCCTTGCCAGTCTCATTTACGAGATCTTCAAGGGAAGAAAATAGCCGCCCACTACCGCAAATAGTGAACGGCTGACCTTGTAAAAAGGTAAGTTGCTGATTGTTTAAGGGTAGGCCGTGTGTTCTGGCTTTCCCTTTTTTTATTATCAATATAGCACATCTGGAAGCAGGATACAAGCAGAAAACGAAGAAAACCGCTCTGACAAAATAAAGACGGTTCTTCATTCCTTTAGATTTGTGCTGATCTTCCGGAAAATTGCATATACAAATGCTGGAGTAAAACCTCTATATTTATTTACTTTTGGTATCAGACATTTTTACACCTTCGACCAGATATAGAAAAGCGGATTATGGATTTACAATGGGAATTGCATCCCCGAAAAGCAAAACATCCTAGTAGTCTGTGACAAATTAAAAATTTAAGAAGAAATAAGACAGTGTAAGCCGAAAACAGGAAAAATAGAAATTCTTTGATTTTACAGCAGATAAGCAAAGACGAAATAACACAAACATAAGTTTGTAAAGAAAAAATTTTTGACATGTGTTTTTGAGAAATACCGTATTTATGCGGTGTCCAGCAATTAAAAATAGGATTTTGTGACAGTTTTGTGACAAAAAAGAGAAATCCCCCTTTTCCGGCAGTGTGTTGGGAGGGGGATTGTTGATGCTATCTTCTTCTATATGCTTTTCGTTTTTCTTTTAGCCAACTAATGTAATCAGATTTTGTTCTAATGGTGTCATCATAAACGGCGTTATGCGATACATTTTTGCAATTAACAACATCCCAGTAATAGTCAGATTCTTTACAGAAATCCATATAATTTTCGTTTCGGTTTCGGAGCATATCACAGATATTTTTGTGGATATATCGCGGCTCGGTTTTCCGCTTTTTATCATTATACTGTTTTTTGGCTTTTTCGTCTAAAGAACACGCGGGACAAAATTTGTTTCTTCCATCTCTTTTGATAAAAGATTTGCGGCATATTGGACAGTACTCAAGAGAATATTTAAAATCAATCATTTGAATCAGATCATCATACAAAAGTTGATAAATATCTTTAACAATAAAGGCTCTATAATAATCATTTTTGTATTTACGTATTTTAGTTGAGATTTCCTGGTCAATCAACCACGTATCAAGTATTTCAACGCTTGTTTTTTTATACTCGCCCTCTGGGTAACATGACATCTCCTCTTGATCGCAAAGATGCTCGATAAAATGGCAAAATTTGTTTTTTCGTACAATATCCATGACAAAATCAGTATAATATGGACTTTCATTTTTAAATATCTTATCGAGATCAGATTGATAAACGGGAATAAAAAAGTGTAACGTTCCATTATTCCATCCATCGTGACGATATGTGTCCATATTGAAGGTGGATGATAAAGATTTTTCACTACTTATTATAGCTTTTATTTTAGGATCTTTTTCAAATATCTTGGATTCAGCATGACATTCTGTATATTTAGAACCGATAACATGAAACCAGCACGCGTTTATAGAATAATACTTCCTTAATTCCTTGTAAATAATATTGTCAGCCTCTGAAAGTTGATTATAAACCTCTACAATAATATCACCAAAAAGAAAGCATTTATCAGTAAGAAGGTCAACCCAACCTGCTTCCGTTTTAATAAATTCCATTTACCCTCCATTCTATCCGCTGTATCATTATTAAAAATACGGATATAAAAAGATATGACAAGTGACGAAAAAAGATGTATGATAAATGTATCCGATGAAATAAATAATATATATCGGATATTAAAATATTAGCATATAATAAGTTTTTCGTCAAGGAGGTGAATAAATGAAAAAATTGGGTTGTGATAATATTAATGGAGAGTTATTAACGGTTGAGCAGGCTCAGTCACTGTCTAATCTGGGGATGCACTCCGTACGAAGAATAGCACAAGAAGCTGGAGCGATTAGACGTATAGGACGTTCTTACCGAATCAACAAAAAAATTTTCTTTGAATATATCGAGAAAATGTACGCAGAGTAACGCGCATTAGATAAAACCTTAACAGAGGATCATTTCACAAAAGAGCCTACGGGCATAATCTACGAAAGAGCCGGGTTCCCGGCATAAATCCCAATTAAATAATAAAAGTTAGGAGGGCGAGTTGTCCGGACATAAAACTGTGGTTTCTCCTAAAAGAATGAAAGCAGATTTTGAATTAGTAAAACAGAAAATTAGAATTGAAGATATTGCTAACTACCTATTAGGCGAAGATGTACGAGGAATGTATAAATTTCCTCAAGAGCGAACAGCATCAATAAAAATCTATTCCAAAACACAATCATTTTTTGATTATGGGCGCGGAACCGGCGGCGATGCTATCTGTTTGTGGGCTTATATTCGGCAAGTTGATGCATGGACAGCTTTAAACGAGATTAAAGCATTATATGGATTTACTGATAAGCCTAATAAGGTAAATATCCGGCAAAAAATCCGGCAGCAGGAACAAGATAGGCAAGCAGCTAAAAGAGCAGAAGAAAAACGGAAAGAACAATGGAGAAATAAGGTTAATTCATTGAAAGCAGAACTTACTATTTATGAAAATTTACTTGCATCAGAGCATATACCACCTTTGTCATGGGTTTGGTGCGAATGCAAGAATCAAAAACAGATTGTGGAATATCGGTTGGACTGGCTGTGCGGTATTTGTGATTGAAAAGGAGGGAGGTTGAGTGATTGCGGAAACTACCAATTTATTAAAATTTTGCCGTATCAATAAAAATGGAGTTGCTTATGACATTATTGATGCGGCTATAGCAGAAGAAATTATAACAAATTATAAACTTATGGTTATTGCTGGGAAACCTTGGATATATAGAGAAGGTGTATATGAGCAGGATGAAAACGGTTTATTTGTCCAGCATTACATAAAGAACTTAATATTGTGGAATTTAAGAAACGACACAAGAACTATGAGAGTTTACAGGCTTGTATTAAAGGATATTAGGTTACAAGTGAAAATTGAAGATGTAAATAAATATCCTTCATATTGGATTAATTTTAAAAATGGAATGTTGGATGTCAAAAATGGAAAAATATACCCACATTCACCAGAATATAAAAGTATTTTTCAGATTCCACACAATTATTATCCTGAATTAGATATTCAAAAATCAGTTTTTCATGAATTTTTGCAAAGTAGGATAAATAAAGATAATCAACAAATGTTATATGAATCTGCAGGTCATTGCTTGTTGCCGGATGTGGTTTTTCAAAAGTTTCTTGTACTGGTTGGAAACGGAAATAATGGAAAAACAGTTATCCTTAATCAAATTACAAGGATTTTAGGTGAGAAAAATGTATCGGCAATTAAGTTGCAGGAGTTGTCGGATCGTTTCACGACTGAAAAGTTACTTGGAAAACAAGCTAATATTTGCGCTGATATACCAAATACAGCTTTAAAAGATACATCTACCTTGAAATTATTGACAGGACAAGATTTAGTGAAGGCAGAATACAAAGGTGGAGAGGTGTTCTTTTTCAGAAATAAAGCGAAATTTCTTTTCTCTTGTAATGAATTACCATCAGTATTAGATGATCGCAGTAATGGCTTTTTTAGAAGACTACAAATTATAAGATTTCCCGAACAGGGAGAATTTATTTCTGATTTATATGAAAAATTAGCTGAAGAACATGAGGCTGAAATACTTATTTCGTACCTAGTTTCTAGGGTAAAGTTAGCACTTGAAAGGGGAAAACTTTACGAATCTAGGGAAAATATTGCAGAAATATCAAAACTTAGGGAAGAATCTGATACGGTTCAGAGTTTTTTAAACAATGCAACCACGCCTAATAAGGAAGGAAGAGTTAGAAGGCCGGATTTATTTGGCGCATATATTGATTTTTGTAAAAACGAAGATAGGATACCGCTTGGAAAAGTCGCATTTTTCAAGGCTTTGCGGACAAAAGGTTGTAATGAAGTGAAGAGTTGCGGAGAAAATTATATTTGTGGCTTAGAGCTTGGATTTATGCAAGTTGAAGAAACACCATTTGATGATTGAATGCCAGTTTAGGGAAAATAGGGAAAAGATTTTATCAATATCATAAGAATATAAAGAAAAAGTTATATATAAAAGAACTGAAATATTTTTACCCTTTCTTCCCTTTATCAGGCAAATGAACAGAAGGGATCGAGAATATGGATTTTAAGCAACAGTATTTTATTATTTGGAGTGAAGCGTGGCAGTTTCACAAGCAGTTTGCCGGGATGGCAGGAAGTGACAAGGATTGGGAAAAACTGGTTCAGATTTCCGAGGAAATTATGAAGAAACATGAAAAGGAACCACAAGCAAATTTTATGAAGTCGTTATTGTTGGCAGTTGTTGCGGAAATTGAAAGAGCAGATAAGCAGAAAAAGGAAGGTGTAGCAGATGGGACACATGTCGAATTGGAATAGGTTTGTGAGAGAGACATTGGCAAAGCAGCGGGACAAGTCAGATAAATGGGATAAGGGCAACCTTCACGCACAACTTGACATTATAAAAAGAGTTGAAAATAATAGTGATTTTTCAGAGAAAGAGAGGTTAAAAGATGGCGAGAGCAAATAATTTTCCTACAGGGCAATTAAATGAGGTTCCGGCTGAATTTGTGAAAAATACGGTCAGTTCATTAAGACAGCTATATGACAAAGGAAAACCAGAAACAGATGAGGAAGTGGAAAGCCGGATTGATGAATATTTCCAATTTTGCGAAAATTCTTCAATTCGTCCGGGCGTGGAATCGTTGGCAGTTGCCTTATCGACCACAAGGGCGACTTTGTGGAATTGGTCAAAGGGTGCAGGGTGTAGCAGTCGACGACAAGAACTGATCTCAAAGGCGAAAGCCTTTATTACTGCATATATTGAACAATCCTTATTGAGTAGCCGCATTTTTCCAGCAACTGGCATTTTTCTTTTGAAAAACTGGGCAAACTACAGGGACAGTGTGAGCGTTGAACCAGTGGAAAATAATAGTATATATCCCACAATGAGTAAAGAGGAAATTGCCGCCCGTCACGCTTCTTACATAGATATGCAGGAGCCGGAAAAACCGGAGCTTTAGAGTATTTGTCACAACAAATGTCACAAGATAATAAGATAAGGCTTGAAATGGCTTATTTACAAGGAAAACAAAGCATGATATGTCAAGTGAAATATTTTGATATGTGGTTTTGGGATGGGAGGGAAGATGGGCTAGGGGTCTAATAGATAAGCTGGATAGGCCGGGTAACGCCCGAAAGTGACCGAAACCAATAAAAAGCCCCTCCTGCTGCTACCCTCAAAAATTTCAAAATTTGCAAAAAAGGAGTTGATAACATGGCAGAAATACGGGAACCGCCTACATTTGATGAATTTATGAAAATGTCATGGACAGAAAAATGCCGGCTGAAAGAATTAAATCCAGATGTTTACTGGTCTTTTATCTGGCAAATAAAGAATGAAGAAAGAAAGGAAAATTAACTTATGGCATGGAGTTATAACAAGGACGAAAATTTACTTTCAGATAAGGCAGTAGATGAAGCTATTGAAACATTTTTGAAATTTAATACTTATATGGCTTTTGCAAGTGAAGATTGTGGTTGTAAGGCAGATATGGCTTGTGCAGCGGCTTTTCTTGAAATGTGCAAGCAGAAAATCAATGTGGAACTGGATAAGAAAATTGAAGTAATGAAAGAGAGGGCAAAATAATTATGTTGAGTGATTTTGAATTACAGCGACTTAGATCAGAGAAGAAAAGACAGGAGCAGGCAAAGTCCCCGGCGGTTGAACTTGCTATGAAGTTATCTGGTGGGAAACCCTCGCCGAAACAGTTAAGAGAATCATTGGAACCGTTTATTAGCACACCGGAGCCGCCGGAGATTGTAACAGAGGCTAACGCTGATCCGGTTCGGGAAATATTAAAAGCAGGTGGATATATTACGGAGGGTTAAGAAATGACAAGATTTGAAGAAATTAGAAAAATAGTATCAGGTTTTCAGAAAAAAGCAGATGGATATTTTGTGAATTATAACGCAAAAATGAACAAAGCAAGAGAAAGATACTCTGAAAAAGAGTTCATGCTTCAGTCGGCTACTATCTGGGGGGATGCTTCCGGGAAAATGCAGGCTGAAAGAGAAATTGCAATAGATAAAATATCTGAAATTGAAAAAGATATTCAAGAAGATTTTAGACGGTGGATGATTAAGCCACTGGACAATAATTTGCTTCAAACAATGAACTGCATCCGAAATTTTGAATTAAAAATGTCTATAGATGAATTGGAGGTATTGAAAGATAGCGTTCAAGATAGCTTTTTCGGCTTGCGGATTTTGGGAGAAGTTGCAAAAAACAGCGGATATTTCTTCGATGTCCCAAAGATGGGAGATTTTACAAGGAAGTTACATACAGCAGTAAGCAATGCAAAGGACGCAGTAGAATGTTATAGCGGTTCAGCCCCAGAGTTTCCGGGGAAGGATTTGTTAGGAGAATGGACAGTCAGCGGCATATCTCAAGGGGAATATCCAGTTTGGCGGCGGCTTGGTGCAGCCGATTATCTGGAAAAAGATACATCAGCAAAAGAAGCAGAAGAAGCCTGGAACGCTTCAAAAATTCCATTGGAATTTAAAGTGACTAAAAAAGAGAGAATTTCTAAGATGATTGGAAATCCGGCTAGCGAGGAAGAAAAAAGAGAAAGAATCCGGCAATTAGCAGACGCAGACCCGGACATAATAAATAAAATAAAAACATTTGATGATTTTTCAGAAAGCATTTTGCGGTATGTAGATACAGGAAATTTCAGAGAAAAAATAGAATAATAAATAAAAAACAAAAAAGGCTTGAAAGGTTTTCAGGGTAGGAATATACTGCCTACCCTCCTACAAGCCGAAATAGGACGAAAATTATAATGTAGAGAAAGGAATTTAAAAGTAAATGGAAAGTTGTATGGTATTGAAAATTATTGGAGTTTCAAAGTATGATGGGATGTCTCGAAATGGGAAACCGTATTCTCTTTATACACTTGAATTAGATTATCATGGAGAAAAATGCAAAATTAAAACGTTTGAAAGTGAAGCTCATCCGGGAGATTATGCGCAATTATCGATAGGAACAAGAAAGACGATTTACGGGGCGGAGTTTGCCGTAAATGTTGATAAAATTATTGCTAAAAATGAAATTGAAAACAACTGGAAATAAGATTGCTCGATAAAGGGAAAGTGTGCTATACTGATTGTGCGGAAAGTCAGAGCACATAAAAGGCGGCCTACCCTCCACCTCGGAGGGGCTAACCCTCCAGACCAAAGAGGAAAGGAGGGCGATGCCAATGTATGTTACATATTCGGATTTAATCCAGATAGGTATCTTGTTGGTTGCCCTTGCAAGTCTCATTTACGAGATTTTCAAGGGAAGAAAATAGCCGCCCACTACTCGCAATAGTGAACGGCTAACCTTGTGAAAAGGTAAGTTGCTAATTGTTTGAGGGTAGGTCGTGTGCTTCTGGCTTTCCCTTTTTCTATTATCAATATAGCATATTCAGTTGTAGGATTCAAGTCTATTTCCTACTTCTTCTTCCTTATCAGGCAAATTATCCCTAGACATAGTTTCATCAATAGCACGATTGATAAAGGCAGTAGCACTTTCCCCCATGTTTGCGGCGTGTTCCTGTACAGTGGTTCGCTTTTCGGCGGTCATTCGCACTTTGATTTCAACAAAGTTTTGCATATATTTTTTTTGTGCCCTAATTTGTGCTTCAGTCTTTTTCTTCTCAGCCATATATACACCTTCTTTTATTGAATTGTGGTGATTGAATATAGATACACCTTTTCTATTATAGGTATATGATAGCACATTTTTCAATCTGCGACTAGATACAAAATACATAAATATATGGTCGTAGATTTGTGTGTTTTGTCTATTGATATCTACGACTAGGCATATTATAATAAGACCATAAGATAAAGCAAACAGAACAAGCGAAGGTGGACGGGAGTACCGAAAGGGAAAGCAAGAGTACAACATAACACCGGGAAATAGGATAAGAGAGATTGAGAAGCCGCAAAAGCCGCTAGATGTTTAAAGCCTGCCGGGGCTTGTTCCAATGCAAGGAGGTCACAAGATGAAGTACAATTTAAGCCAGATAATGAAAAAGGCATGGGAGGTTTTCAGAAAAGCAGAAATTACATTTGCGGAAGCGCTTCACAGAGCATGGTTATCTGCCAAGGCTGAGGAAATCAATCAGGAACGCATTGAGAGAGCCAGATCGGCAGCAGGCATTGCAGAAGAAGTAAATACCTGGGCTGGATGGAAAGCCATTGGCTATGAGGTGGTTCGTGGAAGCAAGGCTTTATTTGGTGCTGATTTGATTTGGGGCAGTAAAGGAGGAGCAATCTATAGAGCCCGGTTCTTTGGGCGGTCACAGGTGCAGGAGGTGGCTATGGCGTGAGATACCGCATTGAATACGCTGACGGGCGTTGTTGTAACTATGCAAATAGCAGTAAAGATTTGATAGCGTGGTTAAAGCTGCTGAAAGATGAAACTATAACAGATATACGAAAAGTCTATAAATCCGGCATTTCTGATTCTGTTATGGAGATATACGAAAAATACATACGATAAGGAGAAAGCGAGTTATGCAAAAGTGTATTTGTATTCCTATGGAACAATATGAGTTGATGTTGGCTACTTACGACAAAGTAGTTAAAGAACTGGAAGATATGAAAAAAGCCCTTGAAGAGTTGGCCGACTCTCCAAAGGCAGAGTAACCCGGACACACATAAAAGCCGGATATGTCTTGATTATATGGTTTATCCGGCAAAAAATCAAGGAGATAAAAACAATGAACAGCAAAGGTTTAGCGAGTGAAATGATCGCAGAATTACAGGAAAGTATAGGAGTGCTGCAAGAAAGGGCTGACCTGAAAGAACGGTGTATTCAAAACGTTCTGGGGATTGAAGATAGCTTGACTTTGCATTATCTGGCAGTAATTATGGATTTATTAAAGAAAAATAGGACAGAAGTAGGCGGAGCAGATGCCTATATTTGTGGGGCGTTCTTTAACTTGGTGGAATTTCTGGAACAGAATCCGGACGAAAAGACTGCTAAACTCATTTATGAGGTTATTCAATCATTAAGAAAGAAAAGGGGATGAGTCATGGATTTTCAGAAGATGATTATTGAATTACTGGAAAAGGTGCGGAGTGAACATACACTAAAGAGAGTTTATAAGTTACTGGAATATTTGTATATACGAGAATGATGATTGTTATTAAGCCGGGGCATGATTGCTGTTATTAGGTCATATCCCGGCGATTCTTAAATATAGAGCCTAAATAAGAAAGGGTGATATTATGGCAGGAAAGCGGAAAGACAATAAAGGCCGGAATTTGAGAACGGGAGAGTATTATGATTCTAAGAATAAACGGTATATGTTCCGGAAAATGGTTGATGGGGAGAGAATATCAATTACTGCTACAGATTTGGCAGAATTAAGAGCGCAGGAAAATGAATTACTGTGCCGGATTGATAAAGGAAATAAATTAAATACCAGAGATGCAAAAATGCCCTTAAATTCCTATTTTGATTTCTGGATGAAGACTTTTGCCAGAAGTGGAAGAAAAGCCACTACATGTACAAATTATAAGTCATACTACAATACGTATATTAAAAATACCATAGGAAAAAAAGCAATCGGAAAAGTTACAAAGGTAGACTGCCAAAAGATTATCAATGATATGATTGCATCCGGGAAGAAGCATTCTACTATGTCAAATCTGAAAAGCTGTTTGAATTTATTGTTTGAATGTGCGGTGGATGATGATGTTATTGTGAAGAATCCGGCGAAAAATCTTCAAATACCTCAAACTGAAAGTAAAAAAAGAAAAGCTATTGAACAGGATCAGATTAATATATTCATGGAGTATGTGAAAAATAAAAAAGAATATGCCTATGCATATCCAGCATTTGTGGTACTTTTTAACTTAGGGCTTAGAATAGGTGAAATGGCGGCTCTTACCTGGAAGGATATTGATTTCAAGCAGAATACAATTATAATCAATAAAACATTGAACAGATATAGAAAAGCGGATTATGGATTTACAATGGGAATTGCATCTCCGAAAAGCAAAACGTCCAATCGAACCATTTATATGAACAGTGTAGTAAAGACAACTCTGTTAAAGCTGAAAATGTCAAGTGCAACAATGAAAGGCGAAAAATTACCGTATGTGGATGATTCTGGTCATAAGAGAGGAGAGGTATCAGATTTTGTGTTTTATAATAGCATTGGTCATGTATGGAATGAACCCAGTTTCCGTGAGCTGATAAAAAGAATTGTGAAGAAAATAAACAGAGATGCGGAAAAGAATGGGACAATGCAGATTGAAAATTTTTGTCCTCATATGGCACGCCATACATATACAAGTCTTGCTTATTCGGTTGGCGCAGATGTAAAAATAGTTAGTCAGATATTAGGCCATGCTTCTACATCGGTTACATTGGACACCTATACACATCTTACAGAGGACAAACAAAAAGAGCAGGAGAACGTTGCGAAGACTGTGAAAATATCTTGATAGTCTGTGACAATTTCTGTGACAAATTAAAAATTTATGATGAAACAAGATGACAGAAGACAAAAGAAAGAAAGGAGCAAAAACCTTGATTTCACAACAAGATGAATAAAGACGAAACAACACAAACGTAAGTTCGTAAAGAAAAAATACTTGACACCGGCAGCCATATAGGGTATGATACACAAGGTGATTATCAGATGGAGAAGTTTGTAGAGCAGACATTATTATATGATTTTTACGGGGAGCTTCTTACAGAGCGCCAGCAGCAGGTATATGAAAGCGTGGTACTGGAAGATTTTTCCCTCAGTGAAGTAGCGGAGGAGCTTGGGATCAGCCGTCAGGGCGTTCACGACATGATCCGGCGCTGCAATCATACTCTGGAAGAGTATGAAAAGAAACTGCATCTGGTAGAAAAATTTCTCTGTATTAAGAAGCAGGTTCAGAGAATCAGCCAGATTGCAGAGAAGTATCAGGACCGGGAGATTACAGAAATTTCCAAAGAGATATTAGAGGAGTTATAAAGCATGGCGTTTGAGAGCTTGACAGAAAAATTACAAAATGTATTTAAAAAGCTTAGAGGAAAAGGACGTCTTACAGAGGAAGATGTTAAGATCGCTCTGAAAGAGGTCAAAATGGCTCTTCTGGAGGCTGATGTAAACTTTCGGGTTGTAAAGCAGTTCACCAAAGCTGTTCAGGAGCGCGCGGTGGGACAGGACGTAATGAACGGACTGAATCCAGGACAGATGGTTATCAAGATCGTAAATGAAGAGCTTGTGAATCTGATGGGAAGCGAGACAACAGAGCTGCCGATCAAACCGGGCAATGACATTACGGTTCTTATGATGGCAGGTCTTCAGGGTGCAGGTAAGACAACAACAGTTGCCAAGCTTGCTGGCAAGCTGAAATCAAAGGGCAAGCGTCCACTTCTGGTTGCCTGTGATGTTTACAGACCGGCTGCGATTACTCAGCTTCAGGTCAATGGTGAAAAACAGGGCGTGGAAGTATTTTCCATGGGAGATAAACAGAACCCTGTAAATATTGCAAAGGCAGCAGTGGAGCATGCAAAAGCAAATCAGCAGAATGTTGTGCTTCTGGATACTGCAGGACGTCTTCATGTAGATGAGGATATGATGCAGGAGCTTGCTGATATCAAGGCGAATGTACAGGTGGATGCCACTCTTCTGATCGTAGATGCAATGACCGGTCAGGATGCTGTAAATGTGGCAAAGACCTTTACAGATAAAGTAGGAATTGACGGAGTGATCCTTACCAAGATGGACGGTGACACCAGAGGCGGTGCGGCGCTTTCCATTAAGGCAGTAACAGGAAAGCCGATCCTCTATGTGGGTATGGGCGAAAAGCTTTCTGATCTGGAACAGTTTTATCCGGAGAGAATGGCTTCCAGAATCCTTGGAATGGGCGATGTTATGAGTCTCATCGAAAAGGCCGAGGCTGCCATTGATCAGGAACAGGCTGCTGAGATGCAGAAAAAGCTCAAAAAAATGGATTTTGACTTTAACGACTATCTCACCAGTATGGAACAGATGAAAAAAATGGGAGGAATCGGCAGTATCCTGAATATGCTTCCGGGAGTGGGCAGCAAGATGAAGGATATTGAAGGGATGGTAGATGAAAGCGCGCTGGAGCGCACCAAGTCGATCATTCTTTCCATGACGCCTCAGGAGCGGACAAATCCGGCAATCCTGAATGTATCCCGCAAAAACCGTATTGCCAGAGGCGCGGGGGTGGATATAGCGGAGGTCAACCGTCTTGTAAAGCAGTTTGAGCAGAGCAAGAAAATGATGAAACAGATGCCCGGAATGATGGGCGGTAAAATGGGTAAAAGAGGCGGCTTTAAGCTTCCCTTTTAATATAAATTAACAAAAAAAGAAAAGAGATAAATGGAGGAAAACAAAAATGGCAGTAAAAATCAGATTAAGAAGAATGGGACAGAAGAAGGCACCTTTTTATAGAATCGTAGTTGCAGATTCCCGTTGCAAACGTGATGGAAAATGCATCGCAGAGATCGGTACTTATGATCCGAACCTTGAGCCAAGCGCATACAAAGTAGATGAGGAAGCTGCTAAGAAATGGCTTGCAGCAGGTGCTCAGCCTACAGAAGTTGTTGCTAAGATCCTGAAAGCAGCCGGAATTGAGAAATAAGAAATACCGGAGAGGGTATTTTTTCCTATTACTGTAGAAGTCCTGCAGAATGCAGTGCAGGGAGGTATGTAATGAAAAAACTGGTAGAAGTAATTGCAAAATCTCTTGTAGATCATCCGGACGAGGTGGTTGTCACCGAAAACGAAAAGGAAGATGCAGTTATTATTGAACTGAAGGTGGGACCGGCTGACATGGGCAAGGTCATCGGAAGACAGGGACGTATTGCCAAAGCGATCCGTACCGTAGTGAAGGCCGCTTCTTCAAAGAGCAGCAAAAAAGTGATTGTGGATATCCTGCAGTAAACAGGGCTTTCGCAATATCATAAGTAAGAAACAGGAGCTGTGGAAACATAGCTCCTTCTTTAACTACAGGGAGTTTTATTTATGGAAGATTTACTGAAGGTTGGTGTGATCACCACTACTCACGGCGTCAGGGGTGAGGTAAAGGTATACCCCACAACAGATGAGCCGGAACGTTTTCTGGAGCTTGATTATGTGCTTCTGGATACCGGAAGAGAGCTTCGAAAGCTTGAGATTAAAAATGTAAAGTTTTTTAAAAATCTTGTAATTCTGAAATTTAAGGGTGTCGATAACATTAACGACATTGAAAAATATAAAGGCCGTGATCTCTGGATCCCACGGGAAGAGGGACAGGAGCTGGAAGAGGATGAATATTATATTGCGGATCTTCTGGGAATGTCAGTTGTCCTGGAGAACGGACAGGAATTCGGCACATTAAAAGATGTAATGGAAACAGGCGCCAATGATGTTTATATTATTGATTCTGCGGAACATGGAGAGGTTCTTCTGCCGGCCATTAAGGAATGTATTCTGGATGTGGATCTGGAGAAGAATGTTATGACCATACATTTGATGAAAGGGCTGATATAATGAATTTTCATGTACTGACGCTTTTTCCGGATATGATCCGGGACGGGATGAATACCAGTATTATCGGCCGGGCCATGGCAGGCGGTTTTCTGGATATCGAAGCAGTTAATATCCGGGACTATGCATTTAATAAGCATCAGAAGGTTGACGATTATCCTTATGGAGGCGGCGCCGGAATGCTGATGCAGGCAGAGCCTGTGTATCTTGCCTATGAATCTGTTGAAAAAAAGATCGGGTATCAGCCAAGGGTTATTTATCTGACCCCTCAGGGAAAGGTTTTTAACCAGGAAATGGCAAAGGATTTTGCAGAAGAAAAGGATCTTGTTTTTCTCTGCGGTCATTACGAGGGAATTGACGAGAGGGTTCTTGAGGAGATTGTCACGGATTATGTTTCTATCGGAGATTATGTGCTTACCGGAGGCGAGCTTCCGGCCATGGTGATGATGGATTCTATTTCCCGTATGGTTCCGGGGGTTCTTACCAATCAGGAATCCGGTGAAACGGAATCCTTTTCCGGCAGTCTTCTGGAATATCCTCAGTACAGCAGACCGGAAACCTGGCATGAGAAAAAAGTGCCTCCTGTTCTTCTTTCCGGACATCATGCCAATGTAGAGGCCTGGAGAAGAGAGCAGTCCATTTACCGTACTGCCAGATGGCGTCCGGATCTTCTGAAAAAGGCAGATCTTTCAAATAAGGAATGGAATCAGATCCGCCAGTGGAGAAAGCAATGGAAGGAAGAAAGCCAGAAGGCAGAAGATAAGGAGTAGTATTATGAAAACATCAGATTTTTATTATGATCTTCCACAGGAGCTGATCGCGCAGGATCCTCTGGAGGACAGAAGCTCTTCCAGACTTCTTCATCTTTCCATGAAGGACGGAAGCGTGGAGCACCGTCATTTTACGGATATTCTGGATTATCTGAAAGAGGGAGACTGCCTGGTTGTCAATGACACCCGGGTAATTCCGGCCCGGCTTTATGGCCACAAGGAAGAAACCGGAGCGCTTATAGAGATTCTTCTTCTGAAACGGAAGGAAAATGATATCTGGGAATGTCTGGTAAAACCGGGCAAAAAAGCCCGTCCTGGCGCAAAGCTCGTTTTTGGAGACGGGATCCTGAAAGGCGAGATCATTGATGTAGTGGAGGAAGGAAACCGCCTGATCCAGTTCCAGTATGAAGGCATTTTTGAGGAGATTCTGGATCAGCTGGGAGAAATGCCCCTGCCTCCGTACATTACCCACAAATTAGAGGACAAAAACCGTTATCAGACAGTTTATGCAAAAAATGACGGTTCTGCGGCAGCTCCTACAGCCGGGCTCCATTTTACTCAGGAGCTTCTTCAGAAGGTGCAGGAAAAGGGGGTAAAAATTGCTCATGTGACTCTTCATGTAGGTCTTGGAACCTTCCGTCCGGTAAAAGTAGACGATGTGGAAAATCACCACATGCACTCGGAATTTTATGTGGTGGAAGAGGATCAGGCAAAGCTGATCAATGACACAAAGAAACAGGGAGGCCGTGTGATCTCCGTAGGAACCACAAGCTGCCGTACCCTGGAATCCGCTACAGATGAAGACGGTGTTCTCCACCCGGGAAGCGGCTGGACAGAAATCTTTATTTATCCGGGTTATCAGTTTAAAATGATCGATGGGCTGATTACCAATTTTCACCTGCCGGAGTCTACGCTGATGATGCTGGTTTCTGCTCTTGCAGGAAAATACCGGATCATGGCTGCCTATGAGGAGGCAGTAAAAGAGCGGTACCGTTTCTTCAGCTTTGGGGACGCCATGTTCATAGATCCGGAATAACGGGAAAAGCCGGAAAATCCTTTAAATTCAAGGCAAATACAGGAAACAGGGGACTTAAATTGAAATAAATGCATTATAAGTTATTCCGGAATAAAACAGACTGGTAAAATTCCATCACCCAGGATGATTTTTTAGAAAGTTCTTGAAAATAAAGTCGTTTTATGGTATAAATATATACGTATGGAAAACAGTCAGGAAAGTCTTCCATGCAAATATTTTACGCAGTCCAGGGAACTGCATTATTGATTGAGTTAGAAGCTCAAATTTTATAAGTTGGTTACTTTATAACCGGTATGCGTATCGCATGCATAACTTGTGAAACGGTCAATAAGAGTAGTAAAAGTAAAAATATTTGCTATATAGACTCTAATCCATTATCTGTTTTTTATAATTAAAATTTACACATTATATAGAAGAAATTATAAGAATAAAGATAATAAACGCAAGCAGATGCAAAGTTATGCGCCTGCCTGCGTTTTTTTGCTCCATAGGAAAATACAGTACTTGTTTTAATAATGGATTTCCTATGAATTTCGGGAGGGAGGCTGAAACATGTCGCAGGAAAAGGCTCCAATTTACGAGGCACTGGAACAATTCCGGAGAATGAGGATCGTTCCCTTTGATGTTCCGGGACATAAACACGGAAGGGGAAATCCGGAACTGGTAAATTTACTTGGAAGTCAGTGCGTCAGTATAGACGTAAACTCTATGAAACCCCTTGATAATCTCTGCCATCCGGTTTCTGTGATCAAGGAGGCAGAACAGCTTGCAGCAGAAGCATTTGGCGCGGCAGGCGCATTTCTTATGGTTGGGGGAACAACATCCTCGGTTCAGACCATGATTCTTACCTGCTGTAAGAAGGGCGACAAGATTATTTTGCCCAGAAACGTACACAGAAGCGTGATCAACGCTCTTGTACTGTGCGGAGCCACACCGATCTATGTAAATCCGGATGTGGACAACCGGCTTGGTATTTCGCTGGGAATGAAGCTGGAACAGGTAGAGAAAGCCATTCAGGAAAATCCTGATGCAGTGGCTGTGTTTGTAAACAATCCTACTTATTATGGAATCTGTTCCAATCTCCGGGAGATCGTAAAGCTTGCCCATGACAGGAATATGAAGGTTCTGGTAGACGAGGCCCACGGCACACATTTTTATTTCGGAGAAGGCTTTCCGGTTAATGCCATGGATGCAGGAGCGGATATGGCCTCTGTCAGTATGCATAAATCAGGGGGAAGCCTTACCCAGAGCTCTTTCCTTCTGATCGGAAAAAATATGCATCCCGGCTATGTGCGTCAGATCATCAACCTTACCCAGACTACAAGTGCTTCTTACCTGCTTCTTTCAAGCCTTGATATTTCCAGAAGGAATCTTGCTCTTCGGGGAAAGGAGTCCTTTCAGAGGGTGGCGGAGCTGGCTGAATATGCCAGAACAGAGATCAACCGGATCGGAGGATATTATGCCTTTGGGAACGAGCTGATCAACCAGGACAGCATTTACGATTTTGACCCCACCAAGCTGTCCGTGCATACACTGGAGATCGGACTGGCAGGAATCGAGGTTTATGATATTTTAAGAGACGATTACGATATCCAGATTGAGTTCGGAGATATTGGAAATATGCTGGCGTATCTGTCTATCGGGGACAGAAAGCAGGAGGTGGAGCGTCTTGTCAGCGCCCTTGCAGATATTAAGAGAAGATACCAGAAGGACAAGACAGGTATGCTTACTCAGGAATATCTCTCCCCTCAGGTTGTGATGACGCCTCAGGAATCTTTTTATTCAGAAAAAGAATCTCTCCCTGTGGAAAAGACAGAGGGAAGGATCTGCGGGGAATTTGTCATGTGCTATCCTCCGGGAATTCCCATTCTTGCTCCGGGAGAAAAGATCACAGGCCAGATTATAGAGTATATCCTTTATGCCAAGGATAAGGGCTGCTCCATGACAGGACCTGAGGATGAAAAAATTGAGAATCTCAATGTAGTGAAGGGAGAGTAGTGCCATGGAAATGTGGTTTTCTGACGAACACACAGAGGATGTGAAGCTTTCTATCCGGGTGAGAGAACAGCTTTTCAGCGCTCAAAGTGAATTTCAGCAGATTGATGTGCTGGACTCGAAGGAGTTCGGCAAAATCCTTGTTGTGGACGGAGATCTGACTCTGACAGAAAAGGATGAATTTATTTATCATGAAATGATCACCCATGTTCCAATGGCAGTCCATCCTCTTGTAAAGGACGTTCTGGTAATCGGAGGAGGAGACGGCGGCGTTGTCCGGGAGCTTGTAAAGTATGAGGAGATCGAGCATATCGACATGGTGGAGATCGATCCTCTTCTTGTGGAGGTGTGCCGGAAGTACCTGCCTCAGATCGCCTGCAGCCTGAATGATCCCAGAGTACAGATTTTCCACGAGGACGGCCTCAGGTTTGTGCGGTCAAAAACAGACTGCTATGATCTGATCATCATTGACTCTCCCAATCCTTTTGGCCTAGGAGAGGGACTTTTTACAAAGGAATTCTACGGGAACTGTTTCGGTGCTCTCCGGGAGGACGGAATCATGATCAATCAGAATGAAAGTCCTTTTTATACAGAGGAAGCCTTTCAGTGTCAGAGAATGCACAAGCGTATTCTGGAAACCTTCCCGATCTGCAGGGTATATCAGGCTCATCTGCCCTCTTATCCCTCCGGGCACTGGCTGTTTGGGTTTGCCTCAAAGAAATACCATCCTCTTACGGATCTGAACGGAGTGGCCTGGAAGCTGAAAGGAATCCATACAAGATATTACGAACCAAGATTACATGCCGGAGTGTTTGCCCTTCCGGTATATGTGGAGGAGCTTTTGGAAGATGTTGAATAAATCAGTAATGAACTTTATTGGCTGTGATGCCGGATATGAGGAAGCGGACATTGTGCTTTACGGGGCGCCTTTTGATTCCACCACTTCCTTCCGTCCGGGAACGCGATTCGCAGGACAGGCGGTAAGGAATGATTCTTACGGGCTGGAAACCTACAGTCCTTATCAGGACAGAGACCTTGAGGACTGCCGGATCTTTGATCTGGGAGATCTGGAGCTTGCCATAGGAGATTCTGAGCTTGTTCTTTCTGAGATTGAAAAAACAGCAGAGACCATCCTGAAGGATAAAAAACTGCCTTTTATGATCGGCGGAGAGCATCTGGTGACACTGGGAGCCGTGCGTGCGGCGGCCAGGCAGTATCCGGAGCTTCATATCATCCATCTGGACGCTCACACAGATCTGAGAGAGGATTATCTTGGGGTAAAGCTGTCCCACGCGGCCGTTATCAGACGGTGCTGGGATATTCTGGGTGACGGACGGATCCACCAGTTTGGAATACGCTCCGGAGAAAAGAGCGAGTTTGACTGGGCAAGATCCGGTCATACGGATTTTCATCCTTTTACTCTTGATGATCTTCCGGGGATTTTGCCGGAGCTGAAAGGAAAGCCTGTTTATTTTACTGTTGATCTGGATGTTCTGGACCCTTCCGTATTTCCGGGAACCGGAACGCCGGAGCCGGGAGGCGTTGATTTTCTCACCCTGATGAAAAATGTCACAGAGGTATGCAACAGCCTGAACATCATAGGCTGCGACGTCAATGAACTCTGTCCTCCCTGCGACCACAGCGGAATGTCAACAGCAGTTGCGTGCAAGATCATCCGGGAGATGCTTCTTGCGCTGAAAAAATAAAAAACTAATATTTACATATTTAAGGAGGAACCATTCATGGGAAAAGCGTTAATTATCGGATGCGGAGGCGTTGCTTCCGTAGCAATTCACAAATGCTGCCAGAACAGCGAAGTCTTTGAGGAAATCTGCATTGCAAGCCGTACAGTATCCAAATGCGACGCGCTGAAAGAAAAGCTTCAGGGAACTACAAAAACAAAGATCACAACTGCTCAGGTGGATGCTGACAATGTGGAAGAGCTGGTGGCTCTGATCCGCAAGGTACAGCCGGATGTGGTTTTAAATCTTGCGCTTCCGTATCAGGATCTTCATATTATGGATGCCTGCCTGGAAACAGGAGTTCACTATGTGGACACTGCAAACTATGAGCCGGAGGATACAGCCAAATTTGAATACAAATGGCAGTGGGCTTACAAGGAGCGTTATGAAAAAGCAGGAATCACAGCTCTTCTGGGAAGCGGCTTTGATCCTGGCGTAACAAGTGTATTTTCTGCCTATGCTCTGAAACATTATTTTGATGAGATCAATTATATTGATATTCTGGACTGCAATGCAGGCGACCATGGATATCCTTTTGCCACAAACTTTAACCCGGAGATCAACATCCGTGAGGTTTCTGCAAAGGGCTCCTACTGGGAGAACGGCCACTGGGTAGAAACAGAGCCAATGGAGATCAAGAGAGTTTACGATTTCCCGGAGATCGGCGAAAAAGACATGTACCTTCTTCATCACGAGGAAATTGAGTCTCTGGCTCTTAACATTCCGGGAATCAAAAGAATCCGCTTCTTTATGACCTTCGGAGAAAGCTATCTCACACATCTCCGCTGCCTGGAAAACGTGGGAATGACTTCTATTGAGCCGATCATGTATGAGGGAAAAGAAATCATACCGCTTCAGTTCTTAAAGGCAGTGCTTCCGGATCCTTCTTCTCTTGGTCCGAGAACAAAGGGCAAAACAAACATCGGCTGTATTTTTACAGGTAAAAAAGACGGCGTAGAAAAGACAATTTACATTTACAATACCTGCGATCATCAGGAGTGCTATAAGGAAGTGGGCTCTCAGGCAGTTGCTTATACCACCGGTGTTCCGGCAATGATCGGAACCATGATGCTGATGACAGGAACCTGGCAGGGACCTGGCGTATTTAACATTGAAGAGTTTGATCCGGATCCGTTTATGGATGCCCTGAATAAATGGGGACTTCCGTGGAAGATCAAAGAAAACCCGGATCTGGTAGATTAATGACAGAGAGGTTGTTTTGGCAAAATGAAAAGAGAGGAACTGAGAACGCCCTGTTATGTGATCCAAAAAGAAAAGCTGATTAAAAATCTTGAGATTTTAAGGGAAATCTGTCAGGAGACCGGGTGCCGGATTCTTCTTGCCCAGAAAGCCTTTTCCATGTTTGCCGTATACCCTCTGATCGGAAAACATCTCAACGGCGCTGCTGCCAGCGGGCTTTTTGAAGCAAGACTGGCGGCAGAGGAGCTGGGAAAAGAAAACCATATTTTTTCGCCTGCGTACAGAGAAGAGGAAATGCCGGAGATCATCCGTCTCTGCGATCACATTATCCTGAATTCACCGGCTCAGGTAAAAAAATATAAGGATCAGATCCTTGCAGGAGGCAAAAGCCCGGGGCTTCGGATCAATCCCCGCTTTTCCACCCAGGAGGGACATGAGATATACGATCCCTGTGCGCCGGGATCCAGGCTTGGAACTGCCATCGATCAGATTACAGAAGAATTACTGGATGGAATTGAGGGGCTTCATTTTCATACCCTGTGCGAACAGAATTCCGATGCCCTTTCTGACACCCTGAAAGCGGTGGAAGAGCAGTTCGGCCCTTACATGCACCGGATGAAATGGATTAATTTCGGCGGAGGCCATCACATTACCAGAGAGGATTATGACAGAGAGCTTCTGAAAAAATGTATCCGCCATGTGCAGGACACCTATGGGGTTCAGGTTTATCTGGAGCCCGGGGAGGCCGTTGCCCTGAATGCGGGAATCCTTTTGACAGAAGTACTGGAGGTTATGGAAAACGAGCTGTCCATTGCCATTCTGGATACCTCTGCAGCCTGCCATATGCCGGACGTTCTGGAAATGCCTTACCGTCCCCCTCTCAAGGACTCCGGTCTGCCGGGAGAAAAAGCCTTTACCTTCCGTCTGGGAGGCCCTACCTGTCTGGCGGGAGACGTGATCGGAGATTATTCCTTTGACCGGAAATTAAAATGCGGCGATATTCTGGAATTCGGTGATATGGCCATTTATTCCATGGTAAAAAATAATACCTTTAACGGAATGGCGCTTCCGGATATTGTTCTGGAAGAAAATCCCGGGGATTTCCGGCTGATCAGAAGATTCGGATACCAGGATTTCAAAACAAGACTGTCATAAAACAGGACTACCCTTTTTCTTCCTGATTTGTTATACTATAGGGTATAATGACTCAGAAGAAAGAGGGTTTTTTCATGAAAAAATATGATTACCTGATCGTAGGAGCAGGGCTTTTCGGCTCTGTGTTTGCCCATGAGGCTGTGAAATGCGGCAAAACCTGCCTTGTGATAGATAAGCGGGATCACATTGGCGGAAATATTTATACAGAAGAGATTGAGGGGATCCAGGTTCACAAATATGGCGCCCATATTTTTCACACATCCAATAAAACCGTGTGGGATTATGTGAATCAGTTTGCAGAATTTAACCATTTTGTGAATTCTCCCATTGCTGTCTATAAGGACGAGCTTTACAATCTTCCCTTTAATATGAATACTTTCCATCAGCTGTGGGGAGTGCGCACTCCGGCGGAAGCTGAGGCGAAAATCCGGGAACAGATTTCCAGAATGCATATTACAAACCCCAGGAATCTGGAGGAACAGGCGCTTGCTCTGGTGGGACAGGATGTATACGAAAAGCTGATCGAAGGCTACACCAGAAAACAGTGGGGAAGAGAGTGCAGGGAACTTCCTGCATTTATTATCAAGCGTCTTCCTCTTCGCTATACCTATGACAACAATTACTTTAAGGATCCTTATCAGGGAATCCCAAAAGGCGGATATACAGAAATTATCCGGAAGCTTCTTGAAGGAACCCAGGTTATCCTGAAAATAGACTTTTTTGCAAATAAAGAGGAGCTTTGCGCTCAGGCAGAAAAAGTGGTGTTTACAGGTATGCTGGATGAGTTTTATGATTACTGCTACGGCCCTCTGGATTATCGTTCTCTCAGGTTTGAGACAGAAGTGCTGGATATGGCTAATTATCAGGGAAATGCAGTGGTAAATTATACCGATTATGAGGTTCCTTATACAAGGATCATTGAGCACAAACATTTTGAGTTCGGTACCCAGCCAAAAACAGTGATCACCCGGGAGTATTCTGCGGAATGGACAAAAGGCGCAGAACCTTATTATCCGGTCAACGATCCTGCAAACAATGAGCTGTATGCCAAATATGAGCGCAGGGCTCTGGAAGAAAAAAATGTGATTTTTGGCGGAAGGCTTGGCATGTACCGCTACATGGATATGGACAGAGTGATCGAAGAAGCGCTGAATCTGGCAGAGACAGAGCTTGTATACTGTAATGAAAATGAATAAAACCACAGGATCAAAGGAGAAAATTACTATGGATACACCCACAATCGCAGAATACTACAGAGAGGCAGATCCCCGGAAGAGAAAGGCGCTTCTGGAGCAGGCTCTTGCATCCGGTGAGGATATGGAGGCAAATGGGATCCGCCGGGAAATCTGGGAAGCCCGCTATAAGGATGACGGAACAAATGTGGCAGACGGCTATCTGAAATTCTGGATGTCTATGGAATTTAATAAAAATGCAGGCAGCAGATGGTTTGGAGTAAAAAGCGCCCAGAAGGAGATCAGAAAGGAACTGGATTCTGTAAAATATACAGAGTTTCTCAATAAAAGTGAGCTTCATAAGGAACTTCTTTACAGAGAATGCTGTCACCTGATAAAGCTTTATATGGATCTTTGTAAAACAGACCGCTCTTATAATTCCATGCTGTGCGGGATCATTACCATCAAGGAGGATGATGCAAAGGCAAAGCTTCAGAAGGATATCTACAAAACAGCAGTATGCCTTCCGAAGGATATCAGTATGGAGAAGGAGCTTGAGCTTCTTACAAAAGCCGCCCGTGAAATGTATGAACTGCAGTTTCCGGGAGAAGGAGGATTGCCGGAATAATCAGCCTTAAAAGAGCAATAATGAATAATAAAAACCGGAGGCAACTATGAATAAGGACAGAATTTTTGCTTATGACATTATCAAAGAAGAAAATCTGAAGGATATCCGTTCCACAGGATATCTTTTACGCCATAAAAAAACAGGCGCAAGAGTTATGCTCATAGAGAATGATGATGAGAACAAGGTATTTAATATTGCATTTCGTACACCGCCAAAAAACAGCACCGGCGTTGCCCACATTCTGGAGCACAGCGTACTGTGCGGTTCCAGGGAATTTCCGTTAAAAGATCCTTTTGTGGAGCTGGTAAAGGGCTCTCTTAACACATTTCTCAATGCAATGACCTATCCGGATAAAACCTGCTATCCTGTTGCAAGCTGCAACGATCAGGACTTCCAGAATCTGATGCATGTGTATCTGGACGCTGTTTTCTATCCGAATATTTACAAAAAAGAAGAGATCTTCCGCCAGGAGGGCTGGAGCTATCAGCTTGAAAACGTGGAGGGCCCCCTGAAATATAACGGAGTTGTCTACAATGAAATGAAAGGAGCTTTTTCCTCTCCGGATGAAGTTCTGGAAAGAGAAATCATGAATTCTCTGTTTCCGGATACCCCCTATGGCTGTGAATCCGGCGGTGATCCGGATCATATTCCGGAGCTTTCCTATGAGGAATTTCTGGAGTTTCATAAGACCTATTATCATCCTTCCAACAGCTACATTTATCTGTACGGAAATATGGATATGGCAGAAAAGCTGGCGTTTATTGACGAACATTATCTTTCTGCTTTTGAGCGGCTGGATGTGGATTCTGAGATCAGGAGACAGGAGCCTTTTGAAAAAAGAAAGGATTTGGTTATGGAATATCCGGTTTCAGAAAGCGAGAGCGAAGAGGGAAATTCCTATCTTGCCTACAGCACCGTAGTGGGAGACGCTTCTGATGTTCTTACAGGAACTGCCTTTGAAGTTCTGGATTATGCGCTTTTAAGCGCGCCAGGCGCCCCATTAAAACAGGCTCTTCTGGACGCTCAGATCGGTATGGACGTTTATGGCTCCTATGATGACGGAATCATGCAGCCTTATTTTGATATTGTGGCAAAGGGAACAGACCCGGACAAAAAAGAAAAGTTTGTAGAGATCATCCGTACCACTCTTGAAGATATCGCAGCCAATGGAATTGACAGAAAAGCTCTGGATGCAGGTATCAACTGTATGGAATTCCGATACAGAGAGGCTGATTTTTCTTCCTGGCCCAAGGGACTGATGTACAGTCTGGCAGTGTTTGGAAACTGGCTGTACAGTGATGAAAAAGCTTTTGCCCAGGTTCAGGCTCTCCCTGTGTTTGAAAAGCTGAAGGAGCTGGCAGGACAGGGATATTTTGAGGAGCTGATCCGAAAATATCTGCTGGACAATACCCATGGTTCTGTGATCACTCTTGTACCCTCCAAAGGTCTTGCTGCCCGTAAGGAAAAAGCTCTGGAAGAGAAGCTTCAGGCTCATCTGGAAAGTCTTTCTCAGGAGGAAAAAGAGGCGCTTGTACAGAAAACAAAAGCTCTGGAGGCCTATCAGGAGGCACCTGAGGAGCCGGGAGCAGAAAAATGTATTCCCATGCTGAAAAGAGAGGACATCCGCAAAGAAGCAGCAGGATTTTCCAATGAGCCTCTGGATGTGGACGGAAGCCTGTTCCTTTATCATGAGGTGCCCACCAACGGAATTGCATATCTTGATCTGATGTTTGATCTGAAAGACCTTGCGCCGGAAAAAGTCCCATATCTGGGTCTTCTGAAGTCTGTTCTTGGATATGTAGACACTGCTCATTATACTTACGGAGAGCTGTCCAATGAGATCAATGCCGAGACCGGCGGTATCAACATTGGAATAGAGGTGTTTGATCATGTGGACTCTACAGAGGACTATGACGCCATGTTCTCTGTAAGAGGAAAGGTGATGTATCCGAAAATTGACGTTCTGTTCCGTATGATCAGAGAGATCCTGAATACTTCCAGCCTGGAGGATACCAAGCGTCTCTATGAGATCATTGCAAGAGTAAAATCCAGAGCCCAGGCAAATCTGGTAAGCGCAGGACACTGCACAGCGGTTCTTCGGGGCGCTTCCTACAGCTCGCCTATGGCGGCTTTCCAGGAGGGAATGTCCGGTATTGCCTATTATCAGTTTATCGAGGGGCTGGAAAAGAATTTTGACACCAGAAAAGAGGAGCTTGTAAAAGAGCTGAATTCTCTTATGACGGAAATTCTCCGGCCGGAATATCTGAAGATCAGTTATACAGGAGAAAGGGAGTCTCTGGATGAGATCATGAAGCAGGTGAAGGCTCTGAAGCATACGTTTCATACAGAATCTGTTGACATCACAGAAAAATCCATAAGCTGTGAAAAGAAAAACGAGGGATTTACCACATCCGGACAGGTTCAGTATGTAGCCCGTACCGGAAACTTCCGCAAAAAAGGCTATGAATACACAGGAGCTCTGGATATTCTGAAAGTGATTTTAAGCTATGATTATCTCTGGATGAACCTTCGTGTAAAAGGCGGAGCTTATGGATGTATGAGCGGCTTTAAGAGAAGCGGGGAAAGCTATTTTGTTTCCTACAGAGATCCCCATCTGAAACGTACCCTGGATGTTTATGAGGGAATTCCGGCTTATGTCCGTGATTTCCAGGCAGATGAGCGGGAAATGACAAAATATATTATCGGTACCATAAGCGGAAAGGATGTTCCCAGAACACCTCAGATGCAGGGAAGTATTTCCAAAACTGCCTGGTTCTGCGGCGTTACAGAGGAAATGATGCATAAAGAGAGAAATCAGATCCTTGGCGCAGACGTAGAGGATATCCGCGGACTTGCTCCACTGATCGAAGCGATCCTTTCCGATGATGCGGTATGTGTTGTCGGAAGTGAAACAGCCATTGAAAAAGAACGGGAAATCTTTAAAGAGGTAAAATCTCTGATTTCCTGCTGACAAGTACAGAAGAAAGCAGGGACAATTTTTATATGAAAGAAAACTTTAAATCAGGCTTTGCAGCCATTATCGGCCGTCCCAATGTGGGGAAATCCACTCTGATGAATCATCTGATCGGCCAGAAGATCGCCATAACATCCAAAAAACCTCAGACCACCAGAAACAGGATCCAGACTGTTTATACCTGTGAGGACGGACAGATTGTATTTCTGGATACTCCGGGAATCCACAAGGCAAAAAACAAGCTGGGAGAGTACATGGTCCAGGTGGCAGAGCGTACTCTGAAGGATGTGGATGTGATCCTCTGGCTGGTAGAGCCAACCACCTTTATCGGAGCAGGAGAGCGTCATATTGCGGAGCAGCTGGGAAGCCTTCATCTTCCGGTGCTTTTGATCATCAACAAGGTGGATACCGTTGACAGGGAGGAGATCGCAAAGGCTATTGATACCTACCGGAAGCTTTATCATTTTGATGAGATCATTCCTGTTTCTGCGCTGCGCGGAGTGAATACAGAGGATATCATCCCAAGTATTCTCAAGTATCTGCCTTACGGCCCCATGTTCTACGACGAGGATACGGTGACAGACCAGCCTCAGAGACAGATCGCTGCGGAGATCATCCGTGAAAAAGCACTTCACGCCCTGGATGCGGAGATCCCTCATGGAATTGCAGTGGCTATTGACCGTATGAAGGAACGTCCGGGAAAAGGCCGTCTGGTGGATATTGACGCAACGATCATCTGCGAGAGGGATTCCCACAAGGGAATTATTATCGGAAAGCAGGGAAGCATGCTGAAAAAAATCGGAAGCAACGCAAGATTTGAGCTGGAGCGGATGCTGGATGCAAAGGTGAACCTGAAGCTTTGGGTCAAGGTGAAAAAAGACTGGCGGGACAGTGATTTTCTGATCAAAAACTTTGGATATGATAAAAAGGAAATCTGATCATGAGTGACCTGATTACTGTGCAGGGTGTTGTGATATCTGCCATGCCCATCGGGGAGTACGACAAAAGGATCGTGCTCCTTACAAGAGAAAGAGGCAAGATTTCTGCCTTTGTCAGAGGAGCCAGAAGGCTGAACAGCCCTTTTATGGCAGCAGCAGAGCCTTTTGTGTTCGGAAGCTTTACTCTTTATGAGGGAAGAAGCAGCTATAACCTGAATCAGGTAAATGTAACTCATCATTTTATGGAACTGGCGGCCATGCAGCCGGGAATTTATTATGGGTATTATTTTCTGGAGCTGGCAGATTATTTCGGGCAGGAAGGAACAGACGAAAGAGAAATGATGAATCTTCTCTATGTGACAGTAAAAGCCCTTCTGAATCCTCATGTAAAGGATTCCCTGATCCGCTGTGTGTTTGAACTGCGGGCCATGGCTGAGGAAGGGTACTGTCCTGAGCTTGCTTCCTGCGCCTGCTGTGCCAGAGATGAGGTTCCGGAAAACGACTGTTTTTTTTCTCAGGAGCATCACGGTATTCTGTGCGGTTCCTGCGCAAAAGGTCAGAGGGGTGCAGTAAGGATCTCCGGGGCGGCTCTTTATGCCATGCGCTACATTGTCAGCGCGCCAATGGGAAAGCTTTACACCTTTACAGTCAGTGAAGAGGTCTTGGCAGAGCTGGAGCGGATCATTCACAGATATGTTGACAGAAACACAGACCGGAAATTTAAGAGTCTGGAAATTCTGGAAATCATGAAATAAAAGCAAAAACTATAAAGAAAAATCAGCGGGAGGGATTTTTATGAAGCAGATCAAGGTAAAAACACTTACAGCAGAAAGTTTTAAAGAATTTGGAAGTTTTACAGATTTTATGAACCCTGAAGGCTACAGCCTGGGAGATTTTTATCAGGACAGACTGAGAATGCACAGTTCAGGAAGCATGCAGATGACTTTTTCACCGCTTCTGATACATAAACCGGAAAAAATGATCGTCTCAGCAGCAGAATATCACAACTACACCCAGGAAGGCGTACTCTGTCTGGATGATGATGTGATCGTCCATGTGGCGCCTGCCGGAAAGGAGCCTGTACCGGAACTGACAGAAGCTTTTCTTGTGCCAAAGGGAACTATGGTGCTTCTTCATACAGGAGTATGGCATTTAAGCGCGATTCCTGTAAATAAAGAGCTGGCTCATGTGATGATCGTTCTTCCGGAACGGACTTATCACAATGACTGCGTTGTAGTGGATTATCCGGAAGAAAAATGGGTGGAAATCTGTTGAAAAAGCAGAAGGATGCTAGTATAATGAGAGCATTGATAACTGCAGGGGAGACCAGGCAGTTAAGAACATTGAAAAATTTAGGAGAATAATTATGGAAAAAACAATGGAAAAAATTGTTGCTCTGGCAAAAGCCAGAGGATTCGTCTATCCGGGCTCTGAGATTTACGGTGGTCTGGCAAATACCTGGGACTATGGAAACTTGGGTGTGGAGCTGAAAAACAACGTAAAAAGAGCGTGGTGGCAGAAATTTATTCAGGAGTCTCCCTACAATGTAGGCGTAGACTGTGCGATTCTTATGAATCCTCAGACATGGGTAGCTTCCGGTCACCTGGGCGGATTTTCTGATCCTCTGATGGACTGTAAGGAGTGCCATGAGCGTTTCCGTGCAGATAAGCTGATCGAGGACTACTGTGCAGAGCATGGGATCGAGATTGAAGGAAGCGTAGATTCCTGGTCTCAGGAACAGATGATGGAATTTATCAAAGAGCATCAGGTTCCCTGCCCAAGCTGCGGCAAACATAACTTTACAGACATCCGTCAGTTTAACCTGATGTTCAAGACCTTCCAGGGTGTAACTGAGGATGCAAAAAATACCGTATACCTTCGTCCGGAAACCGCGCAGGGTATTTTCGTAAACTTTAAGAATGTACAGAGAACCTCCAGAAAGAAAATTCCATTTGGAATCGGACAGATCGGTAAATCTTTCCGTAATGAGATCACTCCTGGAAACTTTACCTTCCGTACCCGTGAGTTTGAGCAGATGGAGCTGGAATTTTTCTGTGAGCCGGATACAGACCTTGAATGGTTTGCATACTGGAAGCAGTTCTGCCTTGACTGGCTCAGTTCTCTGGGTCTTAAAGAGGATGAGGTACGTTATCGCGACCACGATCAGGAAGAGCTGAGCTTCTACAGCAAGGCTACCACAGACGTGGAGTTCCTGTTCCCGTTTGGCTGGGGGGAACTGTGGGGTATTGCTGACAGAACAGACTATGACCTGACACAGCATCAGAATGTTTCTGGTCAGGATCTGACTTACTTTGACGACGAGAAGAAGCAGAAATATATTCCGTATGTGATTGAGCCGTCACTGGGAGCTGACCGTATGGTGCTTGCATTCCTGTGCAGCGCATATGATGAAGAGGTTCTTGACGCTGAGAAAAATGATGTGCGTACTGTGCTCCGTTTCCATCCGGTGCTTGCTCCGGTAAAGATTGGTGTGCTTCCTCTTTCCAAGAAGCTGAATGAAGGCGCTGAGAAGATCTATCAGCGGCTTTCTAAAAAATACAACTGCGAGTATGACGACCGTGGAAATATCGGAAAGCGTTACAGAAGACAGGATGAGATCGGAACTCCGTTCTGCGTAACCTATGACTTTGATTCCGAGACAGACGGCGCAGTAACTGTCCGCGACCGTGATACCATGGAGCAGGTTCGCGTGAAAATCGACGAGCTGGACGCTTACTTTGCAGACAAGTTTACATTTTAATAAAAAATAACAGGACATGATGTCAACAACCGGGGCGGTATTCTTTGGGATACTGCCCTGCTTTTTGTTTCCTGCGAAGATGTATATTTTGACTATGCATAATTTGAAATCAAACAATATTATATGCAAAATATATAATATAAACTTGACGGAATGAATATATATTGTTAAAATTAACAATTATAGGTTGTTGTACAGGAGGAACAGAATATGGCAAAAAAAAGAAACATCATCGTAGGACAGTCAGGGGGACCCACCTCTGTAATTAATTCCAGTCTGGCAGGCGTTTATAAAAATGCCATTGAACGAGGCTTTGACAAGGTATACGGAATGCTTCACGGAGTACAGGGACTTCTGGATGAGCAGTATGTGGATCTGTCTACACAGATTCATTCGGAACTGGATATTGAGCTTCTGAAAAGAACACCGTCTGCATTTCTTGGTTCCTGCCGTTACAAGCTTCCGGAAATACATGAAGACAGAGATATTTATGAGAAACTGTTTGGAATTCTGAATAAGCTGAGTATTGATACGTTTATTTATATTGGCGGTAATGATTCCATGGATACCATTAAAAAGCTGTCGGATTATGCCATTCTTACCGGACAGAAGCAGAAATTTATCGGTGTGCCAAAAACAATTGACAATGATCTGGCTCTCACAGACCATACTCCGGGATTTGGCAGCGCAGCAAAATACATAGGAGCCTCCACAAAAGAGGTGATCCGCGATGCGGAAGGTCTGACCTACAAGAAAAAGATGATCACCATTATGGAGATCATGGGTCGAAACGCTGGCTGGCTTACCGGGGCGGCTGCTCTTGCAAAAACAGAGGACTGCGAAGGTCCGGATCTTATTTATCTTCCGGAAATTCCTTTTGATGTGGAGAAGTTCCTGGCAAAGGTCAAAGATCTGCTGACGAAAAAGGATTCTGTTGTTATTGCGGTGTCTGAAGGAATCAAGTTGGCTGACGGGCGTTATGTCTGCGAGCTGGGAAGCTCCAGCGATTACGTGGACAACTTCGGACATAAACAGCTTCAGGGAACTGCTGCGTATCTGGCAAACTTCCTGGCAGGAGAGTGCGGCTGCAAAACTAGAGCCGTAGAGTTCTCCACACTTCAGAGAAGCGCATCCCATATGGCTTCCCGGACAGATATTGACGAGGCGTTTATGGTGGGCGGCGCTGCAGTAAAGGCTGCTGACGAAGGAGATACCGGAAAAATGGTGGTCATCGACCGTGTTTCAGATGATCCGTATATGGCAAAAACAGGTATTTATGATGTGCACCGCATTGCCAATGAGGAAAAACTGGTTCCAAGAAACTGGATGACAAGAGACGGCTCTTACGTGACAGAGGACTTTATTGATTATATCAAACCGCTGATCCAGGGAGATTATCAGCCGATCATGGTGAACGGTCTTCCAAGACATCTTGTACTGAATATGAAGAAAAAACGCTGACATGATACGAGCTCAAGGGGGGAAATAATAGTTTTTCCCCCTTTTTTTGAGTTTGTCCTTGACTATTTGGGAAGAAATCTATACAATAACTATGTGCGTATAAAAACATATTTTTATGTTTAAAGAACAAAAATTTAGGAGGAAAATGTAAAATGGCAAAATGGGTTTACATGTTTACAGAAGGTAACGCTACTATGAGAAACCTTCTGGGTGGTAAAGGTGCCAACCTTGCTGAAATGACAAGCCTGGGTCTTCCTGTACCGCAGGGCTTCACAATCACAACAGAAGCCTGCACACAGTACTATGAAGACGGAAGACAGATCAACGATGAGATCATGGCTCAGATCATGGAAGCAATCACCAAAATGGAAGGAGTTACCGGAAAGAAATTCGGTGACAAAGAAAATCCTCTGCTTGTTTCCGTTCGTTCTGGTGCAAGAGCATCTATGCCAGGTATGATGGATACTATCCTGAACCTTGGTTTAAATGAAGAAGTTGTTCATACTTTAGCTGAAAAATCCAACAACCCACGTTGGGCTTGGGACTGCTACAGAAGATTCATCCAGATGTACTCTGACGTAGTTATGGAAGTTGGCAAGAAATATTTTGAAGAGCTGATCGACAAAATGAAAGAAGAGAAGGGCGTAACTCAGGACGTTGAGCTTACAGCTGAAGATCTTGAAACTCTTGCTAATCAGTTTAAGGCTGAATATAAAGAAAAAATCGGCGCTGATTTCCCGTCTGATCCGAAGGAGCAGTTAATGGGAGCTATCAAAGCTGTATTCCGTTCCTGGGACAACCCGAGAGCAAACGTATATCGTCGTGACAACGATATCCCATATTCCTGGGGTA